>ERZ795053.4634-NODE-4634-length-14753-cov-5.707851_pt1 | contig 14753 bp, 15 predicted proteins | sample MGYA00375137_ERZ795053 | MGnify/ENA primary metagenome ERZ795053 (study PRJEB30182, sample SAMN05720284) | activated sludge metagenome | isolation source: Anaerobic digester | place: Hong Kong | collected 2014-12-17 ... | reverse complement strand
TAAGGGCACCGAGGTCAGCATGGTCCTCGACGGCGCAGCCCTCCGCGATAGGGAGTCGATCGAGGACCTCGAGGAGCGCCAGCGAGTCGAGTCCCAGATCGTCGACGAGCTTCATCCCGCCCGATGCCTCAGCGATCTCCGTCGCCATCACCTCCTCGATGGCCCGGACCACCAAGCTGAACGGGTCGGGTTCTCCGACGAGGGCATCGCGGCGTCTTCCGTATCGTTCGAGATAGGCGTCGCCCCACACGGCGAAGAGGTCCATGTCTTCGTACGCTGGGCCGAGACGTGAGTGCGCCCGCAGCGTGCCCTCCTTGGTCGCCACCTCGGACCAGGTCAGGGCCCGCTCCAGGTAGCCCGAACGAGAAGCTGGGCACTCGATCATGAGCTTGCGCAGGCCGATCACCGAGAACACCTGCCATGCGAAGGCGTGGATCGCTTCGCCGGCGATCAACTCAGCGTCCGGAGCCTGCGGGTCGATGAACGCCGAGATGCTTCCGACCATCGATGTCTCGTCGACGTTGTAGAGCCCGACGTAGCCGACCACGGTCCCGTCGCGCCTCGAGTCCACGACGGCGAACGAGGCGTCGCCGCTGCCCATGAGCATCGATGCAAAGGTCTCGACCGACACCGTTCGCCCCCTGGTGCGCCATCGATCGGCAGCTCCCGTCAGGTACGCAACCTCGTAGAGCGCCTGCACGGACACCAGAGCGACCGGCACCAGTCTCGCTCTCCCCGCACGGCGGACCCCTCGCTGGCCATCGGTTTCGTCGGACGGAAGCGGGACGACATCTTCTCGGCGGCTCATGATCTCGCGCAGATCGCCGTCGGAGCGCCGGTCGGCGCACAGAGGTGGAACTCCACGACCGGGAACGACTGAGTGACCACCTCGCCGTCGACGTCGAACGACACGCTCACGCCTCGGGCGCTGGCATCGAGCGTTGGGTCGTCAAGTCTGACGACGAAGACCGGCGATGCATCGTTCGTCTGATCAGCGACGAGCTTGTGCCCATCGTCCTCGAATGCGGCCACGACCTCTGCGTCGCCCTCTAGATCCGGCTCGATCACGAAGCCGTCCACCGCCTTCGCATCGAACGCACTCTCGCCAGCGGTCTCGTCGAGGGCGGGCGGCCAGTTGTCGTAGGCGTTGAACGTACGCGACGGGGACTGGGGCCCGAGGACGAGCACCTTCGTCACCGTCAGGTTGTGCGTGCGTTCGAATCGGATGGACCTGAGGACGATCGGTTCGGTCGTGGGGTTTCGCAGCGTGAGTGGGATCGTCACGTAGTGCGTGGCCGACCCGGCTCTGCGCGACGAGAAGTATTCAGCCCCGATGGCATCGAGGACGTCAGCCGTCTGTGGCCCGCGCCCCGCCGTTCGTGTCGGCGCCTGCTCGGCCTCGTGGAAGCGAAGGAGCCCGACGCCTGCGACCGCCGCGACCGCCGCAACCAGTCCTGCGAGCGCCCCAGGCCGCCCAAGGGTCAACCGTGAGCCCAGACGTTCGCAGTGCCGGAGAACTGCGGATCACCAGCACGCCCATTGATGTACTTGTGGCTCGAGAAGTTGTTCTCCCAGAAGCGGGTGACCGTCGTCCCGCTGCCTCCGGACGTGGTGTAGCTCAGGCTCGCCGAGAGGACCGACAGGTTCACTCCCACCTCGGCAGACTGGCTCACAGTGGTCGATTCCCCGTTGGCCCGCCCGATGCCGTTGCCGGGAGCGAGCGTTCGGTCCGTGCCACCGCCTGTGGGCACGTCGGTCCCCACCTGATCGAGAGACACATTGCCGGTCCACTTGTAGGGACGCAACAGGTTGAGATCCCAACCGCATCTCCCGCCGCACGCGGGCGGCTCACCGGCGTAGTAGCAGTCGGTGTACTGGCGGCGCTCGTACTGGTATTCGACGTTCAGCGAGTACTTCCTGTCGTGACCGTCGGGCGTCCTCACAGACGAAGCCACCGCCGACGAGGTTTGCTGTTGAGCAAGGGTGATTCGGCCGGACGCCGTGAACGTGCCGTTCGGACTGCCGACCTTGAAGCCCCACTCGGAGGAGGTCGTCGTCGTGCGCTGGTAGGTGAACCGCTCACTCGGGCCGACCCCGCTGTGCGCGTACTTGCCGAGCGACATCGCGGTGTTCTGAGACCCGGTGTAGACCGACGCACCCCCGTAGCAGGCGTAGCCCGGGGGGACGGGCACCGAGCTGGTCGACCGGTGCGCCGAGAAGCGGCCGGCCTCTGCCGCCGCCTTGACCGACCTCAGCATCTCCGGCGTGGCGTCGATCATGGTGATCGGAGACGACGGTGGTCCCTTCGGATCCTGAACCTCAAGAGCACCAGACGCGAGCATCTCGGGGTCGTAGTTCCAGCGGTGTTCTGAAGGTGACCACAGCACGGTGGTGAGGCCAACGCCGAACCTCCTGCCCTTCTCGGCGCTTGCGGTCAGCAGTACCTCGACCCGACCATCACGGTCGGCCATGCGCTCGAACCATTCGCCCGGTTCGGCCTCGATCGACACCACACCCCGGGCGTCGACCAGCCCCCAACCGACGAGAGCGGTCTCCTCCTTCACCCCTTCGGTGAGTTCGCCCCGGTCGACCCGTTGGACGGTTGCGAACACCACGCTGTCGGCGGTCGCACCTGGCACCGATCCGGTCCAGATCACAGGGCCCTTCTCTGCGGCTGCGCCGGCTGCACGGGTCGGCGCAGCCGGCAGCCCACTGATCCCCTGGAGGGCTGCGAGGCCAGCGAGACCACCTACCAGGTTCCGTCGAAGGGGTCGACCATTGCTCACGCTGCGCCCCCCTTGGTATCGGCGCGATGGGGCAGCTCGATGAGCTGCGCCTGCACGCCAGCGGGGGCGTCAAACAGTTCGGACCTTCTCACCTGCAGTCTCCTTGGTTGGCCCGTTGTCGATTCGCACGCCAGCGAGGAGCGCCGGCGAATTGCACCCTATGGTTAGGACACAGGATCTGTCAATAGAACATTCTGGAACTCACCGCAACACTCAAATCGGACACGGGCGAGTAGAGAGTGAAATCGCAGATGATGCGATCACGTCGCCCTGATTACTGGCCTCTCGGTGCGCCTCAAGCGGCCGAACCAGACACTGGCGTGCAATGAGAGACAGTGCAAACGCAGCGGCCGACCCACCCGGATCGGTTGCTTCGCGGTACCGCAAATGCCCAAACCGGACAGCGCAGAGCCACAAGGAACCGTCCACTGGCTGACCCAGAGTCGTGACGATAGATCGCTTCTCAATAGGACGCAGAGGGACAAACCGGACGGCTGGGAGGTGTCCATTAAGTGCTCCACCCTGCTCGGTTCCCCTTGCTTCTCCCAGCGGATGGCATAGCGGCTCTTCGGATTTCAGGGTGGGGAGGCCGGGGTGAGTGTGGCGAGTAGGTCCCAGTTCGGGTGGCCGGCGTAGAGCAGGACGCGGAGCCGGTAGTTGCGGAAGCGTCGGAACCCGAACCCGATGCGCTTGATGATCTTGATCAGGTTGTTCGTGGCTTCGGTCGGCCCGTTCGACACCTGGGCGCGATGCCAGGCGCAGATCTCGGTGCGCCAGCGGCGTAGGGTCCGTCCGAGCTGGCGAAGCTCGGGGGCCATGGCCGGGTCGACCAGGCTGTCGATGAGGTCGTCGAGGTAGCCGACGGCGGTGTTCGCGGGCTGATCGTAGAGGCCCCGGAGTGTCTCCTTGGCGTGCCAGGCCATGCGGACCTCGCCGTGCGGGTCGCCGGCCTCGAGGAGGTTCTCGAGCTTGGCGTTGCCGTTGTCGTCGAGCCGCTCGTGGCCGATCGTGAGCAGCTTCCGGGACCGGTAGAGCGGGTCGTCGCGGTGGCCTCGGTGGCCGAGGGTCTCTTGTTGGGTGCGGCGGCGCACGTCATCGAGACGGGTGTTCGCCACCTTCACGACGTGGAAGGGGTCAGCGACGAGGACCGCGTCGGGCAGCGAGTCGCCGAAGGTCTTGCGGTAGGGCCCAGAGAGGTCGATCACGCCCCAGGCGATGCCGTCGCACCAGTCCTGGGGGCGAGCGTCGAGCCAGTCCGATGGGGCCTTGGCCGTGCGGTACTCGACGACATCGAGCAACTGCGCAGGCCGGGTGACATCGACGATCGAGGTCACCCACGACCGCACGTTCCACGGCCCCTCACGGACGAACAGGGTCTCGTCGAGCCCGAGCGCCGTGACCTCGCCGATGCGACCGGGGTCGTCGATCAACGGCGTCCCGTAGGCGACCACGCGTCCATCACCGTGTGCCAGTCACAGCCCAGCTCGCCGGCGACAGCAGAGACCGCACGGCCTTGCCCGACCTGGCGACACATCCACCGACCGGCTCGATCGGTCACTCCCGAGCATGCCGGGGCGATCGCCGGTCGGGCCTCGGTGAACGTGCCCACGTCGCACGTCCCCTCGGGGCAGCACCACCGGCGCTTGTTCCACACCAGCACCACAGCGCGCCCGAACGCCGGCAGGTCAACCAGCTCGACCTGGCGCCGTCCCTTCGACCATGCCCTGGTCCCGCAGCCAGCACAGCCGACGACGGTCGCGTTGGTCTCGACGTGGACCCCCAACGGCTGACCCTCGACGTCGGCGACGCCGATCACGGTCACATCGGGCAACCCGACGAGCAGCGCGCACATGCGCGTAGCGTTGGTCTCCACAGGGGCTCCTGGAATCGATTGGCGTAGGAACCACCGATTCTGCGAGCCCCTGTACCGCGCCCGCGAACCCCTGGTCAGCCGCCTACCCCACCCGCAGATCCGAAGCGCCGGCATAGCCAGTGAATCAGCGACCGAGGTGATCGATCGGGCCTGTCCGAGCCCGGCCGCCCACTCGGCAAGGAGCGCTGCGCGGCCGCCATCGACAAAGCGATGGCCCCGCTCGCCGCCCGCATCGACGCCTGGAACCGGCTCGCCACCGACCTCGACGTCGCCAAGCTCGACGCCATCACCGACACCCGCCCGCTCTCCGACGCCCCCGCCCTCGCCCCCGACATCCTCGCCGGCAAGGTCCGCGGCCGCGTCGTCTTCGAGGTGCCCCGCTAGCTGTAGCGCCGAGCCCACGACGGTGCCCGTTCCCCTAACCTGACGTGAGTGTCAGAAACGGGGGCCGCCGACATGTTCGATCTCGCGGGTAAGCGGGTGCTGGTGACGGGCGCGTCGTCCGGTCTGGGGGCCACGTTGGCCGAGGGGCTGGCCGAGCGGGGCGCGATCGTCGGGATCTGCGCCCGCCGGCCCGACCGCTTGGCCGAGGTGCTCGAGCGCGTCCAGGCCCACTCGCCCGACAGCCGGTCGTGGACGGTCGACCTGGGCGACATCGACGGGCTGGACGCGTTCGCCACCCAGGTGGTGGGCGACCTCGGCGGGCTCGACCTGCTGGTCAACAACGCCGGCATCCCGAAGCGCCGCTGGGCGTGGGCGCACCGCGTCGACGAGGTGGCCGACGTGCTGCGCATCGACCTGCACTCGCCCATCGCGCTCACCCAGGCGCTGCTCCCCGCGCTCGACGCGAGCGGGGGGAGCGTGGTGTTCATCGGCTCGGTGGCGGCGCGGCTCGGGCCGCCGGCCGAGGCGGTGTACGCCGCGGCCAAGGCCGGCATCACCGCCTACGCGGAGGGCCTCCGGGTCGACCTGGGCGTGGCGGGCAGCCCGATCGGCGTCCACGTGGTGCAGCCCGGGGTGCTCGCCACCGAGCTGTTCGCCCTGCCCGACAACGACCCGTCGATCTCCGACATCGAGCCGATGGACCCGGGCGAGATCGTGGGCGCGGTGCTCGACGCGCTCGACACCGGGGCGATGGAGACCTTCGTCCCCGGGTGGTTCCGCGACCTTCCGCCGGTGAAGACCGGCGACCTGGACGGGTTCCTGCAGGGATCCGTGGAGTACACGAGGGGTCGGCTGGGCGACCTGGGGCAGCAGCTCCCGGCCCGGCCCGCAGGAGGACCCCCGACATGACCGTCGCCCACCCGCTCTCGCTGCTCACGCCCGAGGAGGTCACCACGGCGAAGGCGGTGCTCGACGCCGCCGGCGAGGTCCCCGACGGCGCCTCGATCGTCCACATCATCCTCGTCGAGCCCACCAAGGACGAGCTGGCCGCGTGGTCGCCCGGCGACCCGGTCCCTCGCCGGGTCGAGGCCCTCGTCGTGCCCGGGCCCGCGCTGACGATGGTGAAGCTGATCGTCAGCATCGACGAGGAGCGCATCGTCCAGCGGGAGGTGATCGAGGGCCAGCGGCCCACGCTCCTCATGGGCGAGTCGTTCCTGGTCATGGTCGCCTGCACCCAGCACCCCGACTACATCGCCGCCCTCGCCCGACGCGGTATCACCGACCTCACCCACGTGCAGATCGACCCGTGGCCCGCCGGCAGCTTCGGCTACGCCGCCGAGGAGGGCCGCCGCATCGCCCGCTGCATCTCGTTCCTGCGCATGGACGAGACCGACAACGGCTACGCCCGCCCCATCGAAGGCGTGATCGTCCACGCCGACCTCGGCACCGGTGAGGTCATCGAGGTCATCGACCACGCCCCACCGGGCACCGACCCGATCCCGCTCGCTCCGCAGGGCAGCCGCTACGACGCGGACCACGCAGGCCCGCTGCGCACCGATCTGCGCCCCATCCACATCACCCAGCCCGAGGGCGTGAGCTTCACGGTCGAGGACAACCTCGTGCGCTGGCAGAAGTGGGAGATGCGGATGGGGTGGGATCCCTACGAGGGCCTCACGCTCCACCAGGTCCACTACACCGACACCGCGCCCGACGGCTCGGAGCGGCGGCGCTCGATCCTCCACCGGGCGTCGATCTCCGAGATGGTCGTGCCCTACGGCGACCCCGGCGAGGTGCAGGGCTGGAAGAACGCCTTCGACGCCGGCGAGTGGGGGCTCGGGCGCATGACCCAGTCGCTCACGCTCGGCTGCGACTGCCTCGGCGAGATCCACTACACGGACGTCACCATGGCCACCGAGCAGGGCACGCCGTGGGTCGTGCCCAACGCCATCTGCATGCACGAGGAGGACTTCGGCATCGGGTGGAAGCACGTCGACCTGCTCACCAACCGCCACGAGGTCCGCCGCAGCCGTCGACTCGTGATCAGCCACATCGCCACGGTCGGCAACTACGAGTACGGCTTCTTCTGGTACTTCTACCTGGACGGCAACATCCAGCTCGAGGTGAAGCTCACCGGCATCCTCTCGACCCAGGGCGTGCGGGTGGGCGAATCGACGCCGTTCTCGAGCCCGCTGGCGCCCGGCCTCGTGGCGCCCGTGCACCAGCACCTGTTCTGCGCCCGGCTCGACCTCGACGTCGACGGCACCGCGAACCGGGTCGAGGAGGTGGAGGCCGAGGTGGTCCCGATGGGCCCGGAGGCGCCGTGGGGCAACGCCTTCCGCCCGAAGGCCACCGTGCTGGCCAAGGAGTCGGAGGCCAAGCGGCTCACCAACCCGGCCACCAGCCGGAGCTGGCGGGTGGTGAACCCCGACAAGCGCAACCACGTCGATCGGCCGGTGGGCTACAAGCTCATCCCCACCATGTCGACGCCCACCCTGCTCGCCCACCCCGAGTCGTCGGTGGGCCAGCGGGCCGGCTTCGCCCGCCACAACCTGTGGGTCACGCCCTACGCCCCCGACGAGCGCCGGGCGGCCGGCGAGTTCCCCAACCAGAGCGCCGGTGGCGACGGCCTGCCTGCGTGGACGGCCGCCGACCGCGACCTCGACGGCGAGGACGTGGTGCTCTGGTACTCGTTCGGGATCACCCACTTCCCCCGCCCGGAGGACTGGCCCGTCATGCCGACCGAGTACACCGGCTTCCTCCTCGCCCCGTTCGGCTTCTTCGAGCGCAACCCGGCGCTGGACGTCCCGCCCTCACCGCCGGGCCCGTGCCACGCACCCTCGGGAGACGATGCGGACGGCGGCGGGGGGTGCTGCTCGACATGACGCGACCGGTCGGGGAGGTGGTGGGCGAGCTCGAAGAGCATGGGTTCTCGATCCTGCCCGCCGTGCTCACCCGGGAGGAGGCCGCGGCTGCTCGAGCTGCGCTGGTGCGGGCCGCCGAGGCCTCCGAGGCCCGGGGCATCCCGACGCGCATGGACTACCTCGACCCGGGCGGCAAGAACGTCCGGATCTACGACCTGATCGAGTACGACCCCGTCTTCGCCGCCCTCGCCGAGCACCCCGTCGTGGTGCCCTACGTGACCGCCGCGCTCGACGGCGACCCGGCCCTCTCGAACTTCTCGGCCAACATCGCCCTGCCCGGCAGCCGGTCGATGAACGCCCACAACGACCAGTCGACCGTCGTGCCCGAGCCGTGGACGGTCCGCTGGACGATGAACGCGATCTGGTGCCTCGACGATGTCGACGAGGAGAACGGCGCCACCCGCTACCTGCCCGGCAGCCACCGCTTCACCTGCTTCGCCGAGGTGCCCGACGACCCCAAGGCGGCGATGCTCCCGTGGGAGGCCACGGCCGGTTCGGTGATCCTCATGGACGGGCGCACCTGGCACACGAGCGGCGCCAACACCAGCGCGGATCGCGAGCGGGCCATGGCCTTCGCGTTCTACGCCCGTTCGTTCATCCGCCACCAGAACAACTGGAACCGTTCGATCTCCCGCGATGTGCGCCGCACGCTGTCGCCCACGCTCAAGGAGTGGATGGGCCTGAGCTCCGGCAACATCGGCTACGGCACCTACCTCGCCCACGCCCCGATCACCGACTCGTAGCCCGACCGCCGGCCACCCGGCCGGCACCCGTGCGCACCCAGCCCGTGAGCACTTCTCGCGCCATCACCACCGAAACCGCACACGAACCCGCCTCGCACCCACCACGGCCGGCACCCGTGAGCAGAACCCGCGCCACCAGCGCGCCAACCGCTCACCGCCCGAACCGGCGGCCTCGCGGGCGGGGGTCACGCGTAGCCTGGCCGTCGTGCCCTACGACGAGCGGCTGGCCGAGCGGATCCGAGAGGTGTTGGTGGCCGAGGCCGACGTCACCGAGCAGAAGATGTTCGGCGGCCTGTCGTTCCTCGTGGCCGGCAACCTCGCCGTGGTGGCTAGCGGCCGAGGGCCGCTGATGGTGCGGGTGGGCCCCGACGCCGGTCCCGGGCTGGTGGGCGACGGGGTGCAGCCGGTGGCGATGGGCGCTCGCACCATGAAGGGCTGGCTCGACGTCGACCTGGCCAAGGTGGCCCGCCGAGCGCAGCTCGAGCGCTGGGTGGGCCGCGGCGTGGCCTTCGCCCGAACGCTCCCGCCGAAGTGAGCGGACCCTCCCCGGTCGAGCTGGCCGCCCCGCTCGTCCACCGGCTCCGAGCGCTGGCCGCCGAGGCCGACCGCCCGATCACCGTCGGGGTCGACGGCCGCAGCGGCTCGGGGAAGTCGACCCTCGTCGCCACGGTGGCCGACGCGCTCCGGGCCGACGGGACGACCGTGACGGTGGTGGAGGGCGACGACTTCTACCTCGGCGGCTCGGCCCCCACCTGGGACGCCCGGTCCGCTGCCGAGAAGGCCGACACGGTGATCGACTGGCGAGCCCAGCGACCGGTGCTCGAGGCCCTGCGCGCCGGGGAGGCCGCGAGCTACTGCCCCTTCGACTGGGAGTCCGACGATTGGGACGCCGACGAGCGGCCGATCGGCGAGCCGATCCTCCTGGACCCGGCCGAGGTCGTGCTCCTCGATGGCGCCTACAGCGGCCGACCCGAGCTGGCCGACCTGCTCGACCTGCGGGTGCTGCTCGAGGTGCCGACGGCGATCCGCCGGGCCCAGCTGCTGGACCGCGAGGGCGAGGCGTACCGGGCCGAGTGGGAGGGCCGCTGGAGCGCCGCCGAGGACCGCTACTTCGGCGTCGTCGCGCCGGCGGACGGCTTCGACCTCGTGCTCGGCTGGTCGGCGCCCACCGTCACCGCCATCCACCTCGCCCCGGCCACCCGCCTGCCCGTGAAGGCGGTCGAGCACGCTGCGGTCGAGGCTGGGAAGGGCATCGTCGGCGACCGCTACCACGGCACCAAGCACCGCCACGTCACCGTGCAGTCCGCGGCCGACCTGGCCGAGGCCGCCGCCGAGCTCGGCCACGCGATCGAGCCCGGATCGACCCGCCGCAACATCACCATCTCGCACGGCGCCATCCCGACGCGGCCAGGCGAGCGGATGCGGATCGGCGACGTGGAGCTCGAGGTCGTCCGCATCGCCGCGCCCTGCAAGCTGCTCGACGACGGCATCTCGCCCGGCGCCCGCCACGCGCTGCGCCGACGAGCCGGCACCGTGCTCCGCGCCCTCACGAGCGGCGAGATCGCCCTCGGCGACGAGGTCGACCTGGCGCCGTCCTGACCTCGCGCGGCCGGCCACCCGTCGCGATCAGCCCGGCGGCGTCGAGGGGGCCCCAGCCGCCTTGGCCCGGTACATCGCCCGGTCGGCGCGGAGGATCAATGCATCGGGATCGGTGGCATCGCCGGGCTCGGCCAGCGCGCCGCCCACGCTGATGCCGACCTCGATCGCCCCGCCCTCGACCTCGATCGGCGGGCGGAACCGATCGGCGATCCGGGCGACGAGCGCGTCCAGGCCGTCGGGATCGGCCACCGCGTCCACGACCACCACGAACTCGTCACCGCCGAACCGGCACACCAGATCTCCCGGATCCACCGCGGCACGGATCCGCCGCCCCGCTTCGGCCAGCACCTCGTCGCCCACCCGGTGCCCGAAGCGATCGTTCACGTCCTTGAAGCGGTCCAGATCGCACACCACGGCCGCCGCGGGCAGCCGGGCATCGAGCCGCTCGGCGAGCTGGCGCCGGTTGGCGAGACCGGTGAGGGCGTCGTGGTTGGCGAGGTGCCACAGCTCCTCGCGCGCCGCGGCCAGCTCGTCGCGGGCCACCTGCTCGCTGGTGCGGTCGAGGAGGTTCACGAACATGCCGGCGACCTCCTCGTGGGCGTCCTTGTACGGGAGCACGTCGAGGCGGGCCCACACCACGGGACCTTCACCGAAGGCCACGTCGACCGCAGGCAGCAGCTCGCCCGCCCGCGCCGCCTCGAGCCGTTCGAACACGTCGCCGCGGTGCTCGGGCCGCAGGAGCTCGAGCCAACGCCGGTCGCCGTCGTCGCCGAGCGGTCGCAGGATCTCCCGCACCCGGGTGGAGCGCTGGAGCAGCGTCCCGTCCACCCCCAGGTGGAGGGCCCCGGTGGCCGAGGAGGGAGCAAGGGTGATCAGGCCCTGGGCGGTGGCCTCGACGCCACGCAGGTGCAGGCCGGCCGACAGGTCGAGGTCGAAGCGGACCAGCACGCCGCCGAGCGCCGGGTCGTCGCCGCGCCAGATGACGTGCACCACGATCGGCCACCAGACCTCGGGCTGGTCGAACTGGTGGACCCGCAGGGTGCTCGAGCAGCGGACGCCCGGGTTCTCGATGGCCCGGGCGATGAGGCGTCGGGTGGGCTCGACGTCGTCGGGGTGCAGCAGCTCGTACACGTCGGTGCCGACGAAGCGTCCGACGGGGAGGCCGACGGACTCGCTCACCCGGTGCGGGATCCAGGTGGCGCGCAGGGAGGCGTCGGTGAGGTAGACGCCGGTGGCGAACTCGGCGATGGCGGCGTCGAGGCGCTCGCGCTCGGTCACGTCGACCACCACGGCGATCGCCCCGCCGTCGGGGTGGGGCCCGAAGGTGACCTCGACGAAGCGATGGGGCGGGTGGGGGTCGAGGCGGATCAGCACCGGCCCGACCGGCCCCCCACCCGACGCCGCGGCCGCCGCCGCCACCTGGGCGATGGCGTCGCGGTCGGGCTCGAAGATCGAGCCGATCATCGCCTCGGTCTCGCCCAGCATCCGCTGCGCCAGCTCGTTGGCGGCCGCGATGGCGCCGCCGCGCACGTGGAGCGCCGCCGCAGGGATGCGCTCGATGGTCTCGTCGATGTTCCGCCTCATCGGGCGGGGAGCGTAGCCAAGCGGGTCCCGCAGCGTGGTCAGCCCGGCACGCTGCGGCCCGGGGCGCCTAGCGGGGGCAGAGCGCCCAGAGGTCGAGGTCGAGCAGCACGCCGGCGGCGTACTTGCCGTCCTCGCCCTTGAGCACCATCGACTCGTCGCGGCCCTTGGTGGCCACCAGCCGCAACCGCAGGGCACCCACCGACGGCACCGAGGTCTCGGCCTTGTCGAGCACCTCGCTCCACGCGTACACGGTGTCGCCGGCGAAGGCGGGCGCCGTGTGGGCCCCACCGTTGATGGCGACGATGAGCTGGGCGTTGGCCAGGCCGTTGAACGACAGCGCCCGGGCCATCGAGATGACGTGGCCGCCGTAGATGAGGCGCTGGCCGTCGGGACGGGCCTCGGTGTTGAAGTGGACCTTGGCGGTGTTCTGCCACAGGCGGGTGGCCATCATGTGCTCGGCGTCGGTGAGGGTCACGCCGTCGACGTGGTCGATCTTCTCGCCCACCTCGTAGTCGTCGAAGCGATGGGGCTCGCCGGCGGCGGCGAGGTCGTACGAGGCGAAGTCGAGCCCGGCGGGGATCACCAGGTCGGCGGGGTCGACGACCTTCGCCAGCTGCGGCACGGTCGCTTCGGGCGCGGGAGCCTCGGGGTCGCGCTTGTGCACCATCACCCAGCGGGCCCAGTCGATGGCGACGGCGCCGTGCTGGTCGGTGGCGGTGGAGCGGACGTAGACCACGCCGGTCTTGCCGTTGGAGTTCTCCTTGAGCCCGATGACCTCCGAGCTGGTGCGGAGGGTGTCGCCGGGCACGAGCGGCCGGTGGAAGCGCAGCTCGGCGTAGCCGAGGTTGGCGACGGCGTTGAGCGACACGTCGGGCACGGTCTTGCCGAACGCGATGTGGAACCCGATGAGCTCCTCGACCGGGTGCGGCGCGAGGCCGCACGCGGCGGCGAACGCGGCCGACGACGGGATCGAGAACCGGGTGGGGTACAGCGCCCCGTAGAGGGCCCGGTCGCCCTCGGTGATCGTGCGCGGCGTGGCGTGCTCGATCACCTGGCCCAGCTCGAAGTCCTCGAAGAAGTTGCCCGGGTTGGTCTTGCTCATGGCGTCGGACCCTACCCAGCACCCGTCGCCCCGCCCTAGCCTGGCGGCCGTGCCGACCTACGAGTACCGCTGCCTGGCCTGCGACGAGCGCTTCGAGCAGCGCACGTCGTTCGCCACCGCCGACGAGGCCTGCTGCCCCAACGGCCACGCCGAGGTGAAGCGCCTGCTCTCCACCTTCGGGGTCGCCCGGGTGACCGCCGGCGTCGGCGGCGGGCCCGCTCCGGCCCCGGCCCCGACCGGCGGCGGGTGCTGCGGCGGCGGCTGCGGGTGCGGGTGACGGTCCCGCCCACCGCGTCGAGCCACCCCGCCACCTGGAAGTTCGACTACCCGATCTACCACCCCGCCGACCGGGCGGCCTGGCGGTCCTGGCTCGAGGCGAACCACGCATCGGCCCGCGGCGTCTGGGTCGCCACCTGGCGCTCGCGCACGGGTCGCGACACGGTGCCCTACGAGGAGGTCGTGCTCGAGGCCCTGTGCTTCGGCTGGATCGACTCGACCGTCAACACCTTCGACGACGACCGGGGCCTGCAGCTCATCACGCCCCGCCGTCCCAAGAGCACCTGGACCCGCCTCAACCGCCGCCGGATCGCCGAGCTCGACGCCGCCGGGCTGCTGGCCGACGCCGGTCGCCGCTCGGTCGAGGTCGCCCAGGCCAACGGGTGGTGGACGATCCTGGATTCGGTCGAGGACCTCATCGAGCCGGCCGAGCTCACCGCCGCGCTCGACGCCGTGCCCGCCGCGAGGGCGGCGTGGGACGGGTTCCCAGCATCGCCCCGCAAGCAGATGCTCCACTGGATCGTGACCGCGGCCAAGGCCGAGACCGCCACGGCGCGCATCGCCAAGATCGTCGCCGCCGCAGCCGAGGGCCGCCGCGCCCAGGGCTGAGCGGGCGCCGGTCAGCGAGCGCCGCGGGTCTGCACGCGGTCGTCGGCCACCTGGTCGGGATCGTGGCCGAAGAGCAGCTCGCAGCCGGTGCGCTCGAGGTCGCGCAGCCGATCGAGCGACCGGTGCTGCTCGTCGGCATCGAAGCCGAACAGGGGGAGGCGCCCGGTCACGAGCGACTCGCGGAAGTAGCAGGCGTCGCCGGTGAGCAGCACCTCGCCGTCGGCGGTCCGCACCCGGAGCGACTGGTGGCCCGCGGTGTGGCCCGGCGTGGGCACGCACACCACGGTGCCGTCGCCGAAGACGTCGTGCTCGCCGTCGACGAGGCGCACGTCTTGGCCCGCCGCCACGTCGGCGTCGACGTAGCCGGCGGTCGGATCGCCGCCGTGGGCGGCGTCCCACTCGGCGCGCTGCACCACGAACGGCACGTCGCCGAGGTGGGCGTTGCCGCCGCAGTGGTCGAAGTGGAGGTGCGAGTTCACGATCAGGTCCACGTCGCCGGCGAGGGCGCCGACGCGCTCGTCGATCGCCGTCCCCTCGGCCAGCTCGACGTCGAACAGCTGGGCGAGGAAGCCGATGCGCCCCTCGGGGTCGGCGCGCAGGTCGTGGTGCAGGCCGGTGTCGAACGCGACGCGGCCCCGGGGATGCTCGATGAGGTGCGACACGACCGGGATCCGCACCCGACCCTCACCGCCCTCGATGAGCCCGGCCCGGTCGGTGGTGAGCCAGCCGGTGGTGAACGTGTGCAGGACGGCGACCACGACCCCTCCTCGCGCTAGTGGGCGGCCGACGCCGCGTCGCCAGCCTTGCCGAACGGCAGCCGCTCGACCACCGAGACGATGGCGATGTTTTCGTCGTAGCCGACGGACTTGGCGGAGA
>ERZ795053.4631-NODE-4631-length-14759-cov-7.602081_pt1 | contig 14759 bp, 11 predicted proteins | sample MGYA00375137_ERZ795053 | MGnify/ENA primary metagenome ERZ795053 (study PRJEB30182, sample SAMN05720284) | activated sludge metagenome | isolation source: Anaerobic digester | place: Hong Kong | collected 2014-12-17 ... | reverse complement strand
CGCTGGAGGGTCTGGACGGTTATCATGTGCATGCGCATTCCGCGGAACGCAAGGGCTACAGCGGGACCGCCATCCTCTGCCGGGAGGAGCCCGTCCGGGTCGATCTCGGCATCGGGCAGGAGGAACACGATCAGGAAGGCCGGGTGATCACCGCCACGTTCGCGGACCACATCGTGGTGAACGCCTATGTGCCCAACAGCGGACAGGACCTGCGCCGGCTCGACTACCGCAAGCAGTGGGACGATGCCCTGCGTGCCCACCTGGTACAATTGGCCTCCGGCGACCGGCCCGTGCTCTTCTGCGGCGACCTGAACGTGGCCCATCGCGAGATCGACATCGCCCGCCCCAAGGCCAACTACAACAAGACCGCCGGCTATACACAGACGGAGATCGATGGACTGGACGCCTTGGTCGAGGCCGGATTCGTGGACACGTTCCGCCACCTGCACCCCGGGGAGGTCAAGTACAGTTGGTGGAGCTTCCGGGCAGGAGCCAGAGGCAAGAACATCGGCTGGCGCATCGACTACGTGCTGGTGAGCAAGGGCTTTGAAGGGAAGGTGAAGGACGCCTTCATCCTGAACGAGGTGATGGGCAGCGACCACTGTCCGGTGGGTATCATGTGGTGATGTGGGAATGAGGAAATGTGGGGATGTGCAAATGTGGAGATGTGGGAATGAGGGGATGTGGAAATGGGGAATGAAGGGACTTCCGGAATGAAGTGGACGCTGCGTCTGGAGGAACTGGTGCAGCTGGTCGCTGCGGTCTTCCTGCTGGCCGACTTCCAGGCCGCCTGGTACTGGTACCTGGTGCTCGCGATCGGGCCGGACGTCGGCATGCTGGGTTACCTGGTCGGTCCCCGGACCGGTGCCTTCACCTACAACCTGTTGCACCACAAGGGGCTGGCGATAGCCCTGGCCGCCGCCGGCGTGCTGCTGGTCGTGAACCCCTTGCTGTGGCTGGGGTTGGCCATGTTCGGCCATGCCGCACTGGACAGGATGCTGGGTTATGGTTTGAAGTTCCCGGACTCCTTCCAGCACACCCACCTGGGGTGGATCGGTCGCCAAGGGCCGCGGTAGGGGATTTGGAGAATGACGGGATAATGATCATCTTTGTGACGAGCAAACCGTCACGACCATGGCCGCCGCGAAGACCCGTTCCAACCCCACGTACTTCGGACCGAACATCAAGTTGCTGCGCACCCGCCGGAGCCGTTCCCAGGAGGAGGTGGCGGTGGCGCTGGATGTGAAACGCTCCTCCTGGAGCGGCTATGAGAACGGCACTGCCGAGCCGCCTTTCGATCTGCTGCTGCGGGTCAGCGACTACTTCAAGGTGAGCACCGACAAGCTGCTGAAGTACGACCTCACCGAGCTCAGCGAGAGCCAGCTCAGCAGCCTGGAGCGGGGTTGGGACATCGACCTCACGGGAAAGCGCCTGCGCGTGCTGGCCACCACCGTGGACGCCGAGGACCGCGAGAACGTGGAGCTGGTCCCGGAGAAGGCCAAGGCGGGCTACCGGACCGGCTACGCCGATCCCGAGTACATCAGCATCCTGCCCACCTTCCAGATGCCCTTCCTGAGCCGGGACAAGAAGTACCGCACCTTTCAGATCAGTGGCGACAGCATGCCGCCCGTGAACGAGGGTGCGTGGGTCACCGGGGAGTACGTGCAGAACTGGCACACCATCCGCGACGGCCAGCCCTACATCGTGGTCACCAAGGAGGAGGGCATCGTGTTCAAGGTGGTCTACGATCAGCTGAAGGAGAAGGGCAGCCTGTTGCTCTGCAGCACCAACCCGCTGTACCAGCCCTACGAGGTGCCGGTCGGTGAGGTGCTCGAGGTGTGGAAGTTCGTCCACTACATCAGCCCCGAACTGCCCGAGCCCAACCTGACGCGCGACGACCTGAGCCGCTCGGTGATGGACCTTCAGAAGGAGGTGAGCCGCATGCGCAAGGCCATGGAGACCCAGGGCCGGCTGGCGTTCTAACCGGTCCTTTGCCGGCGCGTGGCGAACAACAGCGCGTTCATGCCCGCGAACAGCACCACGCCCCACTGGCGTGCCAGCAGGTTCTCCGTGAACGAACACAGCAGGAGGAAGACCAGAAAGACCACGTAGGTGGTGTCCCGTTCCAGCCAGGCCAGCCGTAGCGGCAACAGGAACAGGGCCAGGAACGCGGCCAGCCCGGGCAGCCCGAAGGCCAGCCACCAGTGCAGGGGTTGGCAGTGCGTGTCATACTGCTCGTCGGCATAGACAGGGGAGAGGCCTTGCTGACAGGCATCCATGGCCGGCTGAACGGAAGCAAGTCCCATGCCCGCGATCGGATGTTCCTCGAGCAGGCCGACCGCGCAGTACGTGATCCCGATCCGGACGTTCACCGAGTTGATCGGTCGCGTGGTCGGTACCTCCCATTCGGAGGTCCAGACCTGTGCCGCCCGCTCGCGCAGGGAGGGAACGAACATGGTCAGTGCCGTCATGACCGCCAAGGCGACCACCGTCGCCATCAGCGCACGGGCCGCCGGCAAACCGGTCCACCACATGGCGACCAGTGCCGCCAGGAATGCCATGGTGGGCATGCGTGCAGCGAGAACGGCTCCCATGATCACCAACAAGGTGAACAGCACCGATCGCCATCCGCGCCCTTCCCGGTGGTCCAGGATGGAGACCGCCTGGAACAAGGCCCCCAGGTACAGGAAGTATGCTGCATAGGTCCCGTGGACACCTGTGTACAGGGCGAAGCTGTTCCGCAAGGCGTACGCGTCCAACCCGTGGTCCGCGAACTGTGGTGAGGGGCCGGACCAGATGAGGTGGCCATACCCGAACAGGCCAAGAAGCAGGGCGCTCACGGAGAACACATCGATCGCCTGCTGCCTGGTACGTAGGTCGACCGGGGCACAGAGCGCCAGAAAGCCCACCGGCAGCAGGAGCAGCGCGGCGCCACGTTCCACGATCGCCCAGGCCACTGCAAGTTCAGTAGCACGGATCAGGTCCAGCAGCATGAGCAGGAAACCCGCTCCAAAGAGCAGCGTCCAACGGATCCGCGACGGAGACGGCCTCCGGGGATGCCGAACGAAGTGCCACGCCACGACCGCGAGCCATCCGGCGATCACCGCCACCATGGGCCGCATGCCCAGCACCGGCATGGCCGCCAGGACGAGGGTGGCCCAACGGACCATCACGGTGGAGCGATCGCGAGAGATGCCGGTCATGCTTGCAGCGTGGCTTCACAAAGTTGCCGGAACCGTTCGCGGAACCGTTCGCTGGAGAAGGGAGTGATCCGATCACGGAGTTGTGTCGCCTGGGCAGGTACGTCCTGCTCCAGGAACGACCGCACCGCCGCGCCGATCGCGTCGGGCATGGCCTCATTGAAGAAGCGGCACCCCAGGCCCCCGGGCACGGTCTCCAGATAGCCGCCCTTCCGCAGGGCGATCACCGGTGTGCCGCAGGCCTGCGCCTCCAGCGGGGTCAGCCCCAGGTCCTCGTCCGCGGCCACGATCAGCGCCCGGGCCCGTTGCAGAAGGTGTACGAGTTCCTGCTGCCCCACATGACCGGTGAACCGGACGTTCGCCGGGGCGGATCGTCGCAGCCGTTCCAGCTCCGGACCATCACCGGTCACCACCAGCCGTTGGTCGGGCAACGAGCGGAAGGCCTCCACGATCCGGTCCGTGTGCTTGTAGGGCACCAGCCGCGAGGCGGTGATGAAATGCTCCCGCGGCCCCGTATGCAGGGGGAACAGGTCCAGGTCCACCGGCGGCAGCAGCACGTCGGCCTCGCGGCCATAGTGGCGCTTCACGCGATCGGCCACGTTGGCGCTGTTGGCCACGAAGCGGTCCACTCCCGCGTTCGTGCGAAGGTCCCAGCGGCGCAGCCGGTCCAGCTGCCAGCGGAGCAGCGCGGCCTTCGGACCGGTGACGCGGTGGTCGCGGAGGTATTCCTCCTCCTTCACCCAGGCCCATCGCATGGGCGTGTGGATGTAGCAGACGTGTTTCTGTCCGGGTCGCTTGCGCACACCCTTCGCCACCGCATAGCTCGCGCTCACGATCAGGTCGTATCCCCCAAGGTCCAGGCGTTCCATGGCCATGGGGAAGAGCGGGAGGTAGTTGCGGAAATGCCTGCGGGCAAAGGGAAGCCGCTGGATGAAGCTGGTGCGTGCATGACGTCCGCCGGTGATGAACGTCCGGTCGGTGTCGTCGAGGAAGTCGACCAGGGCGAACAGGTCGGCGTCGTAGGTGCGCAGCAGTTCACGGGTCACCTTTTCGGCCCCGCCGCTCACCACCAGCCAGTCGTGCACCACCGCCACCCGCATGGGGCCAAGTTACCCGCCCTGCAGGAGCGGATCCAACAGGGCCCGCAACGCTTCACGCATGCGCTCCCGATCGTGCCGTGCCAACACCTGCGGTGCCAGAGCGCGTTGGCGCACAGCCTCGCGGCCTTCGGTCAGCAGCGCCTTGAGCTTGCTGCCGATGGCATCGGTGTCGTGCGGGTCCACATGGCACGGCAGGTCGCCGAAGCGTTCCCGGAAGACGGGAATGTCCGAGGTGAGCACGGGGCTTCCTGCGGCGATCGCTTCCAGGACCGGAAGACCGAATCCCTCGTCCAAGGGCACCTGGGCCACGCAGGCGGCCGAACGCATCAGAGCGCCGAGCATGAGGTCGTCGGCCTTGTCCAGCACGATGATGCGCTCGCTTTCCGGAAGCCCGACCTGCCGGAGGGTGCCCGGTGTGCGTCCTGCGAACACGAGCTTCCAAGGCGCGGGCACATGCCTGAGGAACGCTTCGGCCAGCCGGTCCGGCTGCTTGCGCGCGGAAAGGCTGCCGACGCTCAGGACGAAAGGCCCGTCCACCGGACATACGCCACCAGCTGGCAGGACCTCGGCGAACGGCGGCACCACGGTGATCCCGTTCGCATCCCCCACAAGTGACCGTGCGATAAGATCCCGCGTGCGATCGCTCACCGTGGCCAGCGCCGCCACCCGGTTCGCCAACCTCGGGATCAGCCATCCGTACCAGCGCGCCAGCCGCGCGTCCAGTTGATCGGGAGCACTTCGCCAGAAGAGGTCGTGCAACCAGAGCACCTGCCTATGGACCACCAAAGGACCCGTATTGGCGGGTGAAAGGAGAAGTTCGTCGGCCTGCAACAGGCGGGGCAGTGCGAACTGCTCCCAGGCATGACCTTTCAGTCCGCCGCCTGCGTGAAGCACCAGGCCTTCGGGCAGTTCCACCTGACCGCCACGAGGCAGCAGCACCCGGGAACCGGGCCAGACTTCGGCCACCACGCCAAGCAGTTGATGCCCGTAGCGCTCCACGCCGGTCACCGGGCGCAGCAGGAAGCGGCCGTTGATGGCGATGCGCACGGGTCCGAAGGTAGCCGTCCGGCGTGCGTGGGTCCGCTAACTTGCGGGCGATGGAGGCGGGGGTGCTCAACACCTGGTCGCCGGCGGGGCGCCTGCGTCGGGCCCATGCGCCGGTGGTGCTCGCGGTGGCCTGGCGCAACGTGCGGCTGCGCTACAAGAGCTCCATCCTCGGCTTCGTCTGGTCGCTGCTGAACCCGCTGCTGTTCCTGCTCATCTTCCTCTTCATCTTCAGCCGGGCCTTCCCGCAGGTGGAGAACTACGCCGTGTTCGCGCTCACCGGACTGATCTTCTGGTCCTTCTTCGCCACCTCCAGCGCCCACATCCTGGGGTCCTTGGTGGAAAGCGCCCATGTGCTGCGTTCGCTGGCCGTGCCACCGATCGTGTTCCCCCTTGCACAGCTATTGGCCGGCCTGTTCAACCTGCTGTTGTCCTTCGTGCCGTTCGCCGGCATCCTGCTGGTCTTCGGCTGGCAGCCCACCTGGAACAGCCTGCTGGTCCTGCCGGCACTGCTCCTGTTCAGCGTTTTCCTCTTCGGGCTGGGTCTGCTCTTGGCGGCGTTGAACGTGTTCTTCCGTGACATCGGTCTGCTGTGGGGCGCGTTGCTGCCGGCCTTCTTCTACATCACGCCCATCGCCTATCCCCCCGACCTGGTCCCGGATGACCTGGCCTGGGTGGCGGGGTTGAATCCGCTGTACCATTACATCTCCTTGTTCCGCTCCGTGGTGTACGAAGGCGCCATGGGCACCGGTGCGCAGTGGGGGCTTACGGCGCTGATCGCCCTGGTGGCCCTGTTCCTGGGCTGGAGCGTCCATCGCGCGTTGCGCAGGGGATACATCGCGAACTACTGAGGATGAGCGGCGGACCCATGATCGAACTGAAGGGGCTGCAGGTGGACTACCTGGTGCAGCGCCACGGTTTTCGTTCGATCAAGGAGTACCTGATCTCCTTCGGCAGCAAGCGGCTCCTGGAGCGGAAACGGGTGCTGCATGGGGTGGACCTCCAGGTGGAGCGGGGGGAGTGCTTCGGCATCCTGGGCCGGAACGGTTCCGGGAAGAGCACCTTGCTGCGGGTGCTCGCGGGCATCATGGAGCCGTCCGCCGGCACGGTGCGCGTGAACGGCCGGGTGGCCCCGGTGCTGGCCCTGGGCGTGGGCCTTGAGCCTGAGCTGAACGGCTGGGAGAACGCCCGGCTGTGCGGGGTGCTCATGGGCCAGGACAGGAACGAGGTGCGGCGCACGATGGAGCAGGTCCGCGACTTCACCGGTCTTTCCGCCGAGGACCTGGACATGCCCGTGAAGCGCTATTCCACGGGCATGATGGCCCGCCTGGGATTCGCGATAGCCACCGCCAACGATCCCGACGTGCTGCTGATCGACGAGGTGCTGGCCGTGGGCGACGCCGCCTTCCAGCGCAAGTGTTACGCCCGCATCGACGAGCTGAAGGCCAAGGGCTGCACCATCGTTTTCGTCTCGCACTACCTCGGCGAGGTGCAGAAGATCTGTGACCGGGCCGCCTGCATCGAAGCAGGAGAGGTGGTGCGGGTGGGTCATCCGCACGAGGTGGGCGTGCACTACCACGAACTGCTCGGCATCCCTGTGGAATGAAGGACCAGGAACGCGAGCGGTCCTCCCTCCTGGCACGGTCGGCCCCGGTGCCGGAGACCGTCACCGTGGTGATCCCGTGCTTCAATGACGGGCGGTTCCTGGAGGAAGCGATCGCCAGTCTTGGTGGGGAGCCCGGTCAGGGACAGGGGGTGTTGCTGGTGAATGACGGTTCCACCGATCCGGGCACCTTGGAAGTGTTGGAGGCGCTGCGCGAACGCGGCTTCACGGTCATCGACCAGGAGAACCTGGGCCTGCCCGCGGCACGGAACACGGGTTGGCGTACCGCACGGACGCCGTACGTGCTGTTCCTGGATGCGGATAACCGCGTGGAGCCGGATTTCCTGCAGCGTGCCGCCGAGGTCCTGGATGCCGAACCCGGCGTCGCCGTGGTCTATTCGGACCTGATGGAGTTCGGCGAGCGCAATGGCCTCGTGGAACAACCCCAGGTCGATCTGGCCATGCAATTGGTCGGCAACCGGGTGGATGCCTGTGTGCTGGCCAGGAGGGACGCCTTGGAACAGCTCGGAGGGTTCGATGCCAGCATGCGGGGCGGCTATGAGGATTGGGAGCTCTGGATCCGGATGCTCGGAGAAGGCTTCCGGATGCATCACCTTCCCGGCGTGGGTTTCCACTACCGGGTGCGCTCGGGTTCCTACGGTGACCGGACGGACGATCCGCTGCAACGTGCGGCCGTGGTCCGATACATCACGGGGAAGCACGCTCATCACTACGCCTTGCACGCACAAGCGGTGATCGCTGAACTGCACGCCATCCAGGCGCATGACAAGCGTTTGGTGCAGCAGGCCCGGACCGTGGCGGATGAAAGCCTGCAGCGCGCAGAGGAGGCCGTGCGAGCGCGCGAGAAGGCAGCGAAGGAACTGACCGACCTGCGGGCGGAGGTGCTGCAGCTGCGCGCGGACCATGCCGGGGAACTGGAGCAGTTGCGTTCGCTGATCGCGAAGGCCGATGTCCGAACGGTCGAGCTCGAGGGCCTGGTCAGGGAAAGCGAGGCTCGGAGTGCCCGCCTGGAGGCCTTGTTGGCCGGGCTCGAGAAGGAGAAGGACAAGCTGAGCGAGGAGGCCCATCGGCTCGTGGGTGAGTTGGACAAGGCGATGGGGGCACTTGCGGTACAGCGGGAACATTCAGCGGCCCTTCAAGGCCTGCTCGGCCAGTACGAGGCGCGCATCCATGCCATGGAGAACAGCCGCCTCTGGCGGATGAGGCGGCAGTACCACAAGCTCAGGGCCTTGATGCGGACATCCAGCGACACCTCCAAGCGAGGCTTCAAGTGGCTGCGCCGGGTGGCCTTCCTGGTGTCCCGGAAGGGTCGCCGCATCCTGCGCAAGTTCTTCGCCAAGGTGTTCAAGGCGCTCTACCTGATCACCGAGGAGCGGCCTGTGCGCATCGTGCTGGGAGATGCTCCTGACCAGCTGCCCTACACCCTGTCCGGCGACCCCTACCATCAGTGGATGGCGCGACACTTCGCCCGCCCGGGCGACCTGCGCGGCTACCGGGAGGACCTGGAGGCCTTCGCCCATCGTCCGCTGGTGAGCGTGGTGATGCCCGTGTTCGACCCGCCGGTGAAGCTGCTCGATGCGGCGATCCGCTCGGTGGTGGACCAGGTCTATCCCGACTGGGAGCTCTGCATCGCCGATGATCGCAGCACCGATCCCGCCGTCCGTCGCTGTCTGGAGCGCTGGAGCAAGGCCGATGACCGGATACGCGTGGTGTTCCGCCGGGAGAACGGACACATCTCCAGGGCGAGCAACAGCGCCATGGAACTGGCCCGCGGCGAGTTCACCGCCCTCATGGACCACGACGACCTGCTGGCCCCGGACGCGCTTTACCACGTCGTGAAACGGATCAACAGGCGCCCTGACGTGGACGTGCTCTATACCGACGAGGACAAGGTCGATGAGCAGGGTGTCCACAGCGAGCCGCACTTCAAGCCGCAGTGGTGTCCGGACCACCTGCTCTCCCGCAACTACTTCGGACACCTGGTGGTGGTGCGCACGGACCTGGTCCGCGAAGTGGGCGGATTCCGAACGGGGTTCGAAGGGAGCCAGGACCACGACCTGATGCTGCGCATCACCGAGCGCACCGAACGCATCGAACGCGTGCCCAGGGTGCTCTACCATTGGCGCGTGCATGCGGCCTCCGCGGCCATGGGGGAGGATGTGAAGCCCTATGCCTACCAAGCCGCCCGCAAGGCCATTACCGAGGCCTTGGAACGACGCGATGAACCGGGCGTGGTCTCCTTCCTGGAGGGCTATCGCGGCTACGGCATACGCTTCTCGACCCCGTTGAAGGGCCGTGTCAGTGTCATCATCCCCACCAAGGACAAGGCCGACGTGTTGGGCACCTGCCTGCGCTCCCTCTTCAGGCTCACCGATCATCCGGACTTCGAGGTGATCGTGGTGAGCAACGGCAGCCGGGAGAAGGACCTGTTCAAGCTGTTGGAGGGGATGGCCGAGGAGCATGCGGATCGGTTCCGCTGGTACGCCCATGACGTTCCGTTCAACTTCAGCGCCCTCATGAACTTCGGCGCGGAGAAGGCCACGGGATCGCACCTCCTGTTCCTGAACAACGACACGGAGATCACCCATGCCGATTGGATGCGGGCCATGCACGAGCAGTCCCAGCGGCCTTCGATCGGGGCGGTGGGGGCGAAGCTGCTCTACCACAACGACACGGTGCAGCATGCCGGCGTGGTGATCGGGCTCGGTGGGGTGGCCGGCCACACCTTCGTGGGCACGCACCGCGATGGTCCGGGCTACTTCAACTACGTGAACACCATCAACAACTACAGCGCGGTGACGGCCGCCTGCATGATGGTGGAACGCGCCAAGCTGGAGGCCATCGGCGGGTGGGACGAGGACTTCACGGTGGAATACAACGACGTGGACCTGTGCCTCCGCCTGCAGGAACAGGGGTTCTACAACGTCTACCTCCCGCACGTGGAGCTCTACCACTACGAGTCACTGACCCGGGGGCATCCGCACATGACCAAGGAGAGCTACGAGCGTCACCTCCGGGAGGTGGGCCTGTTCAAGGAGCGCTGGTCGCAGGTGATCGCGGACGATCCGTGCTACAACCCGAACCTGAGCAGGGGAGCGCACGACTTCCGGTTCGAGCTGTGACCGATCACTCGTCCGGCTCGTGCAGCCGGTCCTCCACCAGGTCGCGCAGGAAGACCTCCAGCAGTTCGTGCACCACGATGTCAGGCCTCTCATGGTCCACGATGTCCTGGTTGTAGATCGGCGTCCACACATAGACGCTCCGGCTGAAGTGCTCGCTCAGGAACGGGATCAGGTACACGGCGAATGAATCCCTGAACATGAGCAGGCGTGGCGCCTCCTGATCGGGCCCGCTCATGAAGACCGGTCCATCCTTGAAGAACCCGGATCCGGGCAGGTCTTCCGGGGCCAGGCGCCTGGCGCGCAGGGGCTGCACCGGCTCCATCATGGGCGTCACGCGCGGGTACACATCGTTCAAGGCGATCACCATGGCCAGGTCCCCGTGCTCGTTCGTGTCCGGACGGACCACGTAGTCATGGGCCTCACACGGAACTCCGACGGCCGGACGGTCACCGGCGATGCGTGTCATCAGGGTCCGGTAGCCGGCGAAGGCGCCCCAGGGGTTCCAGTGGATGTCGGTGGCGTAGTAGGTGTCCCGCACGGTGCGTGCCTCCTGGAGCGGTTCCCGGAGGTCGATGAACGGTACGTGGGTGTGCGCTTCCAGGTGCTCCCGCAGTTGATCGATCCCGGACCAACCGGCCACCTGGCGGAACCGCTCCGGCATCTTGTCCCGGTACATGGTGGCCTTCATCGGCGCGATCATCAGGTAATAGGAGATCCCCTGTTCGGCGAGCCGTTGCCGCCGGCGTTCCAGCCGCTCCCCGATGCGTTCGAGCTCCTCCTCCGAGAAGACCGGAAGCCCCCGGTACTGGTCGGTGACCCCCTCGCGCATCAGGAACATGAAGCCGTCCTTGCCGAAGACCATGTTGTCAGGGACCGGAGAACTGTGCAACAGCTTGCTGAACAGGAACGAGTTCCACCGGAACAACGGTTTCCGGAACCCGAAGTGATCGGCGAAGTAGGCGGTGTACCGGGCGGGGTATTCCTGCAGGGAATGCATCCGGAGTTCCGGTCGGTCGGCCAGCTTGCGTTTCTCGGTGTCCGGCAGATGCGGAAGGATCGGGAGCCACTCGGACAGCAGGGGGGCGGCCATCAGCGCTGCGAAGAGCACGGTCAGCAACCACTCCGCCCCGTTCCCTTGCAGGGCATCCGGAACGACAGGGCCGAGCCGCAGGGCCGTCAGGAACATGAACACCGCGGCCAGCAGTCCGAACAACGCCGGCATGGGGCCATTCCCCGCCCGTTCCTGCAGCTTCGCCAGCGTGCTTCGCAGGTCCTCGTCACAGAACAGGAAGGGGTCATCCCCGGTGAAGCGCATGGCGAGTCCCTCGGGGGTCTGACGCAGGTCCCTCACCTGTTCATTGGGCTGGAACAGGGCCAGCAGTTCCCCGGGACCGAAGTGAACGGTCTGCCTGGCGCACCGGAACTCCATGGCATGCACGAGCAGGCTGTCCTGGGAATTCCCGGGATCGAACCGGATGTGGCTGAACGCCGTGTCCTTCGGCATGCGGAAGCTGAGCACCTGCGGTCGGTCGGAAGCGGCCACGGGGGCGTTCACGTAGCCGCCATCCCCGAAGCCCCCGGGTCCCTTCGCGTGGAAGACCTGGAAATTGTCCGATTTCGGAGCGGTGACGGTGAACTCGATCCGAACCGTGCGGTCCGTGAAGCTGATGTTGTCCACGATGCCCTGGACCAACAGACCGAAAAGGACCCCCAGGAGCAACGCCAAGGCAAGCCGCTTCGCTCGATACCGGGTGAAGGTGCGTGCCGCCCGGGACCGCATTCGGAACACGGGCCAACGGACCAGCCGGACGAGCAATGCGGCGAGCATGCCGATGGCCAGCCCACCCAGGAACGGAGGCAGCACCGGCCTGCGCTCGTCGATCAACGCCTGGGTCAGGGCGCCGAGATCGCGGTTGGAAGCGAAGTAGGGATCAGCCCCCCGCACACGCAAGGGGACCGCCTCCTGGACGGTGTCGACCCGCAAGGGTGACAGGTCGTTCACGGCAGAGAACCAGCGGACCACGCTGTCAGGTCCCAACCGGAGCTCCGAGTAAGGCCCCCGGAGCACGATGGCCTTCAACAGGCGGGTCCCTTCCACCGGTCCGGGATCGATCCGGATCCCCTGCACCCGTGCGGTACCCGCTGGGATCGGGAACGCGATCCGCTGGACCTGCGTGCCCGGCCAGGAGTTCGTGCGCACCATGCGGTCGGCGCCGTAGGTGAAGTGCAGGTCATCGTAGAACAGGTCCCAGGTCTCGGTGAAGCGGGATACCACCTCCAACTCCACCGTGAGTTGTGCCGGTCGTTCGGGGACACGGAGCAGGCGCCAGGACCCGATGAAGGCGGCCATGCCGATCAGGATGGCGGCCCAGATGCGGATGTGCTTGCCGGCCATCAGAAACGGAAGTAGATGAAGGGACTGTAGGTGGTGCTGGCCACCTGCATGGCCACCAGGATCAGCAGAAGCCCCAGTCCCACGGTCTCGAACGCGCCCCTGATCCCGGGTCGCAGCGTTACACCGGAGGGGGCGATCCGCAGCCAGCGGGCCACCATTTCATGCACGTTCAACGCGCCCAGCACACCCACGCAGAGCGCCAGCAGGGTGGCATTGCTCAGGTACAGGTCCGGGAAGTACAGGTCGGAGTCCCCGGGCAGCACGCCCAGCATGGTCAGGACGAAATGCCAGGCCTTGGTGAGGTCCGGCATCCGGAAGAACACCCAGGCGATCAGCACGATGAACAGGGTGTAGACCTGGGCGATGGGGGAGGGGAGTCGGGAAAGGATCCTGCCCAGGCCGATCCGCTCCAGCACCATGGCCGCCCCATGCAGCAGGCCCCAGATCACGAAGTTCCAACTGGCCCCGTGCCACAGGCCCGTCAGGAAGAAGACGATCAGCAGGTTGAAGTAGGTGCGTGCCCCGCTGCCCCGGTTGCCGCCCAGCGGTATGTACAGGTAGTCCCGGAACCAGGTGCCGAGGCTGATGTGCCAACGTCGCCAGAACTCGCGCACCGATCGGGCGATGTAGGGCCGGTCGAAGTTCTCCAGGAAGTGGAACCCGAACATGCGCCCCAGGCCGATGGCCATGTCGCTGTAGCCGCTGAAGTCGAAGTAGATCTGCAGGGCGTAGGCCACCACGCCCAACCAGGCCACGGCCGGTGGTGCCACGTCCATGGGCAGGGCGAAGATGGGATCGGCGATGCGCGCCACCTGGTCCGCGATCAGCACCTTCTTCGCCAGACCGATCACGAAACGCCGGACGCCACTGGCGAACAGCGGTATGGCCATGACACGGTCCGCGATCTGGCGGGCCACATCCCGGTACCGCACGATCGGGCCGGCGATGAGCTGGGGGAACAGGCTGATGTACAAGGCCACCGCACCCGGGTTCCGTTGGGCCTCCGCCTGGCCCCGGTACACGTCCACCACGTAGCTGATCCCCTGGAAGATGAAGAAGGAGACCCCGATCGGCAGGTGCACCGCTTCCAAGGGTGGCAAGGGCATGCCCAGCGCGGTGAACATCGGACCGAACGAATCAGCGAGGAAGCCGGCGTACTTGAACCAGGCCAGTGCCCCCAGGTCCAGTACGACGGCCGCCACCAGCGGCCCCCGGTGTCCCGGCCACCGGGCCAGCGCCAACCCGGCCAGGTGGTTCACCAGGATGGTGGCGAGCATGAGCAGGAGGTACACCCCCTCGCCCCACGCATAGAACAGCAGGCTGGCGATCAGCAGCACCGTGTTCCGGGCCCCGGTGCTCCGCGCCAGCAGCACGGCCAGCAGCGTCAACGGCAGGAACAGGAACAGGAAGACCGGGGAACTGAAGACCATCGCCGGGGCCGGAAGCGCGTTGCCAGCGAAAGTAGGGCGGTGCTGCTTGTCCCGGACCGGAAGTCCTATGTTAACTCAATGTAAACTGTTCGTGAAACATTTCTTACCTTTGGCTCGTTCGAAGCGTGAGAAACACGCCGATCCATGCGCCAGCTCCTCTACATCATCGCCCTGTTCGCCGGTACCTTGGTGCAAGCCCAGGACATGCTTGAGCAGGAGCATTGGCCGAACGGCAAGCTCAAGCACACCATCTATGCCGAGGGCGATCTGGTGCGCTTCGTGACCTACTTCGAAAGTGGCCGGGTGCACGAGATGGGCGCCTTCCGCCATGGCAAGCGGGATGGCGCCTGGAAGCAGTATGCCGAGGATGGCACGTTGCTGGCCCGGGCACGTTTTCTGAAGGGCGTGCGCCAGGGCGACTGGCACTTCAACCAGCCCGGTCAGCAGACCACGGGTCGCTTGCGCTACAAGGACGGCCGCCTGGTGGAGGCCGAGCAGCGCGGACCGGAGGGGGGCATCATCGCGCGCCGCACCTATCCGTAGTTCGGTCAGGACCTCCGGAACAGGTCCTCCTTCTTTTCAAAGGCCTTGAACTCGATGGCACGACCGTCGGGATCTTCGATGAACAGGCTCACCTGTTCGCCGACCTGACCGGGCATCACGGTGCGCGGCTCCACCAGGAAGGGCACCCCCACTTTCTGCAGCTTGTCGCGCATGCGGTGCCAGTCCTCCCATGCCAGCACGATGCCGAAATGCTCGCTGGGCACCATGCCGTCCGGGTTCCAGGTGCGTTCGGGGCGCTTCACACGGGCCACCTGCTGGATGGTGAGCTGATGCCCGAAGA
>ERZ795053.4630-NODE-4630-length-14760-cov-10.214009_pt1 | contig 14760 bp, 12 predicted proteins | sample MGYA00375137_ERZ795053 | MGnify/ENA primary metagenome ERZ795053 (study PRJEB30182, sample SAMN05720284) | activated sludge metagenome | isolation source: Anaerobic digester | place: Hong Kong | collected 2014-12-17 ... | reverse complement strand
CGTTGAACAAGCCCCCTCAATAAATCCGATTATGCGCAGATTGAGCTATTGACAAATTGCCTGTTGTACATATAGATTTGGCCTGCACCAACCCGATCCATCTTATGCGCAGGCAGCTCAAATACATCTACGATCATCACCTGGATGATTTCGAAGAGTTCATGGTTTTGAAAAACTTTTCCAGAAGGACGGTGACAGCATATATGCAGGCCGTGTACCAATTTCTGGACTGGTGGGACGACAATTGTCCGGATATTCCAATGAGTGATGATGTGGTGCGCAAGTACCTGGTATTCCGGTTCGAAAGTAACAAAGCCTGGCAAACGGTCAATAGTGATTATTCGGCCATTCAGAAGTGGTTCAAAAATGTATTGATGCTTCGGTGGGATATACAGAAATTACCTCGTCCCAGAAAAGAGAGACAATTACCACGGGTATTTTCCAGGGAGGATATTGTCAAGATTATTGAAGGCGCTTCGACATTTAAACATCAGGTATTGCTGACCTTTATTTATGTCACTGGTGTCCGGTTGAGTGAGGCCATCCACATGCGCATTGACGATGTGGACGGAAATCGCAAGCAGATCCGCATCGCCAAAGGAAAGGGAGGCAAGGACCGCTATGTCCTGATTCCGGATGTCTTGCTGGAACTACTGCGGACATATTATTTGCGCGAGCGACCGGAGGAGTACCTGTTTAATGGCAAGAACAAGGGGAAGCCATTGTCACAGCGAGCAGTCCAGTGGGCGTTGCAGGAAGCCAAAAAGAATGCCGGTGTCAAGAGACCGGGTGGAATCCACACCTTGCGAAATTGCTACGCCACACATCACCTTGAAGGTGGCACAGATTTGGTTTTTCTACAAGAGCAGATGGGTCATAAGCAATTGAAGACCACCATCCGGTATATCGGTCTATGTGTAGAAAGACACCGCTACGTTCAGCATCCGATCAATGGGATGGCTATCCGGTATCAGATACCAACAGCATAGGTGCGTTGTTCAGAGCACACGGTGAACGCTATATCCAAGCCTACAAGCCCCATCAACGTGCCATTGCCTTCATTCGGTCAGTGCGTTTGTGTCGGACTCCGGGACTAGGGCGAATCGTTTACACCTGCAAGGGCTGCGGGGAGCAGGTAACCATCTACAAGAGCTGTGGCAACAGTCAATGTCCGGTTTGTCAGTCGATCAAACGTGAGCAGTGGGCGGATGCTTTGCAGGGAAAACTCTTGCGCATCCCGTATGTCCACCTGGTGTTTACGATGCCTCATCAACTCAATGGCCTGGCACGAAGCAATAAATCAGCAGTCTATAGTATCCTGATGCGAGCAGCCTGGAAGACGGTCCAGGCACAAATGAAAGATAAAACGGTCCTCCCGGGCATGACGGCTGTACTCCACACTTTTGGATCGGATATGAAGTATCATGTCCACGTTCACGCACTGGTCACGTTTGGCGGGCTTGAACCGTCTGGCAAATGGGTCTATCCGACACATCGTTACTGGATCGCTTCGTTTCGCAAGATGTGCGGCACGTTCAAAGCCATCAGTCTTCAGTTGATCCGAAAGGACATCGCCCAAAAGAAGATCACCAGCCAGCAAGGGAATGAAGATCTGCTTCATGAAGTCGGCAAGATCAGATGGGTGGTCCATTCCACCCGGGCCACAACTCAAACGGACGTGCTCAAATCGTATCTGGCCCGCTATATCAACCGCATCGCCATCAGCAATAACCGCCTGAAATATCTGGCTCAAACGGACGAAGTGGCCATCCTGTACAACGATTACCGCAATCAACAAAATGAATGTGCGGCACCCAAGGCCATCAAGCACCTGGATCCGCTCACGGCCATCCATCAGATCATTCAGCACGTCTTGCCCCGTCATTTTCAGAAGAGCCGGCATTACGGTCTGCACCACACCTGCACGCTGATACGGAATCAGGCAGAAGAAGCGATCAAGGCACATCCGGCCACAGTACGCACTGCACTGCAGATCATCACGGCACTGCTGAAACGAGAACTGTATCAATGCGACTACTGCCAGGGTCAGTCGTTCATCAAGACAGAATATCCACCGGACCGGATCTATCTGGGTCAATACCTGGCCCCTGGAACAGAACGAGCACCACCGACATCCTGGCGCAGACCGGTTCATCAAAGAGCGGATCGTTCGACTACCGCCTATCCTTCTTTTGCCTGATGGCACGTAAAACAGCCACATTGACAAGGAAATAGATCAACCCTTCAGGCCAAACCATACGGCAAAGCTCAGGACATGCATCAATCGAGCAAATACCTTATCTTTGGTATAAGCCTTTGTCGATCATCAGAGTTCCGATTGGAGAGCGTTTCCCTATACACCAAAGGGTCTCGTTCAACTCGAAAAGTTGTCGCAAGGGGCGACAACTTTCCTTGGAGTTAGCGGTCAGTGAAAAAACGACGTACCAATGATGACAAACAGATTGATAATAATTTTCTTCGTTTGCTTAATGAGCATGAATCTGCATGGACAAAATGAATTGCAGTTTTCATTCGAATGCGGAGAATCAATTAAATCACCGATTGAATCGAGCGTTTTATTAAAATTTCCTGATGGTCGTATTTCAAAATTGTACTTAGATTCTAAACCTAAGTATGATTTTATTGATAAAGAATATTTTACTTCAAAAGGAAAATATATTCTTTCAATTTATTTCATAGCTGAAAATTACGGACAAGATTCGATTGAATATGATTTTGAGTTAAATGGAGATGAAATAAAAACTACAATTTCAGTGAACTTTGACTTTAAGGAACGACTTATTAAAAAAGGAAACATCTATGAAAAAGGAGATGAAGTTCTAAATGGGTATGTTCGGATTAATAAATACTATAATGCACCCAAGACAATTGAGATTTCGATTGACAAAGAGAATATAGGAACTGAATATTACAAAGGACCTTTCTTTAAAATTAAGAACAACTCGACAGACACAATATATGGAGAACATTTGCCAGGTTATTTCTGGGGAATATTATCATATTTACGAAACGATTCAACTTTCATAACAAGAATTGGAGTACTCGAATATAATTTTTCAGATGCACCACCATTATATCCAGACTCTATTAAAATTGCAACAGTCGGCTCATTTGGTCTGACAAAAAAGTTAATTCCTTTTGACTATAGATTTGACGTAATGCTTGCAAAGGAATTTCAATCAACTGGAATTGGAATTTATAGAGAACAAGAGAATTTTATATGGTGGGCTGGATCGAAAGAATATTATAAATTGACACACGATTTTAAAATTGAATAAACACCGAACCGCTAATCGAGTAGGCGGCTCCGCCGCTAAATAGCGACGGAGTGCGCCTCTCACACCACTCCCGCAAATTTGCGGGATACGGGTCTCGTATTCGGCGGTTCGACAACCATCACGACAATGCTCTTTCCACCATTGCCACTATCCCCTACTTTAAGAAAAGGCTACGTTTTGGCTAAGCTGTACAGCTTATTACTTGCACGCTCCTAATCGAATTTCGCGGAGATTATCGTTTGGCCCTTCGCTACTCAAAGTGGACTATAGCCTACCCACTTCTTTCACTACTATGACCTCGGCTGACTTCTCTCCTTTTCCAACTCGTGGTTTGAGAGACCTCCCTCGGTAAGACAATTAGCTTTCAGTCAATCCCGGCTGGATCTACCAGAGTGAACCTTTCTCGTGGGCGTTAGTATGATGTGCTACTTTACCCCATTCACAGTGGCCTCTTATCCAGTTTTCCCGAGTACTCGGGATCCGTACCGACCTTTGCAGTCCTGTTGACTTCAGTGCAGGGGTCACCCCCAACCACCTTACAGCTTGCTAGCGGTTCAGGTCGTTACTCCTGCCCGCAGGAGACTTTCACTCCCTAGCTAATCCAGACTCGCTTTTGAGCCCGGTTACTCCCTCACTAAGAATAGCTATATTAGTGAGGCGTTTGCCATTCGAGGCACACACAATGTGCATATGCACAGCCGGCCTAAAGGCACGGCCGTCACATGCACGAGTCGTTTTGCACCATTAAAATAATAAATATGACAGAAATCTTTACCCGTAAATTTGAAAATTCTTTAGTTAAATTAATCGGAGGTAACATACGGAGAATATTATATGATAGGAGTAAATTATACTATGGCTCACCTTGCATTCTTATGGCTGAATCTAAACTTGTGTTTGAATTAAAAATTGAAGATAAATATTATGATTTAATAATAAATGGCGTAAATCTTAAAAATGCCCATGACAACATTAAATTAACAAGATTTTGGTCTGGACTATATGGATACAGATTATTATCTTCGCGCAATTACTTAAATACTTTTACTTTTTTGGAAAGTCCAAGTTATAGTTGCAATTATAATTTAAAAATCTCTTCAATTGAATTATATGTTTCAAACTATTCCGAAGACACAAGCATTTTTGGTTATATTTTAATCTACTTAGAGCCTGAATTAATTTTTCAAATACGAAGACATCATGACGACAGATATATAGAACTTACAATATCAAAATCAGATAATTACTCTAAGTCTTCAATTGAAGAAGACTATAAACTATTCAAAATAATATAAAACGTCGCATAATCGAGTAGGCGACTCCGCCGCGAGACTGTTTCATAAAGTGTGTCAATGATTCTAAAACTTACACCTAAGTCATTGACTTATGGAAAGCAAAGAGTTTGATTTTGAAGCCTTCAAAGCGGAAGCGTTGGAGCGACTGAAGGCCCGGAAAAGGCCTGTTGGGTAGTGAAGCAGCCTTTACACCATTGATCAAGAGCTTCCTGGAAGAGGCATTGGAAGGTGAGCTATAGGCTCACATTGCCGAGGAAGACCTACCCAATCATAAGAATGGCAAAGGAAAGAAGACGGCGTGGACGCCTCAAGGTCAATTAGAGATTGATATTTCTCAAGACAGATCCGGGAGTTTTGATCCCAAGGTGCTGGCAAAGCGCCAGAAACAGCTTCCAAACGATATTGAGCGTCAGATCTTTGCGCTTAATACCTGTCGAAGTTCCAAAGGAAGAGCCATTCATGATTTTTAGGCGAATTGCAGGCGTGGAGATCAACCTTGCTTCCCCCTCCCAAACATAGAAAAGCTATATTGTTGCGCTTTTGGCCATTCCTGGAGCACGCCATGTATTCCATGACCCTGCCCCTGTCGATCATTTGGCCAAAAAACGAACCGTTCAAGTGAAGAACGAAGAAATAGAGGAGAACACCATAAAACACCAATCAACATGAGTACAGACAAGAAGTCCTTTTTTGGCGTCATGCGATCCTACAACAAAGGGTTCTGGGTCGCCAGCGTCATGGAACTGTTCGAGCGTTGGGCCTGGTATGGCCTGTTTGCCGTCCTGGCGCTGTACCTGACCGGATCCACCGACGAAGGCGGGCTCGGTTTCTCCCATACCGAAAAAGGGCAGATCATGGGGATCGTCACCGCCATCCTGTACCTGTTGCCCCTGTTTACGGGCGTGATCGCCGATAAGATCGGCTACAAGCTGTCGCTGATCATCGCCTATGGGCTGTTGATCTCCGGATACTATCTCATGGGCGAGGTGCAATCCTATGCCATGGTGTTCATCGTGTTTCTGTGGGTTGCCGTGGGCGCAGCCATGTTCAAGCCGGTTGCCTCAGCGATCATTACGAAAAATACCGACGAGTCCAATTCGACCCTGGGCTTTGGCATCTTCTACATGATGGTCAATATCGGCGGATTCATCGGGCCGGCCTGTTCATCCACCCTGCGCACGCAATTCGGCTGGAAGATCATCTTCCTCCAGGCCGCCATCGTGATCGCCATCAACCTGGTCATTCTGTTGTTCTTCTACAAGGAAGCTGACCGGGAGAAAAACACGGATACCCTCCTGGAAACCATCAAAAGCTCCCTGATCAATATCTGGGAAGCTGTGAAAGACACCCGCCTTTCCGTCCTGCTGATCATCATGGTGGGCTTCTGGACCATGTTCAATCAACTCTTCTATACCCTGCCCACCTTTATCGAGGATTGGGTCAATACCAAAGCTCTTCACGACTCCATCGCCCAGGTGTCCCCATGGCTGGCCAATGCCATGAGTGGAGGCGGTGACTCCGTCAATCCGGAAATGCTCATCAACCTGGACGCAGGTGCCATCATCGTGTTCCAGTTGATCGTCTCCTATTTCGTGTTGAAGATCCGCCACGTGAGTGCCATGATCACTGGATTCACGATCGCCGCGATCGGTATTGGTATCACCTTCTATACCGGGAACGGATTCTATACCATCCTGGGGATCATGATCTTTGCCATCGGCGAAATGATGACCAATCCGACCTTCTCGTCATTCATTGCCCTGATATCGCCCAAGGGGAAGGAGGCCTTGTACATGGGGACCTATTTCCTGCCCGTATTCCTGGGTAATTTCCTGACAACCTTTATCTCGGGCAATCTCTACGAGGCCTGGTCGGACAAACTGAGCCTTCTCCAGGCTGAAATGGCCAAAAGGGGGATCGCCATGCCGGACATCTCCAGTGAATTCTCGAAGAATGACTATTTCACGTCTGCATCCGAAAAACTGGGCATGACCGAAACGGAAATGACCCAATTCATTTGGGACAGTTATCATCCGAACCATATCTGGTATGTCATTACGGGTATCGGGGCGGTGACCATCCTGGCCTTGATCGTGTACGACAGAGTAGTGATCCGGCCCAGGGAAGCCAGGGCAGCCCAGTAGTTGGCGTGATCCTTTGTTAAGAAGAAGACCTGGCAGGAGTGCATTTATAATTCCGCTACATTCCACTCTGTGGTCCTGTCATAAAACCTCTAACCGAGGAGTTCCACCTTTGGCCCGACTCAATCGCCGTCGTGGCTCGGCACTTTTGAGGCGCCAAAAGTGCCCAAAAGCGCTTGTCGCCAAAATGGGCCTTCATATTCCTGTTTGTCAAATCATTCAATGCGTTTATTGATTGACAGTTCGGTGACATCAGGACCCGGCCGCTCGTATTTGATCGGTGGTTTTTTTCATTATTGACAGCCATGTATCACATGTATTGTTTGATTCTATTATTCTATATCCGATCAAATAATGCGGTAGTGTGAAGTATTGACAGTTTTCATGCAATTGGAAACGAGCACAAATTGTATTATGAACGGATCCTTGATGTGTCTGGGAGGCCCTGGTTTGGCGACGAAATCCTCAAAGGGGCCAACCAGAATACCTGAGTCAGCGCAGTGATGCAATATTGATTTTACCCACCCTTTCACCTGATCCAAGAAAGCTTTGAAAAGCTTTGGAGCAGGGTAGAAATTCACGGATTCTCTGTAGCAATGATCCTTATTCTGGTCCATTTTGGATAGCCCTGTTTTGACCAATTGCTAGTCAATGATAAATATGCTGGCATCAATTACTTTTGTCATGCTGAAAAAAAGCGGCCGCGGATATCCGGGGCCGCCTTTTGATTGGCTTCAGCTCGATCCAGTTGTGCAGCATCATCGCTGGTCCGCCGTCCGGTGACATGGGTTGATCGCATCCATCCCACAATTCCGTCATTGCCCATTAAACCTTCGCTCCAGGAGCCAGTCCAAAACCCTAAACAATGACAAGATGACCAAATACCTGTTCCCATCCTTCCTGACCACCGGTCTGGTCCTGGGCCTGATCGTTCTGAGCTGCAGCAGCTGCGAGAAAAAGGACAGCCTCGAAGATCCACCCCAGGAAGAAACACCCGACCTGACCCATTTACCTCTTGGAGACCCGCTCATCCTGCGACGTGACCAGGGCGACAAGAACCCCCTCCTGCAGCACCTTTGGCTGTGTGGTGTCCCGCAAAATGGTGCCGGCAACGATGATGCCAGTGACTGGACCAATGCGGATGGCACCTGGGACTATACACGCAAGCCACAAGTTGGCGGCAATGTGGTCTGGATCAGTGAATTTGAGGTTACCCTGGATGGAAACGGCAACCGGATCATTACCGGAAACGCCTTGCCCAGCCATCCAACCGGCGTGTTTCCCATCACCCCAGGCAGCCTGCCCTACAAGTATGACGGCAACCCGAACATCATCACGGCGCATGACGTCCTCTACATCCTGCCGGCCATACCGGAGATCGCGCCCAAGCCCAGTTGTGTGACCTTCGGACCATCCGGCATTTCCCTCAGTGGCAGTGCCATCTATCACGGCGCATCAACCCTGGGGAACGACGCGGCTGCCCACGAGATGCTGGACCGCTTCGGCGGTCATACGGACGGCACCGAAACCTACCACTATCATTTTCCCGCCCAGGACCTGCAGGACCATATCCATCCGCACACCTCCGGGCATTCCGCCCTGATGGGCTATATGCTGGATGGCTTCGGGATCTACGGCCCCTATGGGGAGCAGGGTGAATTACTCACGTCCAAGGATCTGGACGAGTGCCACGGACATACCCATCCGGTGCTGTGGGATGGCCAGATGATCGAGCTCTACCACTATCACTGGACCTATGATTTCCCTTATAATATCGGCTGTTTCAAAGGGACACCTCAGTAAAACAGTCTAAACTGAGATAGGGGGATGTTTAAGTCAACAAAAAATTCTTTCAACATATATCCAGGAAGATTGCTCTAAACAAATAGGCAGTATTCCACTCAATGGCATCATCGGAAAACTCTGTCATGGGAATTTAAATCTGGCCCGCCTCTTGCCGGCGGGGCACTTCCTTTTGAAGCACCAAAAGCATGCCTGCCGGCGTGCAGGGAAGCAAAAGTGCTTGTCGCCAAAATGGGCCCTTTCTTCAAGATTGAGGTTTCCATTACCTCGTCATGGGATTTATGGCCGTTTACATCATTACCCGGCCGCTCCGGTTTTGCCGTCGCTAAATAAACTGTTATTTGACCGCTCATCTAACTTCAAATCCGACAAGTCACTCCTTCAAATCGGCAAAACAATGCGGCATTCTTCAATTTATTCATATTCCTAAGAAAACCTATTGGCAACTATATTTTGAGCGGGTAATGATGTGATTGGGAGGCCCTCGTTTGGCGACGATAACACAGTTGGGATTAGGTTTGGTTACTAAGAATTCAGAAGAGAAAATTCATTGACATTCAACGCCCCTAATCCGCATAGTTCAACATTTGGATAGTATAAAGACCGCAGACAATGCGTAGCTTGTCTGCGGTCTTTATATGATCCTTCGAGCCGGTCTGATGACGTCGCCCCTTGTCCATGTCCATATCGCCCCACCCCAATCTGCACCCATGCGCCTGCAGGAGTACGGTGTCGGCCTGTTCGAGGTGGCGCCTACGCGCTCGGCATGGAAGAAGGTCCTGAAGAAACACTACGTCACCGTGGATGGCCACCCGGCGACGACGGCCACCTGGATCCGGGGCGGGGAGCACATCCAACTGACTATGCCCGAGGATGTTCCGCCGGCCAGGCCCCTGCACTTTCCCCTCCGTGTCCTGTATGAAGATGATCACCTGGCCGCCATTCACAAACCCGGTGGTATCCTGGTAAGCGGCAATACCTTCAAGACCATTGCCAGGGCCCTCCCGCAAAACCTGCAACCCAGCCCCCGGGCCGATGCGGTGACCCCGCAGCCCGTCCACCGACTGGACTATCCCACCACCGGCATCCTGCTGGCCGGTAAGACGCACAGCTGCATTGTCGCCCTGAACCAGCTGTTCGAAGAGGGCCATATCCACAAGCAGTATTACGCGGTGACCATCGGGGTCATGCCGACCACGGGCCGGATCCAATCTGAACTGGACGCCAAATCTGCAGATACCCGATATACCCTCATCAAGACCATCCCCTCACCGCGGTTTGGCGCACTGAACCTCGTCCTTCTCCAGCCGGGCACCGGGCGGCGGCATCAGTTGCGCCGACACCTGGCCGGGATGGGCAATCCCATCCTGGGCGACCCCACCTACAGTCCCGACCATCTCCTCCTGAAAGGCAAAGGCCTCTATCTGCATGCCTGGTCCATCCGCTTCTCCCATCCGGTCACCGGCGAAGAGATCCATCTTAGGGATACCCTGCCCAAGCGGTTCACACACTTGTTCGGTCCTGTCGGACAAGGCACTTCGGATAACGAATAATTCACGGTTCCCGGCAGGATCATCACTGCGACGCTAGTGACACATATGTAAAAGGCGACTCCGGGTGAAGGGCAGAACAATTCACAGATTAACTCGTGATTGATCCCATGTATTGGTATATTGCAGTGATCATTCATGAACTGCCATACTTGGCTATGCTATGTATGGCAGTTCATGAATGAGTGATCCAAACGAATTAAAGTTGGAATGGCAAATTGAATAAAATGGATGAGTCGAAGGTTGAATACCTCAATTTACAATTGATTGACTCCACTAATTACAAAGAGTTTATTCCAGTATTTGTAGTCCTTTTCTTTGGATCTTATTTTTTTTCATTTTTTAATTTTCCTTCCGAAGTCATTCTTGTTCTGGTATCTATAAATATCATGGTCCCTTTGACCATGTATATTTACACAAAATACTTTATTACAAAAGGAAGGTTACAAATCGACCAAAACTATATTATCATAGATTCTACATCCAAAGATCCTTTGATCTTTCCAATTTTACATGTAACCAACCTTAAGATCACAAGGGGCGCTACCTTGCACAAAGACAATGGAATCTATCCTGCCGATCTGAATGACAATTGGATCTCATTCAATTTTAATAATAGATCCTATCGCTACGAATTTGGCATTGTCAGTTCAGATGAAAATCTAAAATTCGAAGCCATGATGAAGACACTGAGGAAGAAATATTCAAATTTTATATTTCTTTCAATTTAATTCCTATTATCAAAGGGTCGAAGATGTATCATAGTGCCATTTATCCTGTAAAGGAATCAGATTGAAAACAAACATCTCATGTCGCCTCAACATATACCAGGAAACTACCTGAACAGCTTCATTTGCATTACACATTAAGAATACTTTTACCCTGACCTGATATAAGCTTTGATTCCAGGTGAGACAGTAGTGGAAGATGACATCCCTGCACAAACCAAGCCTCCAACCCCTAAGATCTGTTCCAGTTCAGATAGTCAGTCTATTTACATACTTGAGAAGAAAAGCCAGCCCCTTCAGTGACCCCATCACCCTGCCGGATCTTATTCCTTGCCAACGAAACAAGCAGGAACACCATTCACATTTCTAATCCCTCTCCCATTCATATAGTGAAAAAAGGCGACCCCGATTCCCCGGGGCCGCCTTTTATTTTATGGCTTTAACATAAAAGCCACTCTTGTCGTGCTTACTTCAGGTCGAAGCGGTCCAGGTTCATCACCTTGTTCCAGGCAGCGACGAAGTCCTTGACGAACTTCTCCTTCGCATCGCTCTGGGCATAGACCTCGGAGATGGCCCGCAGCTGGGAGTTGGAACCGAACACCAGGTCGACCCGGGTACCCGTCCACTTCACATCGCCTGTCTTGCGGTCGCGACCCTCGAACTCATTCTCCGACTTGGGCGACCAGACGGTGCCCATATCCAGCAGATTCACAAAGAAATCGTTGGTCAGCTTCCCCTTCTGACGGGTCAGCACACCGTGTGCGGATCCACCCGTATTGGCCCCCAATACCCGCAGTCCGCCGACCAGCACCGTCATCTCGGGTGCGCTCAGGGTCAGCAATTGGGCCTTGTCGAGCAGCATTTCCTCCGACTTGACACTGTAAGCCTTCTTCTGGAAATTGCGGAATCCATCGGCCTGCGGCTCGAGGAAGGCAAAGCTTTCCACGTCCGTCTGCTCCTGGGTCGCATCGGTGCGACCTGGGGTGAAGGGTACCGTGATCGTCATGCCGGCATCGGCAGCGGCCTGCTCAACGGCAGCACAGCCACCCAGCACGATCAGGTCAGCCAGGGAGACCTTCTTTCCACCGGTTGCGGAGGCATTGAAGTCCTTCTGGATGCCTTCCAATGCACTCAGCACCTTGCTCAATTGAGCCGGATCGTTGGCGGCCCAGAACTTCTGGGGTGCCAGGCGGATGCGTGCTCCATTGGCGCCGCCGCGCATGTCACTGCCACGGTACGTGGAGGCAGAGGCCCAGGCCGTGGCCACCAGTTCGGAGATACTCAGGCCTGACGCCAGGATATTGCCTTTCAGGCTGGCGATATCCTGCGCATCGACCAGCTTGTGGTCGACTGCCGGAACGGGATCCTGCCAGATGAGCTCTTCCTTCGGTACTTCCGGACCCAGGTAACGCTCACGTGGTCCCATATCCCGGTGGGTCAGCTTGAACCAGGCGCGGGCGAAAGCGTCAGCAAACTCGTCCGGGTTCTGGTGGAAATGGCGAGAGATCGGCTCATAGATCGGGTCAAAGCGCAGGGACAGGTCCGCCGTGGTCATCATCGGCGGATGCTTCTTGTCGGGATTGTGTGCATCCGGGATCATGTGCTCGGGCTTGCAGTCCTTGGCCACCCACTGATGGGCACCGGCCGGACTCTTGGTAAGCTCCCATTCGTAACCGAACAGCATGTCGAAATATCCATTGTCCCAGGTGGTCGGGTTGGGCTTCCAGGCCCCTTCGATACCACTTGTGGTCGTGTATTCACCCTTACCCGTGCCAAGCTTGTTCGCCCAGCCCAGTCCCTGCAATTCGAGGGGTGCGCCTTCCGGCTCAGGACCGACCAGGGCTGGGTCGCCGGCACCGTGGGCCTTGCCGAAGGTATGACCTCCGGCCACCAGGGCGACGGTCTCATAATCGTTCATGGCCATCCGGCCAAAGGTCTCGCGGACATCCTTGCCAGAGGCTACCGGGTCAGGATTGCCATCCGGACCTTCGGGGTTGACATAGATCAATCCCATTTGCACAGCGGCCAGGGGATTGTCCAGGTCGCGCTCACCGCTGTAGCGGCTGTGTGGCTTGTCACTGGTCGCCAGCCATTCCTTCTCGGCACCCCAGTAGATATCTTCTTCCGGTTGCCAGATATCTTCCCGGCCACCGCCGAAACCGAAGGTCTTGAAGCCCATGGATTCGAGGGCGACGTTGCCGGCCAGGATGAAGAGGTCGGCCCAGGAGATCTTGTTACCATACTTTTGCTTGATGGGCCAGAGCAGGCGGCGGGCCTTGTCGAGGTTCCCGTTGTCCGGCCAGCTGTTGATCGGTGCAAAGCGCTGGTTGCCCGTTCCGCCTCCACCGCGACCGTCGGCTGTCCGGTAGGTACCGGCACTGTGCCAGGCCATCCGGATGAACAGGCCGCCGTAATGGCCCCAGTCGGCGGGCCACCAGTCCTGTGAATCGGTCATCAGTTTCTTCAGGTCCTCCTTCAGGCCAGCGTAATCCAGGCTCTTGAAGGCCTCGGCATAATCAAAATCCGGACCCAGGGGATTGGACGCCGGAGCATGTTGATGCAGAATGCTGAGGTTGAGCTGGTTGGGCCACCAGTCGCGGTTGCTTGTCCCGCCAACGGCGCCCTGCTTCACAGCACCGCCCATGTAGGGACACTTGCTTGCGCCGTTCCCGTTAGCGCTTGAGGTATGGTTCGTCACGTTAAGATGGTTTTGAGTATATAAAGAATGAGTTTTCCTACTCCCAAAAGACAGGCGAAGGTACCAAATTGTTCAGTGCCTCCCCCTTCGGTCCGGCCGGAACCCCGGCTAACCGGCTAAGCTTTCCGGCACACCGATAGCTCGATCCGTATATCGTCGAATCCAGACACAGCAGGATGCCGAAGTGTTGAATATACGTCATGAACGTCCTGCCTCTGATGATGGGTGTCAGGCTGGACCATGATCAGAACCAGCCTCATGACACCAGTCGAAGAAGTGCCCTCACGATCGGTGTCCCTACTCGGGAATTTACCATTTCTTCACCTTCTCTTCCTCGGAGCGGCCCGGATGCGCCGCCCCGGTTTCGTATCTTTACGCAAGGTGGATATCCACCGCTTATTCATCATTAAATCTCGATATCATGGGACTGTTCTCCTTTATGAAAAACGCAGGTAAGAAATTGTTCGGCCAGAGGGATGAGGCACCTGCCGCGACCACCACTCAGGCCGCTCCTGCCAGCAAGACGGATCTGTTGAAAGCCGAAGTCGCCCGTCTGGGTATTCCCGTTACGGGACTGAACGTGGAAGTGTCCGAAATGGTGACCGTCTCAGGCACCACGGCCACGAATGCCGATCGCGAAAAGATCATCCTCGCCATGGGGAACATCGACTGCGTCGGTTGCGTGGAGGACAATATTACCGTGACCAATCCGGAGCCGGAAGCGAAGTTCCACGTGGTCCAGAAAGGGGACACCCTCTCCAAGATCTCCAGGGATGTGTATGGTGATGCCATGAAGTACAACATCATCTTCGAGGCCAACCGTCCCATGCTGGAGCACCCCGACAAGATCTACCCCGGTCAGACCCTGCGGATCCCGGCGCTGTAAGCACAGCACATTTACAGGTCAATGGAATAAAAGGGCAACCCGCATGGGTTGCCCTTTTTATGGTTATTATTATGTTGGAATCGAGTAGCCTGCGCCATTTCAGCTTCATCATATCCACTCAAACCGGAGACCATGTTTAGAAAATCGGGATTTGTGCTCCTCGCGGTGTTCATCCTTTTTCTGGGTGGATTTGTGTTCAACATTTTTTTATCCACCGGCTATTTTCGTGAAATAACCAATCGCCTTCCTGGTGAGGTCCTCCGAACCATTGACCTGCCCGGCGTGGAGGACATGCAGATCAGTTATCTGGATAGCTTCCTCATCCTGTCGTCAGACGATCGGGCCGCCCGGCGCGATGGC
>ERZ795053.4628-NODE-4628-length-14762-cov-6.568777_pt1 | contig 14762 bp, 13 predicted proteins | sample MGYA00375137_ERZ795053 | MGnify/ENA primary metagenome ERZ795053 (study PRJEB30182, sample SAMN05720284) | activated sludge metagenome | isolation source: Anaerobic digester | place: Hong Kong | collected 2014-12-17 ... | reverse complement strand
AATCGTATCGACATGGGCAATGATCACTACGTTGTTTGCCATTTGTTTGATGAAGAAGCGTTAAAATTGAACAAGGAAATGGAAAAAGACCCTGAACTTGCAGAAAACATGAACAAAAAATTAAAGAAAAATCTCAAAGACGCAAAATTAAACAGTACGGAAAATCCGTTTATGTAAAAAATGAACAATAAGAGCGAAAAGAAAAAATACGATGACGACGACGGCAGAGTAATAGCAAAAATGAACGTTGACGGAATGCCGTGGTACGATTCAATTTCTCCAAAAATCAAAAAAGATGAAAACGGAGAACAGATACCGCCCATAACAAAGAAAGAAACAAGACGGTTAATAGGCGACATGTTATTTGCATTAATCCCCGTCCTGGGTATGTTTTTAGGCGCATTTGCTTTGCTTATTTTGCTCATGACAAATCTTTGGTGAAATTTCATAAATAATCAACCCCGCTTTTTGCGGGGTTTTTTATAGCTAAAATTAAGACAGATAAGGCGTATTACATTGCTAAATTTACAGTTTTTTTAAGCAATATAAACGAGTAACCCAAAATATCGCCGTTTTATGAATACCATATGAAAAATAGATTAAAAATCATATTTAAAAAATAGAGAAAGATAGGTTTTATTGACACAACGACACAAATTGCTTTATACTGAATCTACTTAAAATATAAGGGGCAAGTTATGAACGAACAACAAACGAATACCGAAATCGATACCGCTGTTCAGGAACCTAAAAAAACTCAAAATGTATTTAAAAACAAAAATTTTGTTTTGTTGTTTTTGGGAACGCTTGTGACAAACGTCGGAGCGATGTTTTACAGCTTTGCTATCAGTTTCTACATCCTCGACCTTACGGGCAACAACGCTTTAATTCAAGGCATTTATTTGGCTTTTTGCGGAATAATTTATGTGCTTATGTCGCCATTTGGCGGCGTGCTTGCCGACAGATGGAAAAAAGCGAAAATAATTTTTATGAGCGACTACATAAGAGGCGCATTTATCGGCTTGTCCGCTGTAGCCACTTTTTTCATAATGAAAGCGGGCAACGTAACATTGCAAGTGGTACTGCTTTTCGCTATCGGCTTTGTAAGCAATATTATTTCCGCTATATTTGACCCCGCGTCCTCCGCATTATTACCTTTGCTAGTGGAGTCAGACCGAATTCAGCAAGCGAACTCTTATTTCCAAATATTAAGAAATTTGCAGAGCGTTTTGGGAATATTATTGGCGGGCATTTTGTATTCTCTCGTTCCGATTCACGTTTTATTTGCCATAATCGCTACGTGCTATTTGATTTCGGGATTTTCCGAAATGTTCATCAAACATGAGTATACGCCGCCCGTTGAAAAAACAACCATGAAGGCGATGGTAGCCGATTTTAAAGACGGAATAAGGTATTTAAAAACACAAAAAGCTATAGTATCAATGTTGTTTTTGCTTTTGTTTATAAATTTCTTTTTCGCCCCGTTTTATTCAAATGGAATGCCGTATTTTATAAAGCTATACGTTGCAAATCAGAACTATTTATTCAAAGATTTCCTTCAACCCGAAATGTGGAGCAGCATTTTTAGTACTGCGTTTTCAATTGGCTCTATCGTAATGGGCGCGATACTAAGCGTGAAAGCTATGTCGAAAAAGTGCGGTAGAAGTCTGAAAATAGGAACTATTTTGATAGCTGTAGTATTGGCTATCGTAGTCGCTCTTTTCTATATTTTGGTTGAGAGTGGCGTTAACTTTAACCTATATCTAATTTTGCTGGCTGCAGCAATGTTAATAATCGGTATAATCGTTAGCTTTATAAATGTGCCGATAATGTCGGTAATGATGATAAAAATCGACCGCCAATATCAAGCGAAAGTATTTAGCTTGCTTAGTATAGGCTCGCAAGGACTGATACCCATAGCTCTGTTTTTGGGCGGACTGATACTCAATAATCTTGGTCTTGGAGCGTTGTATTTGTTTTGCGCTTTAGGCTTTGTAACCATAATGGTCTTTACCGCAGCGAATAAATCAATAGAGGAATTTTAATGATAAATACCGAAAGACTTTTGATAAGAAGATTTAACGAAAACGACGCCGGCGATTTGTTAGAATATCTAGCAAAGCCGCGTGTAGACTGTTTTGTTCCCGAAAAAATAACAACACCGGAAGAGGCTGTGGCGGAAGCTAAAAAACGTGCGGTAAACGACGTTTTTTATGCCGTAGAACTGGTTTGCGAGAAGAAACTTATAGGCAATCTTTATCTGCAAAAAGGCGAATACGGAACGTATGATATAGGCTGGAATTTTAACGAAAAATACGAGGGCAAGGGCTATGCTTATGAAAGCGCGAAAGCCTTAATGGACTACGCCTTTGACGTGTTAAAAGTAAGAAGAATCGTAGCTTATACCGCAGACTATAACGTGCGCAGCAACAAACTTTTGGAGAAGCTGGGTATGCGAAAAGAAGGGCATTTTATCGAAACAATTAGTTTTGTGAATAATCCGGACGGCTCGCCAAAATGGGAAAGCGCGAACTTTTACGCAATATTGGCAAAAGAAAGAAAATAAACAATTTTTTTTCATTAAAAAATTCGATAAATATTGACACTAGTTTTGCTTAATGTTAAAATGAACGTAGACGAAGCTTTTCGTCAAAATAATTTAGTAAACCTATCGAAAGATAGCGACACAAAGCTAAAGGGGCTAAACCGTTAATACGGAATGCCAGCCAGTTGCGCTTATACATACTAAAGATACATTACTCGAAAATAGGGTGCGACTGCGCCCTATTTTTGTTTTGCAAAGGAGAAAACTATGGCAAGACGGACGTTGTTTAACATGAGCGAATGTATCTTAAAAACGACGGTAAAAATCGGCGCAAAAGAAGGTATGGAAAACGTAACCGCAAGGAAAGTAGCCAATTATTGCGATGTTACCGATGCTACCGTATTTGTATATTTTAAGAACAAGCAAAATTTACTTTTACAGGCCTATAGATATATTTTTGATTGGACAAACAATATCATAGAAAGATTTATCGAAAACTCGTTAAGAGATAATACGCTCACAGACGAAAAATGGAACAGTTTTTTTGGGAAACTTGTGGAAAACGTGGACAACGCGAAATATTTTTGTAATTACCGATATAGCGGAAGGTGCGTATGCGATATAAAACCGACGCAAAAGCAAATAGATATATGCAAAAATATAATAACGAAAAAGAGCCTGAAAAATACCTTAAATGATAATGATTACGCCGTTATTTGGGGAAACATTATGGAAAGCGTCGCATATTACGTCATACAAGTGGCGGACGGCAGACTGGTGAATTCGATACAAAAATATGAGCTGATTAGAGAATTAGTGTTTAACGGATACCGCTAATATTTCTAAAATACAATAATGAACATATTTTCATATATGAAACCGACGATATAATGTCGGTTTTTTGTATTTGAAAAGAGTAAACAATAAATAGAAAATCCAGTACACTATTAATTCAAGTAAAAATTCAAATAAACGCATTTCATTAAAACAGAAAAATAAAAACGCGGTTTCCATTTAATTTTTTTTAATTAAATAAATTGTTTTTGGGTTTACATGCGCTATTGAATAGATTATACTAGCTTTGTAAGGAGAAAATTTATGAAATATATAATTGAACAATTTAAAAAACTCACGGCAATCAACAGTCCGAGCGGCTTTACTGCGGAAGCGGCTAAATATACGCAAAAACAGCTGGAAGATATGGGATTTAAAACCTGGATAACAAAAAAAGGCTGCGTGGCGGCGGATTTGGGCGGAAGCGGAAACCCAATAGTACTGGCGGCGCATATAGACACGCTTGGGGGCATGGTCGCGGAAATAAAAGGCAACGGAAGGCTTCGTATTACCCGCATCGGCGGACTTCAAGCAAGCAATATAGAAACTGAAAATTGCAAAGTTTTCACAAGATTCGGCAAAGTATACGACGGATGCTGTCAGCTAGTTAACGCGTCTTCGCACGTTAACGCGGATTACGCGAAAACCTGCCGCGATTTTGATAATGTCGAAATTTTACTTGACGAAGTCTCGGATTCTAAAGAGCAAACAAAAAAGCTTGGCATATCTGTGGGCGATTTTGTGTGTTTTGACCCAAGAACGGTCATAACGGAAAGCGGCTACGTTAAGAGCAGATTTATAGACGACAAAATGAGCGTCGCTATTTTACTTGGTTACGCAAAACACGTTGCGGACAACGTTATAAATTTGCCCAGAAAAGTTTATCTGTACATAACTGTCTATGAAGAAGTCGGACACGGCTGCGCTAATTTGCCTTTTGAAGCAGACGAAATTTTGTGTGTCGATATGGGCTGCGTTGGCAACGGACTGGAATGTACGGAAAGAAAAGTCAGTATTTGCGCAAAAGATTCTCATGGTCCATATAACTACGATATGACCACCAAACTTATTCGTCTTGCCAAGGAAAACAAGCTTGATTACGCTGTGGATATTTATCCTTATTACGGCTCGGACGGCGATGCCGCGCTTGACGCTGGAAAAGACATCAGACACGGTCTTATAGGTTCCGGAGTATACGCTTCGCACGGCTACGAACGCACTCATATAGACGGCATCAAAAATACATATGAGCTTATAAATAAATATATTGGCTAATACCATATTTTCGACAAAATCCGCGTATTTAGCGTTTACTGAACAGATGATAAGATATTCATATAACAAAATAACCGACTTTAAGTCGGTTATTTATTTTATGTAAATATTAAAATATGTGAAATTATTTTGTTAAGCCGTAATCGATAGCAAGTTTTTTAAAATAAGGTAAAGATTTTTTTATTTGCTCCGTCGTGACGCAGTATGCGATACGCGCGAATCCGCTGGAACCAAAATCGTCTGCCGGAACAACAAGAAGCTCGTATTTTTTTGCTTTTTCGGCGAATGCGATTGAATTAGGTTCGGGCGTTTCAATATAAAGGTAAAAAGCTCCGTCGGGATGAACACATCTGAATCCGTATTCGGTTAAAGCCTTATATAAAATATCTCTGTTTTCCTTATATACGCTGATATCGCTTGTTTGACCTAAAACTGCGGGAATAAGTTTTTGGAAAATGCTTGGAGCGCAAATAAAGCCTAGACTTCTGCCCGCGCCGCAAATAGCCGCGTACATTTCCGATGCGTCGGACATTTTTGGGTTGACGGCTATGTAACCGATTCTTTCACCAGGCAGCGACAAAACCTTGGAAAAAGAGTAACACACGAGCGAATTTTCATAATAATTGGTAAGGAAAGGCACTTTTATGCCGTCATAAACCAATTCTCTGTAAGGTTCGTCTGAAACGATATATATGGGATGTCCGTATTCTTTTTGTTTTTCACGCAAAATGTCGGCAAGTTTTATAATAACGTCTTCTTTATAGATAACGCCGCTTGGATTGTTTGGCGAATTTATTACGACCGCTTTGGTGTTGGCGTTAATTTTGCTCTTGAATATTTCGTAATCGGGAAGTAAAGTTTTGTTATCAGATGGCGAAACAACAAATTTTGCATTCGCTCCTTCGATAAAAACTTTATATTCCGCAAAATACGGAGAAAAAACTATGATTTCATCTTGAGGCAGAGTAATGGCGTGAAAGCATATCGTCAAAGCGGCAGCCGCTCCAACCGTCATATAAATCAAATTCGGGTCGAGTGACGCGTTTTCCGTTTTGTTGATAAAATCGGCGATGGCTTTACGGGTAATATAATCGCCTTGCGCGGACGTGTAGCCGTGAAGTTTTATCGAATCCGTTTGGGCGATAATTTTCGTCAGCTCCGCGTTAACACAATCAGGGGCGGGTACGCTGGGGTTGCCGATACTGAAATCAAATACGTTTTCTTCGCCTATTTCCGCTTTGCGAATTTTTCCATACTCAAAAATCTCCCTAATAATCGACCTTTTTTTGCCTAACTTAGCCATTTCTTGTGAAATCATTTCGTTTCTCCTTTTTTCTTTTCAGCGCATAAAAATAGCGCGTTACCGCAATTAGTTTGTATCATATTTTTTCGTCGCTGTCAAACGACGTATTTCAAAGCATAAAAAAAGCCCGATAAGACTTTACTCAAAATTGTCAAAATCGCAGCTTTTTTGCAATAAATCACAGATGTTTTCAAAAAACTCTTTTTCGTATGCGCTAAATCGTCCGTATATAGGACTGTCTACGTCAAAAACGCCGATAACTTTGCCGTTATATCGAATGGGTACGACTATTTCAGACTTACTTTCGCAATCGCACGCAATGTGTCCGCTAAATTTATGCACGTCTTCTACAATAAATGTTTTATTTTGGCTTGCGGCGGTTCCGCAAACCCCTTTGCCGAGAGGAATACGAACGCAGGCGGGTTTTCCTTGAAAAGACGACAAAACAAGTTCGCCGTCAATAATAAAGTAAAATCCGCACCAGTTAAGATCTTTCATACCGCCGTATATCAATGCGCAGGTATTGGAAATGTTGGGCATAAAATGCCGTTCATCTTCAACCATTGATATAAGTTGTTGGTATAATAATTCGTATTCGTTATTCATTTTGTTTCTCCGTATCTATTATACATACGGCAGAGCAGAAAGTAAATCTATTTTTGATTTTGTTTTTTAAATAAGCCGAATATCTTTTTTAAGCCGAAACTATTTTTCAATTTTATTTACAACTACCTTAAAACTCAATATTTAGCGTATTAGTCATTAGAAAAAACTCTTGCGTAAATAAAGGCAAGCGTTATTTTAATTAAGCTCTAAAATTTGCAAAATTTAACGTCAAAGACTAAACCTTTTTGATTTTTAAAGTCAGCTATTTTTTTAGATAAAATTACGGCATAACCGAATTTTCTTATCGAAATTTAAATTTCAAGTGCAAAAATTTCCACGTTGAAATCCGTTAAATCAAACGCAATTAGCGTTAGTTTCTGGTCAATAGATTGAATAATCAAAAATTATCTTTATTTTTGCGCTTCCTGCGGCGGAACCCATATCGACCAGTTGTCGGGGTAAGCGGTGTCGGTAACGCCCGCGCCCGCCTGCAAATTCACCGTGCCGATAACGATAGCGCAAACAAACTTGCAGTTGCCGCATACGTTCACCATTTCGCCCGTAGAGCCGTTTTCATATTGAAAACTCTCTGCGTATTTCAATATGTCGTATCCTATCGCCCCGCTGTCAAATTGACCATTGTCTTTTGGCAAAGAAACCGACATAAAAAATCTCGTGCCGTAACCCAAAGATAACGCAGCCGTATTAAGGTAGCCCGACACAATACCCGCGTCGTAATAACCTCGATCGGGTTGACAAGCCACGGTGCCGCCGTCCGCGCGTACGGTGGAATTGTATAATCTATCTGACAAAACAAGAATAGTAACCGTCCCAGCGGACGTAACCGCGCCGTAATCTTCACCTATTATGTTACGCTGCTCGTCAGGGTCGGTTACGGCAATCAAAAAATAATCGGCATTGCCGTTTGAAGTGGGGGCTAGTGATGCGTAATGCAATATTGCTTGAATATCGTTTTGAGTCGGCGCAGACGCCTCGTCGGTCAAAAAAGAACCGTACATAACAGTACGCCAAATCTGACTATCGTTTTCCACCCAGCCGATAAAATTTTCGGGTTTATAAACGTTTGCCTCGTCAAGAGCCGATTGCAGCGACGAAATTTGAGTATTTGCTTGGCTTAATTGCGTCCTTAACGCCGCCAGCTCGTCATTTTCATTCGTGCATGAGCAAAGTCCAAAAACAAGCGCTATTACCGCTATCGCCAAGATTATAACTTTAATTTTTTTCATTTCTTTACCGTTTTCCTATATATATTTTGCCTTATTAATTTTCCCCCTTATTGTCTTGCGTTATACAGAAAAATTGCTTTTTTGTAAATTTTCTTGGAATAAAAAAAACAAAAAAAGAAAACGCCGTTTTCGACGTTTCCTTTTTTAAAATTAAATTAATTAAATTTTTCTTTGTAAGACTTGCCAAATTTCAGTCCGGGAGTGTTGCTAGCCGCAATTTTGATTTTTTGTTTAGTCAAGGGGTTAATGCCTTCTCTGGCGGGTTTGTGTTTGAGTTCAAAAGTGCCGAAACCAGAGAGTTGAATTTTGTCTACTTTGATCGTTTTAGCGATAACTTCCGTCATAGCGTCAAACGCCGCGCCCGCGTCTTTTATCGACAAACCCGATTGGTCCGCGATAGCTTTGATAAATTCAGCTTTATTCATTGTGAGTCCTCCTAACTTGGTTATGCCTTATTTTACCATTTTTTACTAAAAGAGTAAATACTTTTTGAAAAAAAGACGCCCGTTTATCGATTAAACGGGCGTTTTGGGCTTAAATTTATTTAATTAATTTTAATGGTTTTGATTTTTTGTTCCGCTTTTGGGCGGTCAAAGGCGTCGGTCTTTGTGGTGGCAATTTTATCGACAATTTCTTGTCCTTTTATTACTTTACCAAAAGCTGCGTAACTTCCGTCCAAATGGGGGCAGATTTTGTGCATAATAAAAAACTGACTGGAAGCGCTGTTTGGATTGTTTGAGCGAGCCATACTTATTACGCCTTCGGTATGTTTGAGCGTATTTTTAACGCCGTTTGAAGTGAATTCGCCTTTTATTTCCTTGTCGGAACCGCCGCTTCCCGTACCTGTCGGATCGCCGCCTTGAATCATAAAGTTTTCAATTACTCTATGAAAAATAAGTCCGTCATAAAAATTTTTTTCGACTAATTCCAAAAAATTTGCTACGGTTATCGGCGCGTGTTCGGGATAAAGCTCAACGACCATTTCGTCGCCGTTTTCCATTATTATAGTCACGTTAGGGTTTTGCATTATTTTCTCCTTTATAGTTAATTTATTTTTTAATATTAAAGCGTTTGTCGGATCCTACGAGTTCTATTCTGTAAAAGTTTTCGCTATCTGCAAGTCTAGACATTAGCCTTTCGTTGTACCTGTTCTGTAAGTCTTTATAATCCAAATTCGTAGTGATTATCGTGGTTTTGCCGTAAAAAATTCTTTCATTTAATAAAGATAAAAGATATTCAGCGGTAACGTTTTTGCGCATTGGCTCTGAGCCTAAATCGTCTATGATTAACACTTCCTGTTGAATCAAAACTTCTTCAAGCGTGTCGCTGTCTTCTTTTGACAAAAATATATCAAGAAGTTTTTTTGATAACGAGTTGGACGTTAAAAGCAATACTGGAATTTGTTTTTGCATAAGGGAGGTTGCTATAGCGTTTGTGATATATGATTTACCAGTACCGGTTTTTCCGCTGAAAATAATATTCTTTCTCGTGACGTTAGGAAATTTTGCGCAAAATTCTTTTGCGAATTTATATGCTTTTGCATTTTTTTGATCGGGATTGTCCAGAGAACAACTATTGTCCACAAGCTGACTGTCTTCGATAAGCAAATCGGTCAATATTTTTTTAAAACATTGACATTTTTCTTTTCCGATATAGCCTGTGTCGTTACATTTGGAACAATAATATTTTGGAGTTAAATCTTTTTCAGTATAGCCATATTTAGCCAAAAGTTTTTTACGAATTTCAATAAGTTTTTCTTTTTCTTTTTTTTCTTTGTCAATATTCAATTTTTTTGCTAAGGCTATTCCGCATTTTATTGTCAGATTATTTATCTGCTTTTCATTTTCGGTATAATCGGCAAAATTTATTAAATTTTCTGCAACATTAAATGCTTCTCTTTCCGCTTTTTCTTTGCGTCTATGTAAAATTTCGTATGCTTTGGCGTATATTTGCTCTTTCATTTTTTTACACCTCTATACCTTCAAGATTATCGAACAAGGAGCGTAATTCATCGTCTGTATAATCTCTTTGCTTGAAATCATATGAAACGCTTGCCGCGGATTTTTTGTCCGCTGACGTCTTTGCCTGGTCAAGGGTTTTTACGCCTCTGTCTTTGTAATCGGATAGAATTTTGCACATATAAGCCGCGGGATTAGCCGCGCCTTTTGATATTTCGGCAGCGTACGCAATAACTTCTTTTGGTAAATTCCATTCCGCCGTCCATATTTTGAAATTAGTTCTGTCTTGATTCGTAACTTTACGCAATATTCCCGCAGAACTCAAAATCTGACGTATTTGTTCGTCCGTCTGCAAAAGTCCCGATATATATTGGTCTATCGCGGATTGCGTTATCAAGCCCATTTTATAAAAACGGCTGACAACGGAGTGCATACCTTCCAGCGTTCTGATACCGCTTTTGAAACAATATTTTGCTATAATAAGAAGGGTGTCCTCGTCGTAGCCTTTTGACAGCCACGGACCTATGTATTCCGAAACGACCATATCAAGAGTTTGGTAATAAACGCCGATTGCCGCGTTAATTTGTTTTGCAAGGGTATAAAGACGGTTTTTATTTGCCGAATAATCCTCGATTTCTTTGACGGAAAAAAGTCTTTGTTTATAATACTCATAAATAAGGTTATCCAAAGTTTTCATTCCGCCGTATTTTACGTTTTTTGCCACGGTATTGATTACGTCGAAAGTAAAACCAAAGTCTTTCGTCCATTTTTGATAAAGTTCTTCGTCCGTTGCGTCAAGCTGGCGTCTGCTGCCTAAGGATTTCAAAATCAATCTGACGTCGGAAGAATAATCGGAACGGGCTTTGAGAGTATCTTTTACAGCTTGCACGGATTTTATGCCGTATGTGGCTAGGTTTCTGGCAACGGTGAGTATATAGCGGTAAGAAATGTCTTTGCCTTTTTGAGCTACGGAGTACTCCGCGACAGCGACAAGCGCGTCAGGTTCAAAATTCGTCGCTTCCAAAAAATCGTAATATTCTTTAAATTCGTTTACGGAAATCATACGGTCTATGATAACGTTTTGGATTTTTTTATTAAAATCGAAATATTTTTCTGGTTTTACTTTTTTGAGCAAACTTACGGAAGTTTTTATGGGCATATACACAACCCTGAATACATCCGCGCCGATGACCGAAACCAAACCCAGTTCTTCCCAATATGTGAATGCTGTCTTAACGTCGATAGGTGTGAGATTAAGCGCGGCGCAAATATTTTCCAGCGAATTGTCGTTTTGGCGCGAGCAAAGCAGAAGTCCGTAAAGATAGACTTCCGTGTAACGCGGCGGCGCGTCGGGCATAAATTGCGTGATAAAGGCGTTTTCTACCACCGTATATGAAGACCCGTTAGTATCGGCTGAAAGTTCGCAAAAATGCATTTTTACCTCAAAGTATTGATTATTTTAGTAAATTATATTACAATAATGAAGAATAGCCTTGTATTTGCAACAGGCTTATTCGCATTACTAAATTTTAACATATAAGAGAATCAAAAACAAGAGAAACATTACATTTAAATTATAAATGTAAATCGGAGAAAATATAGATGAGACTTGTCAACGTTCAAGCCAAAAATCCGAATACCAAAGAAGCCTACAAATTTACGCTGGGCGACTTAAACGAGAGCACAAAACTCGTATCAAATAGAGGCGCGGTTTTGATGTATTTGTTAAAGGACGTTTTTAGCGGAATCGATTACGGAAATTTTGACATTTCCGTAGATTTTTTGGAAGGCGACGTCGTTTATAACGTAATAAAAAGACGAAAAGACGGCGAAACGGTTTTTACGGTAAGAAAACTTGACAATGAAAATAAAATGATAGAAGCGGCTACGGGCAAGGATGTGCCTGCGTATCTGCGCGCCATTTTGGGCGGAGACCCCAATGAAATACTCAATCGCTGTTTTATAACGACGGAAAGCTTTTCACAGTTTTCCGATAACGGCGATTTTTCGCAATTCCCGAAAATTAACGAATCGATAATAGCAAAACAGGGAGAGCTGGAAAAACAGCTGAAAGAAACTCTTGTAGTCAATCAGCGCGATATAGAGTTTGCGGTCGGGGACTTGGAATTAAGACAAGACGTAGCCGACAAAATCAAGACAAAATTTGTGGAACTTCAAAACAGGCTTGCCGAAAGCGCGAGTTACGGTCTTACAAAAGAACTTGCCGCAGCTCGTGACCAGCTTAAAGAATTAGAGGCAAAAAAAGAGTTTATTGACACAAAACGCAAGCAGCTTATCGATTACGACAACGTGGCTTTTATCGTGCCGAAACTTAAAATTCTCGACGGAATAAACGACCAGCTAAAAAATCTTACGACGCAATGCGAAGAAAGCCAAAAAGAGCTTGACTGGTATGAAAACGAATACGCTTCGGTAACTAAGCAGCTTGACGAAAAACAACGCGCTATATATAAAATTATTACAAACAGAGTGAACACTCAAGCCTTGGAAAATCAGCTTGCGCGCGCAAAAGACCTTATCGCGAGAAACACAAAGCTTAACGAAAATCTAACGAAGCTAAATACGCAGGTAGGCGAACTTGAAGCGCAAAAAGTAACGCTCAAAAACGGGCTTAATTCGCTGGACGACGCTATCGCAGAGATAAAAGCGAATATGGACGAATTCAGCGATCCCGACAAAGGTTTTGCGGATTTGATGGAATCCGTGCGCATAAACGCAAAAATCGACGAGCTTGAATCGCAGGTTGAAAAATATAAGGCGGAAATAACTGTCAAGGAAAACCAAATAGATTCGAGAGAAAAACTGCTTGTCACTCAAACAAGGCAGCTAAGAAATATTTTGGACTTGGATCACGCCGTTTCTCCATATAAAGCAAGAGAAACAATTATGGCGGTAATAGATTTTAAGCTTGAAAAACTTAACGTCATTAACACTTCATTAAAAGAAAAATTGCGCAACCTTTATCGCGCGAGAGAAAACGCCAATTATCAGCTAACGGGTATCAAGCAGTCCTGCGACGCGCTGGAAGAAGAGTTAAATAAAACGAGAAGAATTAAAGGCGAGGAATTTAAGCGTCAGGTACTAATAAACAGTCAAAAAATATATCAGGACGCTACCGCGGTCTATGCGGTGGAAAACGACCTAAACGACGATGAAGTTATAGCTTTGGAAAACGCTTTGAGAATAAGAATTCAGGAAAAGCAAAAAACGTTAGAGCTGTCTTCAAGAATATCGGGCGCGGTTGACGAGATTCAACGGCATATCGATATCAATCAGTCCGAGATAAACGCGTTAAATGAAGAAAAACGAAATATTATCGACCATTACAACCAGTTGATACACGAAAATACCAACGAAACCGTATCGAATTATCTAAGGGCAATTGAGACTGATAAAGGCACGAATTATCTACTGGAAATAAGCGGCGACAGCGTACGAACCGAAACGGAAATTAAGGAAATAAAAAAGAGCGTGGATAACGCAAAACTCAGGTTGTCCGAATCGCAAAACCGTTTGAAACAGATGACCGATGCGCGCTCAATAATAGACGGCGAACAAGGCACCGTGGAAAGTATGATGCACTTAAACGAGCAGACAAAAAACGAGCTTAGCGATATCGCCGCGCGTTTGGCTACCGTTTACGCAAAACAAAAAACAGCTTTGGGACGCATAGATGAAATAGATATCAAAATCAACCGTGTAAAAGAGCTTATTACCGAAACGGAAAAAACCATTAAGGTAAACGAACGCGAAATCGAATACGCTCACAAGCAAACCGAAAAGCTTGCGGGCGGCAAAGTCGAAAAAGTTTTGGAGCAGTTAAAATTTGACGAACGCGAAGGCAACGCCGACGTAACTATGCTTATAGGCAGCAAGACAACGATTGAAACTCAACTGCTTGACAAAAGAGTAGCCTTTAAACAGCTTATGTGGCTCAAAGAAAACAAAGATTTTGAGTACCAGAAATTAAAAGAAGAATTGCGGCAGGAATTTATCGCGAATAACGTGGAAGCGGAATGGGTGGCGAGCGTTGCGGATTTGTCCGACGAGGACCTTCAAAAAACCCGCGCCACGGTAGCGGAGTACGACAAGACTGTCGAAGCGTTAAAAGAAAGAATAAAGCATTTGGCAAGTTTGGTGAGCGAAACGGCACCTGTGGATAAGGTACTACTCGCGAGCATAAAGCAAGCTAAAAAAGAACTTGAAATCGCCAATAATGACCTCAAAAGAGCGAAAGAAACGCATGATAAGCTTATGACTGCTTTTGCCGCGGCAACTACAGCTCATGAAAAAATGCAGGAAAAAGCGGATTTCGCGCCGAAAGAAGTCGTCGACTTTTTGCGTAAGGCTAATGAGCTTTTGCGCGATATGACGGGATTTAAACTGAAATATAAAGGCGGATTGACCGCTATCAACGACAAAGAAGAAATACCTTTTGAAAATCTTGATAAATCCGCAAAAATAGCTATCTATGTGGCTTTGCGTCTGACTTATCCGTCCGAATGCAAAGCGAAGACGGAGTTTATCGTTTTGGACGAGGGAATGTCGCACGACAAACTCAAAGAATATTTTTCAAATCAAATAGAATTTGTATGCGTAACCGATTGCAGATATACAAAACCTAAGGAGGCAGTATAAATAATGATACTTGACGAAATAAAAAAGGCGAACATTCAAGCGTTGCGCGACCACAACGAAAACGCCAGAAATATTTTGGGCGTTGTCTTAAACAAAATTAAACTTTGCGAAATAAGCAAACGCGAATTAAAACAAGAAATAACCGAAGCGGATGTGGTGGCGGTTTTGCAAAAAACGGCGAGAGAGCTTGTGGAAGAAAAAGAGGGTTACGAAAAGATAGGTAACGAGCAGCGCGCAAAACTTATTGCCGAGCAAGCCGTAATAGTGGACGGATTTATGCCAAAACTAATGAGCGAAAAAGAAATAAAAGACATTATCTTGTCGCTGCCAGACAA
>ERZ795053.4623-NODE-4623-length-14767-cov-7.948409_pt1 | contig 14767 bp, 9 predicted proteins | sample MGYA00375137_ERZ795053 | MGnify/ENA primary metagenome ERZ795053 (study PRJEB30182, sample SAMN05720284) | activated sludge metagenome | isolation source: Anaerobic digester | place: Hong Kong | collected 2014-12-17 ... | reverse complement strand
GCCTTCCGGTCAGCGGATTGTTCACGCCGTCACCCACGTTGCGCTGCTCAATCACCAGTGTCAATAGCTTTGCCTGGTGAAGATCAAAATTGGCGGAGCCTGGGGGCGTTGTAAACTCGTCGCGGAAGGCCCAGCAAACAGCTTGCGGAGAAGTGTTGGCGGTTATTGTTTTACGCACAAAACGTGTACCACCCACGGTATCGCTAAGCTCCAGACGCAGCCTCAACTCTTCGGGTTCGTTATAGATGAGGTCAAGACAGATATCTGTAAATTTCCGGGGTTGGCCCATGAGAACGCCGTCGATATCGTCCAGATCCAGTGTATGCTCGGGAAAGAAGAGGGTTTCCGTGATTGTGCCGTCGAAAGTGACAAGCGTATCAGTAAGGCCAAAAAGGGAAAAGAAATAACCGGTGAAGATTTCTCCCCCGCTGCCGAAGTCCCAGTCAAGGCGAAGGGCACAGGCCTGCGGAGAAGCACAAGAGAGTTCGACGGTAGGAAGGTACTCCTCGTTGATGGCTCCCATGTTGCCTCCAAAATCGTCAAAGCCAAGGTCAAGTTCGGTGAGGATATCGTCGAAATCTTCTAAGGTGGCGGCGGAGGCATCGAACGGAGTTGATGGACTTTCTGCAATGGAAGAGCTGTGGATACGGCCACCAGTCATAACACCAGTGACCAGTAGAAGTAGGATAAAGGTCAAAGCTGATCGGTAACGCATGATTTCCCCCTTTATGACACAGAAAAATGGACTTTAGCTACGGCCTATACCACATACATAGACGCGTCTGTGGATGCCTCAACTTGGAGTAACAGACTATCGGGCAACCGTTACTTGCTCATCATAAGGTAGATGAAGCAGTTTTGTCAATGTTTCATGACTATGCCAGGCTGCTCGGCGGCTGACGGCCGTTCCCCCGTTATCTTTTAACTGTGAGGCAAATCTTGAGTCTTAAAGAGAGCGACAACGGCCGTATCTTCAACGTTTCATTTGCTGGCAAAACCAACCGGGGCGGTCTGCCTGTTGTAGCGCATTGACAACCGTCACCGTTCTATAGACCAATATCTGCACACTTTCAGGAGTAACCTCCCAACCTTCGGTCGATATGCCCGGTGACGGTTGTCGTTTTACCATTTGCTGATCATGCTGCTTTTAAACAAGACCTTATTTTCGCGCGCTTACTGTGCCCCCTGGCTATGCACCTGCTGCAGTAATCCAGCGACCATATCTTCGGGATGTATCGGCAGCGCCTGCTGCTGGAACATCAGCACACTTACCAGCGGCATATCGCTAAACATCTCCATGATGTCCATGCCTATGGCCCCATCATTGCCATACCGCTCGTCGCCACCGCCGAACATCTTGCGTGCCTCAGCTTCCATCTGGGCATAGAAGGGACCGAAAACCGCTTTGCCGCGCGGGTCGGCCATCCATTCGCGGATGGTGGACTCTTTGTCCAAAATGCAGGGCAGGTCCAGGGTGGATTTCAGGGTCACCGTCAGGCTGTGGCGGATATCGACCGCCGAAGCCGCAATCAGGATGTCAAACTGGCCATCTTCGGTAATCCACTGCTGGTATTCGGGGTGATAGTAGGCAAAGGCGCGGAAATCGAGCGGGATGGAGACGGTTTTGGTCTCGCCCGGTTGCAGGGCGACTTTGGCGAAGCCTTTCAGTTCTTTATACGGCCGTACCAGTCCCGACTCCCGATCGTGGACGTACACCTGAACAGTCTCCTTGCCCGCCACATCGCCCGTGTTGGTCACATCCACCCTCACCGTTATGCCGTCCACGTCCTTAAACGTCGCCGCCGACACCTGCGGATTGCTATAGGCAAAGCTGGTGTAACTCAGCCCGTAGCCAAAGGGGAACTGCACGGGCATCTCTTTGGTGTCATAATAACGATAGCCGATGAACAGCCCTTCGCCATAGTCCACGACGCCGGCGCCGCCCGGCCAGTGGAGGTACGCCGGGGTATCAGATAACTTGAGCGGGAAGGTTTCGGCCAGTTTGCCGCTGGGATTGACCCGGCCAAAGAGCACGTCGGCAATGGCTGCGCCGCCTGCCTGACCCATCATCCAGCCTTCGAGTATGGCCGCTACGCCGTCCATCCAGGCATTCATGACAACCGGCGCGCCATTGTTCAGGACGACGACGGTATTGGGCTGCACGGCGGAAACGGCCGTAATCAGCGCCACCTGTTGTTCCGTCAAATCCAGGTCCGTTCGGTCATACCCTTCGGATTCCTTAAAGGTTGGCAGGGCGATGTAGAGCACGGCCACATCCGCCACCTCGGCCAGCGCCACCGCCCCGTCAATCAGATCCTGGCGGAAGGAATTGTCGGTTGGATACCCCTCCGCGTAAGTCAACTCGGCCTGCCCTGCCCTCGCTTGCAGTTCCGTGAAAGGCACTGCCACTTTCGTCGGGTTGATATGGGAGCTGCCGCCGCCCTGGAAGTGGGCATGCTCGGCCGAACGGCCGATGACGGCGATATGCTGCGGCTCTTTAAGCGGCAGCAAGCCATTGTTCTTCAGCAGCACCATGCCTTCGGCGGCAATGTAGTGCGCCAATTGATGATGGGCCTCTACATCAAAACTGCCGTCGCCTTTGGGGGTCTCCGCCGCTTTGAAGACAATGCGCATAATGCGGCGCACCGCTTCATCCAGCACCGCTTCGTCCAGTTCGCCGGAACGCACGGCCTTAATCACCTCTTGGACACGCCGGTCTTGCGGACCGGGCATTTCCCAATCCAGCCCGCCTTTCAGCGCCGCCACCCGGTCGCGCACCGCGCCCCAATCAGAAACCACCAGCCCGGCAAACCCCCACTCATCTTTGAGAATTTCGGTCAGCAGGTGGTAATGTTCGGAAGCGAACGTACCATTAACTTTGTTGTAGGCACACATCACCGTCCAGGGTTGGGCTTGCTTGACCGCTTTTTCAAAGGCGGGCAGGTAGATTTCGCGCAAGGTGCGCTCGTCGACCTCGGCGCTGATGCTGAAGCGTTGGAACTCCTGGTTGTTGGCGGCGTAGTGCTTCAGCGAGGTGCCCACGCCTTTGCTTTGCACGCCGTTGATGAAGTTGGCGGCCAGCTCTCCGGCCAGATAGGGGTCTTCGGAAAAGTACTCAAAATTGCGGCCGCCCAGTGGGGAGCGTTTCATGTTAGCGCCGGGGCCAAGGATCACATCCACGTTGAGCGCGATGCACTCCTCAGCCAGAGCTTCGCCCATCTGGCGAATCAGGTCCACATCCCAGGTGGAGGCCAGGCAGGAGGCCGTGGGGAAACAGGTGGCGGGCAGGCTGCCCAGGGCCATCTCGTGGACGTTGGGCACGCGCCGCACGCCGTGCGGCCCATCGGAGACGATCATTTCCGGCACGCCGAGGCGCTGGATGGGCGTGGTGGACCAGGCACTGGCTCCCGTGCAGAGCGTTGCCTTCTCTTCCAGGGTCATTTGTTCGATAATGGTTTGAATATTCATCCTGCAATTCCTTATAGTTTTTAGGGTGTAAGCTTTCTCACTGTTTTGCCTGATGGGTGTGGCCTGTGGGTGCAGGCATGAGCAGGTTTGCTCGCTGGCAAGCCAATACGGCCGTCCATCCTCCCCGCCCTTCTGGAATGCGGCGGGAAACGGCCGTCCGCCCCTTTATCAGTCACCTTACCGCCTGCCAGTCCGGCCAGGGTTGCCGCCTAATGATAGTGGTAATAGAGAACGCTGTCGACACGTGCGCCTCCACCTATCTTCGGCTCGCGCACGATCAGCGACACACGGCGGAAAACGATAACGGCCGTCCCCCTTTTTTGTTCCCCACGAGAGCCTTCATGGTATACTCCCTGCAGTGGTCCACAGCCTTCCCAAATGGCTTACCGGCAGCTTTTTAGCGTATGGTAGAGGACCATTCTCGCGAGCGCTTTTGGCGCGTTGTGGGGTGTTTAACGTCTGGTTGACCTTTCCCAAAGAGACCTAATCAAGCTGCAGTTCGCCAACATCGGCAAGGAGGAGCTTACCTACTATGAAGAAAACAGTTGTCCTGGTCGGGAGTCTGGATACAAAAGGGACGGAATTCGCTTTTGTTAAAGAGCTGATCGAAAAAGAAGGGCTAAACACCCTGGTTATTGACTTTGGCGTTATGGGCGCGCCGGCTTTTACGCCTGATATAGGCCGTGACGCTGTCGCCGCCGCTGGTGGCGGAAATCTGGCCCAACTGGCTGGCGGCGATCACAAAGACACGGCCATGCAGGTAATGGCCGATGGTCTGGCAGTGGTGGTGCGCCAGCTTTACGATGACGGCCGTCTGGATGGCATCCTGGGTATGGGTGGCAGCGGTGGCACGTCTATTGCCACCGCCAGTATGCGGACGCTGCCCGTGGGCACGCCAAAAGTAATGGTTTCGACTGTCGGTGGCGGAGATGTCAGTGCCTATGCTGGCACCAAAGACATCACCTTCATTCCTTCTATTGTGGACGTGGCCGGTATCAACAGCATCAGCCGGACTATTTACGCCAACGCTGCGGGGGCAATTGCGGGCATGGTGCAGATGGAACTCCCGGCCAGCGGTGCGGAAAAGCCGCTCATCACCGCGTCGATGTTTGGTAACACGACAACGGCCGTTGACCATGCTCGCAGTATTTTGGAAGACAAGGGATATGAAGTGCTGGTCTTCCACGCCACTGGCACCGGCGGCAAAACCATGGAAAGCCTCATCGCCGATGGTTACATCGTCGGCTCGCTAGACATTACCACAACCGAGCTGGCCGACACCGTTTGCGGCGGCGTCTTTGATGCCGGCCCAACCCGCGTTACGGCCGCTTCCCAAGCCGGCATACCGGCGGTCATTGTTCCTGGCTGTGTGGACATGGCTAACTTCTGGGGTGTAGAAACCATGCCCGAGAAGTATCAACAGCGGCTGCTGTACAAGTGGAATCCTAACGTGACCTTGATGCGCACCAATGTCGCTGAAAACATCAAGATGGGAGAAATGATCGCCGCAGCGGCCAACGCCTCGACCGCTCCGGTAGCCATCGTTCTACCCCTCAAAGGCGTCTCCATGTTAGACAGTCCCGGCGGCATGTTCTGGGACGAGGAAGCCGACAAAGCGTGCTTTGACACCATCAAAAAGAACCTGAAACCCGGCATTCCAGTGATCGAAATGGACAACAACATCAACGACCCAGAGTTTTCCGGCAAATGTGCAGCCCTGCTGCTGGAAATGCTGCAGTAAAACACCGGGACCGGCGCAGTGGATAATGCAGCCCCGGTCCTCTAAAAAAAGGAGCTAAAAATGGCATTCATAACACGTGCAGAGGCAATGGCCAGATTTCATAAAACGGTGGCCGCTGGCAGACCAATTGTCGGGACCGGAGCGGGAACCGGTATTTCGGCTAAGTTTGCGGAGAAAGGGGGCGCTGACCTGATCATCATTTACAATTCTGGCCGTTACCGCATGGCAGGACGCGGCTCGTTGGCCGGGTTGATGCCTTACGGCGATGCCAATGGCATCGTCGTCGAGATGGCCGCCGAGGTGCTGCCAGTAGTGAAAGACACGCCGGTGCAAGCTGGCGTTTGCGGCACCGACCCATTCCGTTTGATGCCCGTTTTTATCAAGCAGCTCAAAGAAATGGGTTTCACAGGCATCCAAAACTTCCCTACCGTGGGCTTAATCGATGGCAACTTCCGGGCCAACCTGGAAGGCACGGGGATGGGTTACGATAAGGAAATCGAGGTGGTGGCGGTTGCCCACCAGTTGGACATGCTTACCACGCCCTACGTCTTTGACGAAAACGACGCCAAAGCTATGGCCAAAGCTGGCGCCGATATGTTGGTCGCCCACGTAGGCCTGACAACAGCCGGCTCGATTGGCGCGGCCGTGGCCCTGACGCTGGAAGAGGCGGTGGATAAAGTGCTAAAGATTGCAGCTGCTGGCAAATCGGTAAATCCGGATATTCTGGTTATCTGTCACGGCGGGCCGTTTGACGAGCCGGAAAACGTGGCGCAAGCGATGGCCATGATGCCTGGCATCGTTGGCTTCTTCGGCGCTTCCAGCATCGAGCGGCTGCCCACCGAGCGCGCCATCACCGCCCAGGTGGAAGCGTTTAAGACAATTGAACTGGCCTGACGCTCGTTAGGGTGGTTGCAGACGAAACGCCTATCAGTCTGGTGGCTGATGGGCGTTTTTATTGTCTGGGGGCCGGTGGGTAACGGCCGTTCGCCCCACCCGCCAACCGCAATTGACAGTGTGCTTTCAGGAGACCTCATGAACACATTACCTATTGGCAACATTATCATTATCAACGGTCCATCAAGTTCTGGGAAAACCACGCTTGCTTTGGCCCTGCAAAAACAGATAAACCTGCCTTTTCTGCGCTTTTCCTTTGACCTCTTCCTTGAGAACAGCGTTCTACCGACGACCCAAATCCGGCAGGGCAACTTTTCTTGGGCCGCCATTCGGCCTGCGGTATTCGATGGGCTTCATCACTGCGTGCCGGCGCTGGCCGCCGCAGGAAATAATCTCATTTTTGATCACATCATCGAGACAAAGCAGTGGCTTGATGATCTTGTTGAGCTGCTGGCTGGTTTTGACGTTTTTTTTGTGGGTCTGCATTGCTCGATTGAGGAACTTGAACGACGAGAAGTCCAGCGCGGCAATCGCCGTATAGGCGAGGCTCGCGCAGATTTAGAGATAGTTCATCGTCATTGTTCTTACGATCTGGAGTTGAATTCGGAAAGCGCGGCCGAGGAAAATGCCACAGCCTTGATTGACGCCTGGGAAAGACGGACACGTCCTTCAGCCTTTGACAAGTTGCGAGGCCAACCGCTTTACTAGGTCGGCGCTGTTTTTAGTCGGTAACACGGCGCCCCGGCACAGCGCCATGTGCCGGGGTTCAGAAGCAGAATCGCCTACAGAACGATTGAAGGCGTGCGCTGCTCTGGCTCAAACGGCCGTCAGCGCCAAAAAAACATAAATAGCCGTGTCAATTAGCAAGTGCATCAAAACAGGTACGGCTAATCCTTTCGTTTTCACCATCGCCATACCAAACAAGAAACCAACCAGGCCCGATTGTATCGCTCCCAACATACCTGAGGGGATACCGCCGTAAAAGTGCCCCAACCCAAACCAGACGGCCGTCAGCCAAACCGCCTGCCGCTCGCCGATCACCCGCCACAACTGTGACAGCGGCCCGGCGCGAAAGGCCATCTCTTCGCCAAAAGCATTCATCAAGGCAAAGAGAAGGATGAATGGGGCCAGGGGGATAAGCGCCTGCCACTGCCACGGCACGCCAGGATTGAGAGCCAACAATCCCCACCCAAACAGGGCCGCCAGCAGCAGGGCAGCCAGCGGCCCGACCACGGCCCAGGCCAGCGGCTTTGGGCGGCCAGGCAAACGCAAACTGCTGGATGCCTGCCAATCGCCCCGCACCAGGAAGATGTCCCGGCGTGACTGGCCCGCGAGCAGCAAGACGGCCGTTACCAACAAGGCCAGCAGCACCACGCCCAGCCGCTCGCCAAAGAAGCGCACGGTCCAGGGCGTGGTCTGCCCGCCAAACCAGCTTTGCCAGACAGCGGTAGAAGACAGGCTGTCCCAAACGGCCGTGCCGCCATAAATCGTCAATAACACGATGAAGTAGCCGCGTAACGGCCGTAGCGCCGACCAGACAAACGTGCCGGCCAGCAGGCAGGCAGCCATGCCCAGCCAAAACCACAGAATGAACTGGCCGACGTCGATACCCAGAAATTCTTGAAGAATAATCTGCGGTGCGCGGCTCAGGAGCAGCATACTCAGCCAGGCAGCCAGGATGATCGTGCGGTTTTGGGGGCCGGAAACGGCCGTTGGCTCAGTTAAAAGTGATTGATTCATCATTTCCCTCTCAGTCGGGCTGCGCCAGGACGATCTTGCCAATGCCGCCTTCCAGCGTCAGTTGCAGATTTGCGGCTGTCTGCCCAAACAGTGCATTGGTAAAAGCGTCGCCATCTCGCGTCAATCCATGCTGCTCAAAGCGGCCAAGGCCCACGGAAGATTGCACACGAATCCCTGTGTCCCGGGGCAGCCGGATGACCACATCGCCGATGCCACACTTGACAAATGCAGCCAGATCATCGGCCAACGGGTCGCTTAGATTCAGAAACAGTTCGCCAACGCCACTCTCCACATGCAGCCGCGTCAACCGCAGGCCTGCCAGCTCCAGCTCTGCCTTCCCCGCGCCAAACGTAACGTTTAGGCCGGTCGGCAGATGTTCGTTCAGGCTGATACGCCATTCGCAGCGGCCTGGGCGCATCGCTGGCCGGTGGGTCGCGCCTTGCTCGATGGTCAGATCGCCCTGCCCGGCTTCACTCAGCGCATAGGCGATCTTCGGCTGTTTCCAATCCGCAGCGTCATACGTAAAGTCAGCCTCCATGATTTTCGCTGTGCCACCCGCCAGGCGTAAAACACCAGCCGTCATCTTGATGTCTGTTTCTAGCGACGTAGCGCCATTTGCCTGCACCTGTCGCGTCTCATGCTGTAGATCGCTCCGCGTCTTTGTAGAGAGTTCAAAGTCAAATGGACCCGCCTGGGCGGAGACTGCCCGATAAACGACGAGGGCCACACCCAGGCCGATGACCACAGCCAGCAAGGTGATGATGCCCAGCCAGGCCCAGGCCGGCAGCGGGTTGCCGTTAACAAACGCCTGGTAAATCACCCAGACCAGCGATACGATGAAGATGGCGGTAATAACCTGGGACAAGATTTGAATTGTTTTAATTAACCGGGGGTTTCTGAGCCTTGAGCGGGCCAGTTCCCTTTCCACAGATTCTGATGAGTCGGAGGTATTCATAACGGCCGTTTCCTTTTCAGGGTATCGCTGACTGCACGTCTTCGGTAACGGCCGTTTCCGCCCTATAAGAACCAGCCCGCCAGAAGTCCGTCGTCAGCAAAAGAACTACACCGGCAATCACAAAGGCCGCTGCTTGCAGCCAGACAACCTGTGTCATCTCTGGGCCGCTAAACAGGCGGGTGAAAAACGTGTTGCCGATGGAAGCAATAGAGATATGGGAGAGAACCATCAGCAGCGCACTGCCCCCGCTGCCGATGAACATCCAGGTGAAGATGAGCTGGGTGGGAATGAGCAGCAGAACAACCGGCCATTCCGTATCGCCCGTCAAAAAGAGGGGCAGGTGCCAGGCCACACGCGTCAGAGCCAGAATTCCCACCGTCGCCAAAACCGAATTCCGGCGCAAGAGGGTGGGCAAAGCGAAGGCCGAAAACCCCATTTCTTCGCCCAGGGCCACCATCAAGAAGGTAAAAATAAACTCCTCCACTAAAAATGAGCCGATGTTGTGGGGCCAGTTGGCGGTTGAAGGCGTCGCGCCCAGCAAGATGTTGATGCCCGCGGGAACGGCCGTTAACACGATGGGAAAACCGATAGCCACCAGATACCATACCGGCCGCACCCGCCATTTGAAGGTGGTACGCAGCCACCCCCTGACGCCCGGCGGGCCAAATCCCAGCGGCACGACGATCAGCGCCGCCAGCAGCGGTCCCGCTGGCAGAAGGGCCAGCGGCATGCTTCCCCGGAGGAAGAGCGGCCAGGCCCACCAGCTAAAGATGAGGGTGAGGACCAGAAAGAGGACAAATGCATGCTGCTTAACCCAAAGTCTGTAACTGTTCATTTTCAAATCTCCTGTTTAAGTTTTTTTGAATTCACCACGGGAAAAACGCCACAGCCCACACGTTTTTTGGGGCTGCTTGTTGTGGGCAACGGCCGTCGGTCATCAAGCACCCTCCGACGCGGAGGGTGCGACCGGTTCCACCACCACCGACAACAAAGATAGCCCTAAATCGCGAGCACGGTTTAACAACCCATACAAGGCCGCCTGATCCCCTACAAAACCAGACAATTCTGTGTTGCCGTCTGGCAAATGGTGCATCTCCAGACCATCAAACCAGTCTTGCCAACTTGGATCCAGTTGGCCGACAATATGCATCGTGAGAAAAGTGGTCATGTCTGTTATTACCAACCTCATCCTTTGAGCCAAAACCGCTAACAGACAACATCATACCGCTCCTGGACGGAGAATCAGGTATACCAAAGGATAATTGCGAAGTAGTAATTGTGGAGAGTTAAGAGAGTAGACCCAGCTCGCGTGCGCGAGCGATAGCCTGGACCCGGTTGGGCGTGTCTAGCTTCACCAGGATGTTACTGACATGCTTCTTGACAGTAGACACAGCAACGTACAACTGACTGGCGATATCTTGGTTAGTGGCCCCGGTAGCGATGAGCTGCAGCACTTGCATCTCTCGTTCGCTCAGTGGCTCCGGCAATAAAACGGAGCCCCTTTGCAGAGGTGCTTTATTGTTTAGATCAGCCAGCAAACCGTCTACAAAAGCCGGGTATAGCGCTTGCTGCCGGGCCAGGAGAAGCAAATCGACCATCACACTGCCTTCATCCAAAAAAGCGCGACTATACCCTTCAGGCTCCGCCAGCGACAAAGCCCGGTTCAGTGCCACCAGCGCCTGACTCTCGTCACCACTTCGGTATTGGGCCAATGCCTGTAAGACTAACGCGTGGATCAGAATCGTGCCGTGGCCGACGGCCTGCGCTTCTTCTATGAGGATTGTCAATTCATTCAGAGCAGTGCGATAGCTGCCCTGGACAATTAAGAACTGGGGCAGTGCGAGGCGGTGCAGGGCATAGGGATTCAGCGGTATAGTCTGGTCAGAGTGCACTTCCACCCAGGCGGCAGCTGCTGTGTCATTTTGCTGCTTTAGCAAAAGCCGAAAACGAGCATAGTCCACGTAGGCCATAATGCTCAAGGTAAAGACATGTTCTTGCAGCAAAGCATCCACCAGCCTGTTGTATTCCACAGCGGCAGCAAGGTTGTCCCGAACCAGGCTTAAGCGAACCAGACCGCTCAGAGCAAAAACCTGGACTTCGTGGCTGCCAAAGTTTACCGCCTGTTCCCAGCAGCGCGTCAGGTAGGTTTCTACCTCGTCTAGTTCATTCTTCTCATACAGAATCAGACTGGCTGACATATAGGCCATCAGCGTGCCAACATAGGGTATCGGAACGCCGCCCGGCTCCGCCAGTGCAATGGAGCGCCGGACCATTACTACGGCTTCTTGGAGATTGCCCCTGGCCAGAAGCACCATGCCGGTAAAAGCCAACAAATGAATGCCATGAGCCTGCGCTGCCAGAGAGGCCTGTGGCGAACTGGTGGCTGGCAAGAGCACCTCTACAGCGGCCTGGAGATTGCCCATTGCGTAGTAGGCAGCTCCCAGAAAGACGACCAGCATGCCGCGCATCCAATAGTCGGTGGGCAGAACATCAAGAGCTTGTTGGGCCAACTCCACCGCACCGGGATCTTGCGTAAGCGTGGCATAACTGGCGCGAAAGGCCAGAAGTTCCGGACGCATGATGTGGGCCGTCTCTTCGTCCAACAACGCCAGAGATGCTTCTGCTCCTTTCAGTTTTTCGTCTGCCTGTGCAAATTCGCCAACGGTCATGTCTGCCCAGGCCTGAACCAACCAGAGGCGGGGATGCGACTGCCACGATGCGGGGGGTATCGCCGCCAGCCAGTCTTGGACCGTCTGGATTTCTCCGGTTTGCCATTTGTAGCCATGAATCCCTTCTATCAGGATAGCGGCCTGATCATAATCGTGCCCGGCCAGGGCATGGTTCACGGCTTCATGCATCAGGCCTTGCTGTGCCAGCCAGACCTGCGCACGGCCGTGTAGTACGGGCAAAGTATCTGGACGCATCTGCTGCAAGTGCTGGCGCAAAACGTCCGCAAAGAGTTGGTGATAACGAAACCAGCATCGTTTGTCATCCAGTGGAGTCACGAAGAGGTTGCTTTGTTCGAGATATTCAAGGGTGGCCTGCCCAGAAGTAGACCGTGTGAGTGCGTCGGCCAACGGTCCGCAAATGCGCTCTAAAATGCTTGTCGCTAGCAAGAACTCTCGCACGGCGTCGGACTGCTGGTTTAGCACTTCTTCGGTCAGGTAATCGATGATGAAGCGATGGCTGCCGGTGAAATCAGCAATCCGAGCGGCGCGATCCAGGCGACCTTTGAGCGATAAGGCGACAAGTTGCAGTCCGGCCACCCAGCCTTCGGTACGCTCGTCCAGGGCTTGTGTCTCTTCGTCGGACAGTGGCAGATCCATAACCTGGTGGAAAAACTGGCTGGCCTCGCTCACTGTAAAGCGCAAATCGTGAGCGCGAATCTCGACGATTTGACCTTGAGCACGCAGCCGGGCAAGCGGCAGCGGCGGATCGCTGCGAGTCATGAGAATCAGATGCAGTTGTGGGGGAAGGTGCTCTAGCAAAAAGGCCAGTGCTTGATGGATGGCGGCAGCGGTGATCACGTGGTAATCGTCCAGCACGAGGGTGAGAGGTGTTTTGGTCTGACTCAACTCGTTGATGAGGAGCGTGAGAATGGTGGCCAACGGAGGGGGTTGGGGAGACTGTAGGAGATGAACGGCCGTTTGCCCCACCTCAGGAACGGCCGTTTGCAAAGCCGCAGTCAGATAAATCAGAAAACGAATCGGATCGTTGTCACTTTCATCCAGAGACAACCAGGCGGATTGTTTGTTCGACGACTGGGCGTGAACTGCCGGCAGCTGAGCCAGCCAGGCAGAGATCAACGTCGTCTTGCCAAATCCAGCTGGAGCAGAGACAAGTGTCAGCCGGACTGCAAAACCATTTGTGCCGCTGCCTACACGTGCATTGAGCTGGGTTGTTAGCTGCTGTCGGGTGATGAGTGTCGGTCGTAGGGTAGGCTTGAAAAACTTCGTCTGCAAAAGCACATTGGACACAGGGGTATTATAAGGGATGAGAGCCGGAAAAGATACGGCCGTCTTTTGCGGCCTATGCGCTCTTCTGGGTTTAAGGCATTCCTGCCCTAATTATGGTCACCGCGAAAACGGCCGTGGGCTTCAGGCCAGCTCTTCCCAAACCGAATGATACGCACCGATAGCCTCGAAATAGTCCAGCAAACGGCCGTAAAACGGATCGCTGCCAACTGTGGCACTGTCGCCGATGACGATGAGCTTACGCCGGGCACGCGTGAGGGCCACATTCATGCGGCGGGTCTCGGCCAGAAAACCTACCTGCCCCTCCCGGTTAGACCGCACCAACGAGATGATAATCGCCTCCATTTCCCGCCCCTGAAAGCCATCGACCGTGCCGACGCGCACCGCGTCGGGCAGGAGTTCGCGCAGCCGCTGCACCTGCGCTGAGTAGGGCGTGATGATGGCAACGCTGTCCGCGGGAACGTTGGCGGCCAGAAGCTGACGCGCTTTTTTGGCCGCCAGCGCCGCCTCCTCCGGGTTGTGGCGGCTGTCACTATCGGCGGGCTGGCTGTCGTCGTAACCGGCTCCGGCAGTGTCGATGTAGGTGACGGCCGTTTGCGTCAAATCAGTACGCCCTACTCCCGGCAAATCACAAAGCAGATGGTCCTGCACCGAGGTATCTGCCTGCAGTGCGCCCTCATAAAACACGGCCGCGCTGAAAGCCATAATCTGCCGGTTCATGCGGTACTGCACGTCCAGGCGGCAGGCCAGATGCGCGCCGTCCCGCCGCATAAGCCGTTCCAGCAGGCTAAGGCCAAAACCCTCCGCCTGTGCCTGCTGCGAGACAATGGTAGGCGGTAGTTGCTGATGGTCACCCGCCAGCACCAGCCGGTCGCTGCGCGTGACCGGAATCCAGGCCGCGGGTTCTGTGCTTTGCCCTGCTTCGTCAATAACGCAGAGGTCGAACTGGCGCTGGCCCAGCACGGTGCTGTCGATGCCGGTGAGCGTGGATAGCACCACCGCCGCGCCATCCAGCGCCTGCTCAATGGCGCGGGCTTCAAGCTGCCGCGCCTCGTCGAGCATCTGCGCCGCCTCCGCCCGCAGCGCTTGCTTTTCGCCGGGCGCGGGGCGGGCGCGGCGGAATTTGCCCGCCTGATCGCGCAGGCCAAAGGCCTCTTTGCGTAGTTTCCTGGCCAGTCGGTAGCTCTCTTGCCGCTCCACCAGCGCGTCCAAAGTGTGCGCTTGCAGCTCGGGCAGAATGCGCGCCGGATGGCCCAATCGTGCCAGCGGCACCCCGGCAGCGGCTAGCTGCTCGGCCAGGTTGTCGACGGCCAGATTGCTGGGCGCGCAGGCCAACACGCGATCGCCGCGGGCGACGGCCGTGCGAATCAGCGCGGCCACCGTTGTTGTTTTTCCCGTGCCAGGCGGCCCATGAATGATGGCGACGTCCTCGGCGGCCAGGGCGTGGCGCACAGCCGCCTGCTGCGAGGGGTTGAGGTGGCTGGTGTAGGCGGTGATTTGGGCAGGGATACGGCCGTTGTCGAAGGCCGCCGGCTGTTCGCCCAGGATGATGTCGCGCAGCACGGCCGTGCGGTTCCCCCGCGCCGTTTCCACTCGCGTCAGGGCGCGTTCCATCCGCTGCCGGGCAACTTCGTCATTGGCCAGCGTGATTCGGAATGACCGGGCCGCCGATTCGGGCGTCTGGTTGAGGGCGATTTCGCAGCTCTGGCTGCTCAGGCGGCTGACAACGCCTCGCCAGGACTGGGGCTGGCTTTCTCCTTCCTCGATGAGCATGACAGGCGAGCCGGGAGAGAGGCGGCTGAAGGGCAGCCGCGCCTGCTCGCTGCGTGGCGCGAGTTGCAGCAGGATATGTTCCCCCAACCCCACGTCCTCGCTGCGGATAACCAGCCGGGTGAGGGTGTATTCGGATTGGGCCTCGGCATCTATCCGGAGCTGCTGCCGTTCTGCCTCTGCTTCCAGCGCCAGCCAGCGGCGCAGTTGGGCGAAATGGGGCTG
>ERZ795053.4622-NODE-4622-length-14774-cov-4.980298_pt1 | contig 14774 bp, 15 predicted proteins | sample MGYA00375137_ERZ795053 | MGnify/ENA primary metagenome ERZ795053 (study PRJEB30182, sample SAMN05720284) | activated sludge metagenome | isolation source: Anaerobic digester | place: Hong Kong | collected 2014-12-17 ... | reverse complement strand
GGGCGCATCTGCCACCGGTGTCCAGTTGGCCGAGGAAATCCATATATCGGGGCGGCCGGTCACGATTGCCGTCGGCCGCCATGCCCGCATGCCGCGCACCTATCGGGGCCGGGACATCATGGCCTGGCTCGACGCCACTGGCTTTCTCACGGAACCCCGTCCGCTGGACGTGGAAGCGACGCGGCTCTCCCAGCAGCCATCCTTGCAGCTCGTCGGAGATTCCAATCGTCACTGCCTCGACCTGCCTGCGCTGGAAAAGCTCGGCGTCCGCATCGTCGGCCGCGCCCTCGGCGTCAACGGGAGCCGGCTGGCGCTGGGTGCCGACCTCGACGCGGCATGCGCGGGCGCAGAAAGGCGTCGGCAGAAAATCCTGGCCTTCATCGACAATCATATCGCGGATGCAGGACTGAACGTGCCGCGCGATCCGTCCGCTTGGAGCAATCCTGGAATTTCAAGCCCTGACTGCCCCGACATCAACCTTGAGGCCGAAGGTATCCGGTCCGTCATGTGGGCCACCGGATACCGCCGCGCCTATCCGTGGCTGCGGGTGCCTGTCCTCGATGGCACCGGAGAAATCTGTAATGTGCACGGGGTCACGGCCTCGCGGGGGCTCTATGTGCTGGGGCTCCCCTTCATGACCCACCGCGCCTCCACCTTCATCGACGGGGTCGGCCGTGATGCCTCGATCATTGCGACACACATCGCGGCGGATCTCGGTCACACCCTGCGCGCGGCCGCATAACCGGCCGCATTGCGTGGCCGGGGTCAGTTGAGACAAAAAAATGCCCGCCATTACTGGCGGGCATCGTCCTGGGTGAAGGTGTCGAGGTCAGATGACGCGGAGCTTCACGAGCTTTCTCTCAACATCGATGCGATTCACGCCGATATCGCGGAAGATCCGGTCATCGCCGTATTGTAGCAGCTTCGCGTACTCGCGGCGGTGGCGCATGCGCTGGTTGATGCGCTGAATTCCGGACCTGAGGTTGCCAAACATGATCATCTCCATTTGCGTTTGTTGATGTCCCAACATTCGCAATGCCCCGTTTCACCGTGATGTCCGGAAGACTGACCGCGTGTTTCAATTGTAGCCGGCGCGCTGCGGGCATGATCTGAAACACTTGAAACATCACGACACTTGCATCGACACGCTGCTGAAACGGCGGGCTCCTAGCAATGACCCATCAACATTCTCCATCGGGAGCGAAAGATAGCGAAAATGCCAACATTCCAGCACTTCTCAACCACCATCAACTTCCGCCAGGACGGGTCAGGCGCGCCGGTCGTAGCCCTGCATTCGTCGGCGTCCTCGAGCAACCAGTGGGACAGCCTGACAGGTTACCTGTCAGGAAGGTTCCGGGTCATTCGTCCCGATCTGCCGGGGTACGGCAGGTCCGATGCGATGTCTGCCGGCGCCAGGCTATGCGACATCGTCGATGTTCTTTCGTGCCTGTTCCGCAACCTGAACGAGCCTGTGCATCTGATCGGTCATTCCTTCGGCGGCGCCGTCGCGCTGAAGGCCGCGCAGATGCTGCCCGACAAGGTGCTGAACCTCACGCTAATCGAGCCGGCCTCGTTCCATCTCCTGAGGAATGACCCCGCGGCGAGGACCGACCTCGCCGGCATCGAAGCGGTGGCACAGCACATGGCGAAGCGTATGGCCGCCGGGGATGCGGATGGCGCGATGGGCCGCTTCATCGATTTCTGGAATGGCGAAGGCGCTTGGGACCGGACCAGCGCCGGTCTGCGCCAGAAGCTCGCGATACTCTCCAGCCAGGTCATGTCTGATTTCCAGGCGATCTTTGCGGAAGATACCGGATTGGCCGACCTGGCGTCCGTTACCTGCCCCGTGCTGGTCATGGCCGGCGAACACTCGCCCAATCTCACAAGCCATCTGGCGATGCGCATCGCAGAGACCCTGCCATTCGCCCGTTTCACGGAGATCATCGATGCGGGCCATATGGCGCCGCTGACCGATCCCCACGAAGTCGACCCGATGATCGCGGCGCATCTCCTGTCCATCGATCGCCGCGCCAACAGGTGCACCACACTGGCCTCCGCCGCGGCCTAAGCGACGACACTGCCGATGAGGGGGAAACACATGACATCAACCGAAGCCTGCATCAGTCATTTCTTCTTGCCGACCCGGCAAAGCGAAGGCACACTTTTGATGGGGCCGGGACTGGACCGCAAGCGGGCGCCCGCCGGCGGTCCGCCACATCAGAGGAGCGTGAGCGCCATGGACCAGGTGCTTTTTCACAAGTATGGCGGCTTTGCCAAGGTGAGCCGGATCGTGCTCGATCTCTACAACCGGCTGCTTGACGACGACGACCTCGGGCCCTTCTTCGAGAATGTCGACATGTCGCGGATCGTCGATCACCAGACGAAGTTCATCGCATCGCTCCTGGGCGGGCCGGCATCGTACACGGACGATCAGATTGCCAAGATGCACCGTCATCTCACCATCATGCCGGCGCATTTCGACACGCTGATCGAGATCCTGTCCGAGACGCTGGCGGATCACGGGATGGAAGCCGCGGATATCGCGGCCGTCCGTCAGGAGCTCGAGGCGCGGCGGAAATTGCTGGTTGAGTGAGCCATGTCCATCGAAGCCATCAATGAGCAACTGTTGCGGGCGATCGGAGTCGGCGTTGCGCTTCTGGACCTGCGCGACTTGAAATTCCGGTTCCTGAACGACACATTCACGGAGTGGTTCGGCGAACCCGACGCCGAGGCCCGTCTCTTCGATCTCTTCCCTGCCCTCGATGCGGAGGCCTTGAAATCCGCCTTGAACGACGGCGGACGTTATGCGACGGAAACGTCCTTCAAGGTCCGCCGGCGGACCATGACGGTCGCCATGGATTTCAACCGGGCGCTCGAGGGCGGTGAGCGCATCGCCGTGCTCGTCTGCCAGAACGTCACGCGGATCAAGGAGCTGGAGTCGATGATCGACTCCTACTCGATGATGGTCGAGCGCAATACCCGCGAGATCAAGCGCGAGAAGGAACAGGTCGAAAAACTCCTTCTCAACATGATGCCGCGTTCGGTCTACGAGGAGTACAAGACCTTTGGTGTCGTGACGCCGCGTCTCTACAATCCGGTATCGGTTCTGACTTTGGATTTCTGCGGTTTCGGCGAACTTGCCGCGACGCTCGACCCCGGGGTGATCGTCAGCGAGCTCAACGACATCTACAGCGCGTTCGATCGCATCGGCGAGCAGTTCGGCTGTGAGCGCATCAAGACGATCGGTGATGCCTATATCACCGTGTCAGGGATGCCCGACCCGCAGCCCGATCACGCCATGTCGGTGGCCAATGCGGCGGTGCGGTTTCTGCGCTATCTGAAGCACCGCAACGACAGCCATCCCATCGCGTGGAAATGCCGGATCGGCATCTCATCCGGCGCCGTCATCGGCTCCGTTGTCGGTGTGCAGAAATACATCTACGACGTGTTCGGACCCGCCGTGACTCAGGCCCTGCGGATCCGCTCACATGCCGAGCCAATGACAATTGCAGCTGATGAGGCGATTGCCCAGGCGGTCGATACGCGGTTTGGCGGTGTCCCGATGGGCGCGCACGATCTTGGCGGCGAAGGCAAGGCGGAGATCTTCCGACTCGAAATGTTGCCGGAAGCTCAGCAGGGACTTTCAGCATGACCATGGAGCACGATGTGGGGAAACCCGACCAGGGTGGCGGAAGCCTGACGCCCCAGGGTCCGTCGGGCGGCCCGGACATGTTGCGCGAAGTCATCGAGGCCATGTCGGAAGGACTTGCACTTTTTGACGAGGAGGCCCGTCTCGTCCGTTGCAACCAGAGTTTTCGTGAACTCAATCCGCAGATCGCGGACATTCTGCACCCCGGTCTCTACTGGGAAATGATTCTGCGCGAGCTGGTCCTGCGCGGCGCCCTGTCAAAGGATAACGTCGAACGGCTTCGCTGGATGGAGAACCGGCTGGCAACGGGCTCCAAGCAGTCGGCTCCTCTCGAGGTCAAGCTGCTCAATGGGGCGGTGCACGAGATTGCCATGAGGCCCACGCCCGTCGGCGGTTTCGTTGTAACGCAGCTCGACGTGTCCGAGCGGCGCCATCTTGAGGCGCACGAGCGCGAAGCCGACATGCTTCTGCGCAAGGTGCTGGAGGCGTGCCCGGCAAACGTGATCATGTCGCGCATCGGCGACGGGCACATCATCTATCGCTCGCCGGCCGCAACGGAGCTGTTTGGCACGTCCAACAATTCGCAGGACCATTTCGCCAGCCGCGAAGAGCGCGCCGATTTCGTCACCGCCCTGCTGCCCGACGACCGTGTTGACGACATGCTGGTCACTGGCGTCAGGCCCAATGGATCGACGTTTCCGTGCGCCGTCTCCGCCCGGGTCATCGAGTACCGCGGGGAGGACGTGGTCGTCTCGAGCACGGTCGACCTCAGCAGCGAAGTTGAAATGCAGAAGAAGCTCGCCGAACAGCGCGAGCAGATCTTCCAGGCGGAGAAGATGTCGGCCCTCGGAGAATTGTTGTCGGGTGTTGCCCATGAACTCAACAATCCGCTCTCGGTGGTCGTCGGCCATGCACTGATGATGCGCGAGGAGACGACTGACCCGGATATCCTGCGCCGGATCGAGAAGATCTCGGTGGCCGCGGAGCGCTGTGCGCGCATCGTCAAGTCGTTTCTCGCCATGGCCCGCCAGGAGCCGGTGCGCCTGTCACCGATGAAGCTCGCCGACGCCGTCGACACGGCAATCGAGGCGCTTCGCAATAGTGCCAGCGGATTGAACGTCGAAGTGGACGTGCATGTTGCCGGCGATCTGCCTCTGATCCAGGGTGATATCGATCAGCTTGCCCAGGTCCTGATCAATCTCCTGACGAATGCCGAGCAGGCGATCCGTTTTTCGGGTGTCGGTGGCCAGGTGACGATCACGGCCGCGCAGACTGGCGCAAGCCGCAGCATCGACCTGCGCATCACCGATGACGGCCCTGGCGTCCCCAAGGCCATTCGCGGACGCATCTTCGATCCACTCTTCACCACGAAGGAGGTCGGCAAGGGAACGGGTATCGGCCTTGCCTTCTGTCACCGGGTCGTAACGTCGCATGACGGCCGTATCCGGCTGGATGCGGAATCGGAGCGCGGCGCGACGTTTGTGATCACCTTGCCAATCGCCGAGCGGACTGCGGCACCTTCGGCAGAAGACGCGGACGCCGCCACAGCGGCGCGGCCGGCACGAATTCTCGTCGTCGACGACGAGGAAGATGTCGCCGAGCTGATCCGTGAAATTCTGGTCAAGGATGGCTTCGCTGTGGACTATGCCGCTTCTCCGGAGGCGGCCATCAAGTGGGTCCGGGCCAATGCCTACGCACTGATCCTGACCGATCTCAACATGCCGGGAATCGGCGGGCGGGGTCTCTATGACCTCATCGTCCGGGAGGTGCCGGCGATGTCGAAGCGCATCGGCTTTGTCACCGGCGATACCATGAGCCTGTCGGCCAGAAGATTTCTCGATGGAACCGGCCGGCCATATCTCGAAAAGCCCATCGCGCCGAAGGAACTTCGCGCCCTGACGCGAAGCATGCTCGAGCAGGCCGCAGAGGATGGCGGCGGCGCATGAGCGAGCAGAAGAAGTCAATTCTCATTTGCGACGACGAGACTGAAGTCCGCGAGATGCTGGGTGAGTATCTGGCGCGGCGCGGATTTGGCGTGGTTCTCGCCGGCAACGCAGAGGAACTGCGCGCCGCTCTCGCGCAATCAACGCCCGATGCCATCATTCTCGACATCAACATGCCGGGCGAGAGCGGGTTGTCGGTCCTCAAGAGCCTGCGACTCGAGGAAAGCCCGCCCGTGGTCATGCTGACCGCGGCGAGCGACGTGGTGGACCGCATCATCGGCCTGGAAATGGGCGCCGACGACTACCTCGGAAAACCGGTCGACCTGCGGGAACTGGAGGCGCGCATCAAGGCCGTGATGCGCCGGTCGTCGGCCCGCAAGAGCCAACCGGAGCCGGAACGCGAAGCGGCACGGAAGAAGTTTCGTTTCGGCAAGGCCTGGCTCGATCTCGAGGCTGCCAGGCTGGAAAATGAGGATGGCGCCGAGATCCCGCTGACATCGATGGAATTCAACCTGCTGAGCCTGTTCGCCCGCAACCGCGGCCGCGTACTCAACCGCGACCAGATCCTCGAAGGCGCCCATGACCGGTCATGGGATCCGTTCGATCGCAGCATCGACATCCGGATTTCGCGCATCCGCCGGAAGATTGAAATCAATCCCCAGAAGCCGACGGTTATTCGGACCGTCCGCGGCATCGGCTACATCTACGACGAGCAGGCATAAAACACCCGTCATTCGGTCTGCGCCGTGAACCGATCAGGGCTGCACCCCGCGAGTCTGTGGAGAGTGAGAACTGCACAAGCAGCCGGAATGTCGGGGCTATTTGGGAGTGCGGTGAGCATCGAAACGGCGAACTGGTTTCAACTTCTTCAAACGCCTACTCCGTATCGTCCAGCTCTTCGTGAATTTCGGCAATGAGTTCGAGGCGTTCGGCGGCGGGGTCGCCAGCACGCTCAGCGAAGGCGACGGCGAGCAGGCGGATTGCGCTGGTGATCGACGTATAGGACGGCCCTAGCCCGTGGCTTGCCACATGGCAGGGCAGAACGACGCGCGCATATTTCTGGGCCCAGATCATGCTGGTCTGGTCGGTCAGCATGATGGTGTTGACGCGCGTCGTCCTGGCATATTCGAGAATTGGCCGGAGCACGCGCGGCCGCGGCTTCAGCGACACCACGACCAGCGCATCGCGTGGGCCCGTCATGGCAAGGTCCTCGGCCCATGACGCCTGGTGGAGGCCGATCTGCATGACGTCATGCCGAAGCCTCGCCATCAGCAGCCGGCCATGACGCGCAATGCCCTCCTCCGCGCCCAGCCCCAGGTACCATACCTTGGGCGCCTCCTTGAGCAGCTCGGCTGCATGCCGCAGCCGGTCCGGCCGCAGTTCCTCGAAGGTCCGGGTCAGATTGGCGATTTCCAGGTCGAGATGGGCGCCGATGGATTTTCCGAATTTCGATTGGCTCTTCGAGCCGACCGAATAGCGGTACGGCTCGGTGCGGTTGCGTTCCTCGCGCGACTGTTCGCGCACCTCGTTGAAATCGGCATATCCCAGGCTGCGGAACAGCCGCGCAGCGGTCGCCTTCGACACCTCCGCCATGTCGGCCATTTCGGTGGCCGAATAGGTGAGGATGTCGTCTTTGCGATCGAGGATCAGCCGCGCCAGCTTCTGCTCGGCGGGCGACAGCTTGTCGAAGCGTTCCTGGATGCGAAGGCTGAGCCGGATGGACATGATTCCTTCAATAGCTGTTCAGGCCCGCAAAATTCCAGATGACAAGTCTCTGGAATTGTGAAACCATCGTTTCAATAACCTGAAACTGTGAAACAGTCGAGGCGGCTTGTGTCGACATCCAAGATCATCCGGCAGCGCATCTGGTCTAAGCTTCATGACGTCGCCAAGCCCGACACGCGCTTTCACCTGAATTTCAACGAAGTGATCCCCGATTTCGAGGGCTCGAAGCAGGCGACCGATCAAATCGTGGAAATGCCGGCCTACAAGGCCTGCACCTATGCCTTCATCACGCCAGACAACTGCCTCGTCGACCTGCGCCGCCGCATGATCGAAGCCGGCATTCCCTTCGTCATGTCGACCTACGGCATCTACCGGGGCTTCCTCTATGTCGAGCCAGGCATGGTGCCCAAGGGGGCGGAACTCTATGCCGCCTGGCTCGATGGCATGGAACATTTTGCACGGCCCATCTCGCTTGCCGAGATCGCCACCAAGGGGCGCTTCGGCCTCATGGTCACCGGTGCCTCGGCCGTCTCACTCGACGGTGTTCGATTCGGCAAGGGCCATGGTTTCTTCGATCTTGAGTGGGGCATGTTCACTGAACTCGGCATCGTAGACGAGGCGACGCCCGTCGTCGCCACCGTTCATGATGTCCAGGTGGTGGAAGACAAGCTCCATCCGAGTGCCACCGACATTCTGGTGGATTTTATCGCCACTCCAACCCGGATGATCACGGTGGAGCGGCGCGCCAAACGGGCCCATGGCGTCAAATGGGAGTTGCTGGAGCCGGAACAGATTGCCGTCACGCCGCCGCTGCAGGAGCTCCGGCGGATGAAAGGCATCGGATGATTGCCACGTCACGCACCACAGGGAGACATCACATGAGACTCGCAATGGACCGCCGCAAGTTCCTGAAATTCAGCGCCGCCGCCGGTGCCGCCACCGTGGCCGGCCGCAGTGCCTTTGCCAACTCGCCGCTCACCATGCAGGCGGCCTGGATCAACGACGCCGAATTCACCGGCTATTTCGTTGCCATCGACAATGGCTACTACACCGCCGAGGGTCTCGATCTCACCTATCTCTCCGGCGGGCCGGACGTAATCCCCGAAGCGTCGATCGTCGCCGGCAAGGCTGACCTTGCCCTCACCACGCCGGACACCACGGTCAAGGCCATCGTCGACCAGGGCGCCAAGTTCAAGATCATTGGCAGTCAGTACCAGAAGAACCCGATCGGCATCGTGTCGCTCGCTTCCAATCCGGTCAAGACGCCGCAAGACCTTGTCGGCAAGACGCTGGCGGTGCCGCCGGTCAACGTGATCTCGGTCGAGGCCGTGCTGAAGCTCAACAACATCGACAGGTCACAGGTCAACATCGTTCCCTATGCCTATGACCCCACGCCGCTGGTCAAGGGCGAGATCGACGCGTCCCTCGATTTCACCACCAACGTGCCCTACACCATCAAGCAGGCGGGGCCGGAGGCGACGTCCTTCCTGCTCTACGATTTCGGCTTCACCATCTTCAATGACACGGTGGTGGTGACCGAGGACTCATTGAAGGCCAAGCGCAAGGAACTGGTCTCCTGGCTGAGAGCCAGCCGCAAGGGATGGGACGAGAACCTGAAGGACCCCAATGCCTATCCGCCCAAGTTCGCGGACTCGTGGTTCAAGGGTACGGGCCGCACGGTGGAGAACGAAATCTACTTCAACAACGCGCAGAAGCCGCTGATCGAGTCGGCCAATGGCATCTTCTCGATGAGCGATGAAGCGATCGAGAAAAACATCGCGGCGTTGAGCGAAGTCGGCATCAAGGCCACCAAGGACATGTTCGACACGAGCCTCCTGGCCGAGGTCTGATGGCTGGCGACAGGAGCATCAGGCTCGCGAACGTCTCCAAGACATTCGTTGCGCGCGGTGAACGCTTCACCGCGCTCGACGATGTGGCGCTGGAGTGCGAGCCTGGCTCCTTCACGGCCCTGATCGGACCGTCGGGATGCGGCAAGTCCACGCTGCTGCGACTGGCGCTCAGGCTCGACCAGCCCGACGCGGGCGAAATCCGGATCGGCGGGCTGACGCCGAAGCAGGCGACCGCCAGCGGCGACACGGGTGTTGCCTTCCAGGATTCCGCACTCTTGCCCTGGCGCAGCGTTGAGTCCAATATTGCGTTGCCGCTTGACGTCATCGGCAAGCCGCGGACGGACTTTGCCAAGCGCATTGCCGAACTTATCCAGCTCGTGGGCCTCACGGGGTTCGAGAAATCGTTGCCCGGCGAACTCTCAGGTGGCATGCGCCAGCGCGCCTCCATTGCCCGCGCCCTGGTGACCAGCCCCGGCGTGCTGTTTCTCGACGAGCCTTTTGGCGCGCTTGACCAGATCCTCCGCCGGCAGATGAATATCGAACTGCAACGCATCTGGTCGGAGTCGCAGGCCACTACGCTCCTGGTGACGCACGGCATTGATGAAGCCGTCTTCCTCGCCGACCGCGTGGTGGTAATGCAGAGCAAGCCTGGCCGCATTGCAACCGTCATCAAGGTACCATTCCAACGGCCACGCCGCAAGGAGCTGTTCACAGAGCCCGCCTTCCACGCGCTCAACGACGTGGTGACGACAGCGCTTCACGGCACCTGAGGTGTAACCGCGATGATGGCCCGCCACGCCTGGTTCCGCAATCTGCTCATCATCCTCGTGCTGTGGGAGATTGCGGGGCGGCTTGAGCTTGTTGCCTCGGGCGCGCTGCCGGCTCCGTCCGTCATCCTCATCAAACTCTGGGCCGACCGGGCCGACTATCCGCCGCACGTGCTGGCCACACTCCAGTCGAGTATCCTGGGATTCGTCATCGGCAATGCCATCGCCATCGCCGCCGGCGTCGTCTTCGTGCTGTCGCCCCTGGCGCTGCGACTGGCCCGCGGTGTCAACATCGCCATCTTCGCGCTGCCGCCCATCGCCATCTCGCCGGTGCTCGTCCTCACGCTGTCGGGTATGACGCCGCGTGTCGTGCTGGCCGCTCTCGGCTGCTATTTCGCTACCATGACCGCCACCGTCCTCGGGCTCACGCAGGCCGATGCGCGAAGCCTCGACGTGGTGCGCGCCTATGGCGGCGGGCGCTGGGCGCAGATGCGGCTCGTGCAGTTGCGGAGTGCCCTGCCGTCGATCCTCGGCGGTTTTCGTATTGCCGCGCCAAACGCCGTGCTGGGCGCCATCCTGGCCGAGTTCGGCGGTGGCGGCCGCTACGGGCTCGGCACCTATCTCCTGGGCTCGCTCGGCCGCGCCGACCCGCCCCGGCTGTGGGGCATCGGGCTCATGGCGACGCTCATCGCCGGCCTGGCCTATGCCGTCTTCGCCGTCATCGGCAATCGTGTGGCCGGCGCGTCGCGGGCCGTCACGGTGCCGACGGGCGCACCGCTGTCACAGGCAAGCGAAGCCGCCGCGACGCGGCTCGCTATTGCCATTGCCGCCGTCATCGTCCCGCTCGTGCTGTGGTGGCTGCTGCTCAAGGCACTCAACGTACCTGAGATGATCGCCAAGTCGCCAACCGGTATCATCGACTATCTGTTCGTCGCCGGCAGTGCCGAGTCCGCCCAGCAACGCCTCATTGCGGCACTGGCGGAGACGCTGCCGATCACCATCATCGGCCTGCTCGCCGGCCTGGCATTCGCCTTTCTCCTCGCCCTGCTGATCGACGTGGCGCCGGAGGTAGCACGCAGCCTGATGCCGATTGCGCTGGTCACCCAGACCATGCCGCTGGTGGCCCTGACGCCGCTGCTCGTCCTGCTGCTCGGGCGCGGCACGGCCGTCACCTTGTGGATCACCATTTCGGTCACGTTCTTTCCGTCCTTCGTCACCATCGCGCAGGGCATCATGCTGGTGCCGCGCGCCGCGCTTGAAGTTCCTCGCGCCTACGGCGCCTCGAAACTGAAGGAACTGCGGTTCGTGGCCATTCCGGCATCGCTTCCCTACCTCTTCGCCGCGATGCGGCTTGCCGTGCCGCGCGCCCTGCTCGGCGTCATGATCGCCGAGTGGCTGGCGACCGGAAAGGGCCTCGGCAATCTTCTCAACCAGAGCCGCGGCTATCTCGACTACGGCATGATCTGGACGGTGGCAGTCGTGGCGGTCTTGGTGGCGATCGCCTTCTACCAGATCGTCATCATCGCGGAGCGCCTGACACTGGCCCGGCTCGGCATGCGGACCGCAGAGTAATCAATACAGGTGATTTCCTTGCGCCCGAATTTTGCGCTCAATTTTGGGCTTGGGAAAATGAAACTCGAAGCCTGAGACTTACGCCAATTTGCCCACAAATTGCCGAGCAAGAGACCGTCGCAGAAACCGACTGGGTTGTCGCGGACGACTATTGCAACGAGTGGATGGAACGGTCCACCCTTAATTGCCGATTCCATGCCGCGTTTCCCGACCAGTCGACGGACCTCCAATCTTGCCATAAGCTTTCTCCGATCTGGCAAATGTTGCCGGTCGAACGGGAAGCCAGTGGATGAGCACGAAATATATTGCGCAGAACCTGCGGTATCTCTGTGAGCGCAGGCAATCCGTATCGTTGGTATGCCGGCAGCTCGGCTTCAACCGCCAGCAATTCGGCCGATACTTGGTGGGCGACAATCGCCCGTCGATCTACAATCTCACGCGGATCTGCCAGTACTTCAATATCACCATCGACGACATCGTGTTGCCGCCGGCGAAGTTCCAGCTTCGCCTCGCGCAGTCATCAACCGACTTGCCGTCGTCACCCCTGCCTGCCGACCTCGTCAACGAGCTTCTGAAGATCTCGAATGCGAGTTCCGGCACCCTCGACAACTATGTGGGCCACTATTTCCGCTATCACTACGCCTTTGCCTTCCCGGGCTACATCTTCCGGTCGTTCCTTGCCGTCCAGAAGCGCGGGAAATACTACTACACGAAGCATATCGAGCGCATACCGCGCAACAATGCGCCAACCGGCACGCCGCTCATCATCAAGTACAACGGCATCATGCTTGAAGCGAACTCACGCTTCTTCCTGATCGAACGCGAGACCCTGTCGCAGCATGTGATCACGGAAACCATCTATGCGCCGCTGCACCGTACGGGTGGTTACCTGACGGGCATCGGCTGTTCGTTGTCTTCCAGCATCGACAACCACCCGACGGCTGCGCGATCAGTGCTCGAGTTCATCGGGGTCAAGACCGACCTGCGCAAGGCGCTCAAGTCCTGTGGGATCTTCAAGCCCGACTCGAACGCAATCAATCCGTACATCGTGTCGATGGTCGACAACCAGAACAAGCGCAAGGATTTCACGATCAAGGCCCATTACGGTTGACACCGTTCGATTGATCGGGGGGCAGTCCTCAGGCGTTCGTCTTCAGCATATCCCGGTTTCGCCAGTTGTCGACGGCATCGAGCGTCTCGTAATAGCTGGTGCCGATCCGCAGGCCGAGATGCCCGAAGAGCGCATAGGGATCGATCTTCATCGGCATGGTGGGAAACGGCAGGGTCCTGGGGCCGGCGCCAAGGACCCGTTCGGCCAAAGTCCGGCCCATCATGGTCGTGATGGCAACGCCGCGTCCGTTAAAGCCCAGGCCGACGAAGACGCCCGGCATGGGCTCGTGGAAGTGACACAGATGATCAGCGGTGAGCGCAACGATGCCGCTCCAGCAATAGTCCCATTTCAAGCCGGCCAGCTGCGGAAAGACATGGCGCAACCCGACGTCGATGCGGTGACGCTCGAAATCGCGCACCTCGAAATGATTGTGGGCCGAGCCACCGAGCATGATCCGGTTGGTTCCCGTGCGGCGGGTGTAGAACAACGCGCGACGGGTATCGGCGAGCGTCGTCCAGCCCGGCATGATGATCTTCAACTGTTCATCGCTCAAGGGTTCCGATGCCGCCAGAACAGTGGGAACGGACAGGATTGACCGTTTCAACCCCGGTATCGGCTGTCGGCCCGTATAGCCGTTGGTAGCGATCACGACATTTTCGCAGCTGATGACCGCTGCGCCGCCATTGCAGCTTACCTGCCAGCGGCCGTTGGTTCTGGCGAGACTTTCAGCGCTGGTCTTGCTGAAAATGCGTCCTCCCGCCTTGATCACGGCATGGGCGAGGCCGCGCGTGAACGCCATCGGATGGAGAGCGCCGCCGCGCCTGAAGAATGCGCCACCGTAATAGCCAGGCGCGCCGACCTTCTGCATCACCTCTTGGCGCGACACCATCTCGACGTCGATGCCGTGGCGCGACCATCCCTTCTGCCGCGCTTCGAGCAGCCGCATCTTGGACGGCTTGTGGGCGGCCTGGATCCAGCCATGCTGGTAGTTCTCGCAATCGATGCCATGGGTCCGGATGACGTCGAATACCTCATCCGCCAGACGCGGCATCATAGCGAAGAAGATCTCGGCATGGTGACTGCCATATTCCTTGACGACCTCGTCGGGCAGGATGTGCGGCAGTGGATTGATTTGCCCGCCGCTGCGACCGGATGCGCCATAACCCGGCTCCTCGGAGTCGATCACGATGACGCTGGTTCCCTTGAGGCTCAGTTCCAGTGCTGCGCGCAGACCGACGAAGCCACCGCCAACCACCGCGACATCGGCTTCAGCCGCACCTTGCAGCCGGTCAAGTTTCACTTGCGGTCCAGCGGTTGCCGCCCAATAGGACCGGGGAAGCTGCCGCTCGTTCTGGGCGACAGGCGACATGTACAGGGAGGCGTTGTTTGCGGGCATTTCCGGTGGTCTCGATTGGCTCTGGACAATCGCCCGCCTGACCTGCCAGGGGCCGGCGAGCGATCCGTTGATCAGGAGTTGGAGTCGATGTGAGGCATGATCACGAATGCCTTCTTGACGTAGTGATCGACCTTCCAGTGGGTCTTGGCACCCTTGGGGATATACATCGTGTCGCCGGCCCGCAGATCGTGGGAGACCCCGGACTCACTGGTGACGCAGACAGAGCCTTCCATGATGGTGAAGATTTCCGCCGACTTCTGTCCGGGGCCGTTCCAGCTTCCGGCCTGGCAATCCCAGGTGCCGGCGAGAAGGCCACCCGAGGGATGATCCACGTAGCGGGCGACGTTGGACTGCGGATCACCGACAACATTCAATTCGAACCCGTTGTCGATCGGGCGGGTCAGTTTTTCCAGTGCGGGCGAGTGTCCGAAGACGATGGGTTCACCTTTGATCATGTGTCTTGTGAGTCCTGTTGTTGATGTGGCGGGCAAGTATGGATGCCCCGGGGACCGCCGATGGCGGATCCCCGGGGACACGGCTCGTGCTATTGCAGCAGTTGCGTGACGATCCGGTCCTGCAACTCGTTGCCCTTGGGAGTGCAGGTTTCGGTGGGCTTTGTCGGAATGCCTTCGGGAATGTTGATTTCGGGCGCCGTTCGCAGTTCTTCCTTCATGCCCGCGTCACCGCCCTTGATGCCATTGGCGTAGCCGGCGTGGTTGGAAATCATCGCCGCAACATCGGGCTGCATGGTGAAGTTGATC
>ERZ795053.4619-NODE-4619-length-14782-cov-8.119033_pt1 | contig 14782 bp, 12 predicted proteins | sample MGYA00375137_ERZ795053 | MGnify/ENA primary metagenome ERZ795053 (study PRJEB30182, sample SAMN05720284) | activated sludge metagenome | isolation source: Anaerobic digester | place: Hong Kong | collected 2014-12-17 ... | reverse complement strand
GGGGGAACATCCGAGGCGAGACAGGGGGTGTCTTCCCAGCCGGACACTTTTCCCCGGATTTTGTACAGGGGTGCGCCCCGCGCGAGCGGTCTCGGGATCCGCGCAGGGATTCTTCGAGCCCGCGCGAGCGCCTGAAATCCTGCGCGAGCGGTCTTCGAGCCCGCGCGAGCGCCTGAAGTCCCGCGCGGGCGGTCTGCAGGTCCGCGCGAGCGCCTGAAATCGTGCGCGGGCGGTCTGCCGGTCCGCGCGAGCGCCTGAAATCGTGCGCGAGGGATCTTAGAGTCCGCGCGAGCGCCTGAAATCCTGCGCGAGCGGTCTTCAGGTCCGCGCGAGCGCCTGAAATCGTGCGCGAGCGGTCTTCAGATCCGCGCGGGCGCCTGAAATTGTGCGCGGGCGGTCTAAGGGTCCGCGCGAGCGCCTGAAATCGTGCGCGGGAGGTCTGCGGGTCCGCGCGGGCGCCTGAAATCGTGCGCGAGTGGTCTTCAGGTCCGCGCGAGGGGTCTTTGGGTTCGCGGGGTGGCTCAGGGCCTGTAGGGGTAGCCGAACGCGGGGCCGTCCGACGGCTGCTTCTGGTGTCACCCACGATGGGGACGCGCGGACCGGCACGCGTGGCCGGACGGCCGCCTGGCAGGGTGGATTGTGGCCGCTCGGGGGAGGCCCAGGCCGATGCGGTGCTCGTTGTGGCAGTTTGGCGGCGAGCTTCAGGCAGGTCGTGAAGCCGGACCGATTGTGCTGCGTGGCCTCAGGCTGCACGTTGGTAGGGACCTCCCTCCCTGAGGCTGACCTTGGACCGTCCGACTCCCCTGCTGGTTGCCGATGCCCGGTCGATCTCGGGGCTTGACACGCCCACTCACCCCGGCTGGGCCTCTGTGCTCCCCGCTGGGATTCAAGGTCAGGCGGAACACCGGGGCGGTCCAGGTCTCACCGCCCGCTCCAGTCGGGACATGTATCCCGTGACCAGGCGAGCGGCGCTCATCCTGCTGGCCGCGCTGGCCATGGCCTGCGGGCGTCCAGCCCATGAGGAGTTCTCGCTCGTTGGCAGCGGCATCCCTGTCCGTGAGCTCCCCACCGAGCTGGGCACCGTCCTTGAGTATCAGCGGAGCTACGGAATCGGGGTCCTCCCGCGAAGCTTCACCTACCACGGTCCGGCGGCGGTGAGCACCGGGGGACAGATGCTCCTTCGATCACACACCGACTGCAGGTTCGGGGTGGTCAACCTGTCCAGCGGTGAGCTGGTCCGGTACCTCGGGCGGTGCGGCGACGGACCGCATGAGAGCCGAGCGATCGCGGGTGCCGCGCTTCTGGGGGACACCATCCTCTTCGCGGCTGTACGGACCTCCACGCTTCGACTGATCGGACCCGCGGACACCATCGTCCGGCGGCTGCAGGTGCCTGCCCTCGCCACGCACGGGGCGCGAGGTCTCCTCAGCCTCAGCCTCATTTCCGACACCACTGCCTTCGTCGCGCTGTCAGTGAGCGCTGGTCCCGGTGAGCCGGTCGCGGCGCCCCTGTTCGGACTTCTCGACCTCGGGAGCGGACGCCTCGAACCGGTGCCCTTCACGGAGCCGCCACGCCGCCTCGAGGCCGCCCGCGAGGTGGATCGGTTCTACCACGCCTGCGCCAGTCGGTTTGCCCGCATGATGATCGTGGAGAACAATGGACCGGCTGAGTACGTCGGGGTCGGCTGGGACGGTCAGGTCGGCTGGGCGGCGCGTTCGGGTGTGTCGGGCATCGATCCGGGAGCGGCACGCATCGAGGGCAGTCGCTCGGCGGCGTTCCGGTGGAATCGCCTGCCCGTTCGGCCGGCCTGCTCGGCGACGCAGATCTATTCCCGGGTCCTGCCGCTCCAGGCAACCGATCCGCGAGTCCCATTGGGGCACGTTGTGGTCATGGACTTCGACGGGCACGTACTCCTGAACGCGCCGGCTCTGCCGACCGATTCGCTCCTGATCCAGGCGAACTGGTTCGCCGATGACTCGACGCTCTATGTCGCGACGACACAGGCGCCCTCGCCGCGGGTACTCGCCTTCCGACTCCGGGCGCGCCTCCCGGGCGTCCGAGGAGTGTTCCTCCTCCCGGACTCCGTGCGCGCGGATCTGGAGCGGGACCTGCTTGGGGCGGTGTCGCCGGACAGTCCGTGAATCTGGATCGTGGTGCGCCGTCGGCATGCGTGTGGCGCGATCGTGCTCGCCCCCGCTTCGCGCCCGAGGCCCCGATCGGAGAGGGGGCCGGGATTGGAGTATCTTCCCTCTGCCGCTCTCCCCCGGAGCCCCCCATGCGCGTGCCGTCCCTCTCGCTGTTCGCCGCCCTGCTGCTCGCCAGCCCGCCGGCCGCGGCCCAGCACCCGACCAGTGCCACACTCGCGATGGGCATGGCAACCGCCTGGCGCGGGAGTGGCCCGTCCGGGTCCATCCAGCTCAACACCGCCCTCCACGCCCTCTCGCCGTCGCTCTCGCTTCGCGGTGGCGGAACCGGTTGGATCGCGCTCACCCAGGTCGCGACCTCGACGCGCGAGCTGCTCCGCACCACGGTGGGGATCGGTCCCTCGCTCGCGCTCCACTGGCGGCCGGGGAGGGGCGGGTGGGACCTCGCGCTGGGTGGCGGGGTGCAGTACCTCTCGTCGCGCAACCAGAATCCGATCACGATCCCGTGCGAGGCGGCGTGCGGCGAGCGTCCGGCCGTTCCCGACGTCGCGAATGCGCGCGATCACGGGTTCGGCGCCGTCGCCGAGGCCCGCGTTGCGCTCCCGCCGCTCGCCGGCGGGACCCTCGAGCTCGGCGTGGTCGGGACGCGGCACGCACTGTTCGATCGGGGGACGTCGTGGAGGCGACTCGAGCTCGGCATCCGATTCGGCGTCGGGGCTGGGCCGCGGTGAGCACCGTTCGATCGCGGCGCGGGGGAGGCGCAGAGTTGCGGTGGGTGGCTGCGCTACCGAGTGTGCTCGTCCTGCTCACCGCGCTCCCGCCTCCGATCACGGGCCAGGCGACCGAGTATTCCGGGGAGATCATTGTGGACGGGGGAGTAGAAGATCTTGTCGGGATCTCCTTTATCGTCCCGTTCGATGACGGATCGATCGCGGTCGGTCAGGGGCAGGATCACCGGGTCATCGTCTTCGGCCCGGACGGAGCGCGCCGCGCCGTGCTCGGCCGCGCGGGCGGGGGACCCGGGGAGTTCCGTGACTTGTCTTCCCGATCTGGTCGCGCGGGACAGTTAGTCTGGGTATGGGATCGCAGTGCCCGGCGCCTCACCCTGCTCGATGCACGTGGTCGACTCGTGCGGACAACCCAGGCCCCCATCGCTCTCTCCAGTCCGGATGGTGTGACTCAGCCAGGAATAGCTGCGAGTCAGCCACTCGCACTTGGACCGGATGGTGGTCTCCTCCTCCTGCTCACCGTGCCACGTGCGATGATGTCCCTGCGGGGGTGGGAGGACCTGCAGGGGCACCGGACGGGATCCGTGTGGGTGACCGACGGTCGTCGTGGCACCGTGGTCGCAGGGTGGCCAACGGCCACGGAGACGTGCGGGACCGATCCCGCCCAACAGACGAATTGTCCTGTGCCGAGAGTGGCGGCCGGACCTGATGGCCGCCTGCTGGTGATCGTCAGCGTGGAGCCTGACGGATCCGCTCAAGGCACGTTTGCCGTGCGTGCCTTCGGACGGGACGGTCGCCTTCGCTTCGAGAGCCACCTGCGATACACCACGATTGCGGTCCCTGATCGCGTGATCGACAGCATGCGCACGATCGGCACGGCACCGGGGCTGCCGGCCGACAGGATTCGGTACTGGCGTGACGCCACGTTCAGAACGTTCTACCCGCCCTTCACGGACGTCTTCATCGGCCAGGACGACCGGACCTGGATCCGTCTCGGCCCGGGCCGCGACAGCGTTGACTATCTGATTCTCGATCAGCGTGGCCGATCCGTTGGGACGGTCACGGTTCCGGCATCGAGTACGATCGAGGCCGCGGACGCCACCCGGTTCTGGGCGACCACACGGGATGAGGACGGCATCGAGAGCGTCGCCCGGTACCGACTCCGATAGGGCGCCATCGGGCTGGCCCGGAGCCCGCACTGGCCTTAGCGTTGTCGAGCTTTCTCCCACCCACATGGAGCGTCCCGATGACCCCGCTGGCCACGCTGTGGTTGCCGATCGTCCTCTCCGCCGTCTTCCTCTTCTTCGCCAGCGCGATCATCCACATGGTGATGCCGTGGCACAAGAGCGACTTCGCCCGGCTCCCCGATGAGGAGGCGTTCCGCCGAGCGGTGGCGCCGATGCAGATCCCGCCCGGCGACTACGTCGCGCCGCACTGCCTCACCTCCGCCGACATGAAGTCGCCCGAGTACGCCGCGAAGCTCGAGGAAGGGCCGGTCCTGCTGATGACCGTGCGCCCCACCGGGCCGATCCGGATGGGGCCGATGTTCCTCAGCTGGATGGCGTTCCTCCTCGTGGCGAGCACCTTCGTCGGCTGGATCGCCGGTGCGGCGGTGCCGCCGGGGGCGGAAACGCGCTACGTCTGGCACTTCACGGCGGCGATCGCCTTCGTGATCTACGGCCTCGCGACCTGGCCCGCCGTGATCTGGTACGGGCGCAAGGCGTCCTCGGCGTTCAAGGACAGCGTCGATGGGGTGATCTACGCCGTGATCACGGCGGTGACGTTCGGCTGGCTCTGGCCGGTAGGGTGAACGGGATGCGAGCCGTGCCACCCTGAGCCGAAGGCGGAGGGGCGGAACCGTCCGACTGGCTCCGCCCCCTCGCCTGCGGCTCGGGGTGACAGCTCTCTCTGGTTTTCCGCGCGAGCTGGCGCCCATACGCGGCATACGGTGACTCCGAGAAGGGGCTTGGTCTGACACGCTGGGGAGATGACGGTTCGGGCTCTCCTCAAGCTCCTGCGCACCGACGGCTGGTACCTTGCAAGGACCCGGGGGAGTCACCGACAATTCCGGCACCCACGCAAGCCGGGCGTGGTCACCGTGGCAGGCCGCCTGGGCGATGACCTCGCCCCGGGAACACTGAAGAGCATCTTCCGGCAGGCAGGATGGCGGCGATGAAGCTGTTGATGATCGTGGAGGAAACGTCGACCGGCTGGTCCGCCTGGTCGCCCGACTTGCCGGGGTGCGTTGCGACCGGCAGGACCCGAGACGACGCCGAGGCCGAGATGGCGTCGGCCGCGCGGTTCCATATGGAGGGACTCAGGGACGCGGGGGAGCCGCTGCCGACCTCCCGGAGCTACGCGAAGGTGGTCGAGGTGGCGGGGTAGGCTCCCGCCGCACTGTCACCCTGAGCGCAGCGAAGGGGCGGAACCGTCCGACTGGCTCCGCCCCTTCGCTGCGCTCAGGGTGACACCGCTCCCCCCTCACTTCTCAGGACTCACGACTCACGCCTCGATTCAATGCCCCGGCAGCTTCCGGTACTTGATCCGGTGCGGCTGGTCCACCGACACGCCCTTCCGCCGCTTGTAGTCGGCGGCGTACTCCTGGTAGTTCCCCTCGAACCACGTCACCTCGGAGTCGCCCTCGAACGCGAGGATGTGGGTCGCGATCCGGTCGAGGAACCAGCGGTCGTGCGAGATCACCACCGCGCAGCCGGAGAAGGTGAGCAGCGCATCCTCCAGCGCCCGCAGCGTGTCGACGTCGAGGTCGTTGGTCGGCTCGTCGAGCAGCAGCAGGTTGCCGCCGCTCTTGAGGAGCTTGGCGAGGTGGAGCCGGTTGCGCTCGCCGCCTGACATGGTGCCGACCTTCTTCTGCTGGTCGGAACCCTTGAAGCCGAACCAGCCGCAGTAGGCGCGCGAGTTCACGGTGCGGGTGCCGAACTGCAGGTTGTCGTAGTCGCCGGCGATCTCCTGGTACACCGTGTGCTCGGGGTCGAGCGCCTCGCGCGACTGGTCGACGTACGCCGGGATCACCGTCTTGCCGACCGAGAGCTCGCCGCCGTCCGGGGTCTCCTGGCCGACGATCATCCGGAAGAGCGTGGTCTTGCCGGCGCCGTTGGGACCGATCACCCCGACGATGCCACCGCGCGGCAGCGAGAAGTTCAGGTTGTCGAAGAGCAGCCGGTCGCCGAACGCCTTGGTGACACCCTTCGCCACCACGACCTCGTCGCCGAGGCGCGGGGCGGGTGGGATGAGGATCTCGTGGCCCCCGGTGTCGGCCTTCTCCTCCGCCGCGACGAGCGCCTCGTAGGCGCTGAGGCGGGCCTTGCTCTTCGCCTGGCGGCCGCGGGCGCTCATCCGCACCCACTCCAGCTCGCGCTCGAGGTTGCGCTGCCGCGCGCTGGCCTGCTTCTCCTCGGTGGCGAGCCGCTTCTGCTTCTGCTCCAGCCAGCTGGAGTAGTTCCCCTTCCACGGGATCCCCTCGCCGCGGTCGAGCTCGAGGATCCACTGCGCGGCGTTGTCGAGGAAGTAGCGGTCGTGGGTGATCGCCACGACGGTCCCGGTGAACTCCTGCAGGTAGCGCTCGAGCCACGCCACCGACTCGGCGTCGAGGTGGTTGGTCGGCTCGTCGAGCAGCAGCATGTCGGGCTTGGCGAGCAGCAGCCGGCAGAGCGCGACGCGGCGCTTCTCGCCGCCGGAGAGGACGGTGACGTCGGCGTCGCCGGGCGGCAGCCGCAGCGCGTCCATCGCCATGTCGAGGGTGTGGTCGATCTCCCAGGCGTTGGCCTGGTCGATCCGCTCCTGCACCGCGCCCTGCTTCTCGAGGAGCGCGTTCATCTCGTCGTCGCTCATCGGCTCGGCGAACTTCGCCGAGATCTGCTCGAACTCGGTGAGCAGGGCGCGGATCGGGGCGAGCGCCTCCTCGACGTTGCCGCGGACGTCCTTCGTGGGGTCGAGGACGGGCTCCTGCGGGAGGTAGCCGATCCGGGTCCCCGCGAGCGGCTTCGCCTCGCCGAGGAAATCGGTGTCGACCCCGGCCATGATCCGGAGCAGCGAGCTCTTGCCGCTGCCGTTCGAGCCGATCACGCCGATCTTGGCGCCGGGGTAGAAGGAGAGCGAGATCCCCTTGAGGATCTCGCGCTGCGGGGGGACGACCTTCCGGAGGTCGTGCATCGTGAAGATGTATTCGCCGGCCATGGGGCGGGAAGATAACGGGGTCGCTCCCTGTCACCCTGACCCGTGTCACCCGGAGCGCAGCGCCGCCGTGTCACCCTGAGCGAAGCGAAGGGGCGGAGCCAGGCGCATGGTACCGCCCCTTCGCTTCGCTCAGGGTGACAGTGCGCTCGGGGTGCCAGCTTGACCCTGCCGCCCTGGCCCGGTATCCTCCGGCCACAATCGATCGGGTCCGTGGTCATTTGCCGCTGCTTGCAGCCACGTTAAACAACTGCTAAAAGTGCGATCCTCGCCTGGCGGCCATTCGTGCCGCCGGGCGTTTCTGTCATGCCCGGGGGAAGACCGATCACCCCTGTGAGGGCATGCTGATGACGACCGCCACCGTTCACCTGACCCCGCGCACCCCCGGGTGCGAACTCGTCGGTCCCCCCGGGACGCCGATCACCGTCGTCCTCGGTGGCATCTCCGCCCACCGCCACGTCGGCGGCCCGCGCGGCTGGTGGCCCGACCTCGTCGGCCCGGGATGCGTCCTCGACCCGACCCGATGTCGGATCCTCGGGATCGACTGGGCCATCCCCGAGACCGGGACGATCACGACCGCCGACCAGGCCGACCGACTCGCCGCGCTGCTCGACCAGCTGGCGATCGACCGGGTACAGGCGGTGGTCGGCGCGTCGTACGGCGGGATGGTCGCGCTCGCCTTCGCCGCGCGCCACCCCGAGCGGGTCGGTCGGCTCGCCGTGATCTCCGCGGCGCACGAGCCGCACCCGATGGCGACCGCCCACCGCGTGATCCAGCGGCGGATCGTCCGCCTCGGCCTCGCGGCCGGCACGCCGCGGGACGGGGTCGCCCTCGCCCGCGCGCTGGCGCTGACGACGTACCGCACCGCCGAGGAGTTCGCCAGCCGATTCGAGGTGACCCCCACCACGCATCGGGGGCGGCAGCAGTTCCCGGTCGAGCGCTACCTCGATCACGGCAGCCAGCGCTTCGCCGCGTCGTGGTCGGCCGAGCGCTACCTCGCGCTTTCCGAGTCGATCGACCTCCATGCCGTCGACCCTGTCGACATCACCGTCCCGCTCGCCCTCCTCGGCGTCCTGGAGGATCGACTGGTCCCGCGGTGGCAGCTCCAGGCGCTGCATCGACGGACGCGCGGGCCGTGCACTCTCGAGGAGATCTCCTCGCCGACGGGGCACGACGCCTTCCTCACCGAACCGGCGCAGGTGGCCGCGTTCCTGTCGCGCGTGCTGCCCGCGGAGGTGTGCCGTGCGGCATGACCAGGGACGGACACGCGCGGTCCGCGCCGGGATCGCGACCGGGCACGAGCACGGGGCCGTCGTGCCGCCGCTGCACCTGTCGTCGACGTTCGCGTTCGACGGCTTCGGCCAGAAGGGTCGCTACGACTACACCCGCTCGGGGAACCCGACGCGCGACATCCTCGGCGCGGCGATCGCCGAGCTGGAGTGCGGCAGTCACGGGATCGTCACCGGTTCGGGCATGTCGGCGATCACGACGGTGCTGCAATTGCTTCGCCCCGGCGACCTGGTCGTCGCGACGCACGATTGCTACGGCGGCACGCACCGGCTCCTCAGCCACTTGGCGAAGCGGGGGCTGTTCGAGGTCGCGTTCGTCGACCTGCCGCGCTGGCTCGGTGCCCCGGTGGCCCGCGCACCCAAGCTCGTCTGGATCGAGACGCCGTCGAATCCGCTGCTGCGGATCACCGACATCGCCGCGGTCGCGACCGCCGCCCGCGCCCTCGGTGCCCTGGTGGTCGTCGACAACACCTTCCTGTCGCCGGCGTGGCAGCGGCCGATCTCCCACGGTGCCGATATCGTGGTGCACTCCACGACGAAGTACCTCAACGGCCACAGCGACGTGGTCGGCGGGGCGGTCGTGACGCGGGATGCGGGGCTCGGCGAGGAACTCGCGTGGTGGGCCAACTGTCTCGGGCTCACCGGGGCGCCGTTCGACAGCTACCTCACGCTGCGCGGATTGCGGACGCTGCATGCACGCACGGCGATGCACGAGGAGAACGCGGCCGCGGTCGTCGCGACGCTGGCCTCGCATCCGGCGGTGGGTCGGGTCTGGTATCCGGGGCTTCGGGAGCATCCGGGCCACGCGATTGCCCGGCGACAGCAGGGCGGGTTCGGCGCGATGGTCTCGTTCGAGCTGCGGGGCGGGGCTCGTGCGGTCCAGGCATTCCTCGAGGGCCTGGCACACTTCACCCTCGCGGAATCGCTCGGCGGGGTGGAGTCGCTTGTCGCCCACCCCGCGACGATGACGCACGCCGCGATGGACCCCGACGCGCGGCGGCGGGCCGGGATCTCGGATGCGCTGCTCCGGCTCTCGGTGGGGATCGAGGCGGAAGCGGACCTGGTGGCGGACCTCGAGGCGGGGCTGGGGCGGGCGGGGGGCGTGGTGGCTCAGCGCGCGTCGTAGCGGCGAAGTGGAGCGTGGGGGCGAGCAGCGTGGATCGCGACGCCCGGGTTGTTGTGGATGTATCGCGCCGCCCGGCAGGCAGCCTCGGGGGTGTCGAGGATGCCGAGGTAGTAGCTGCGGTGCCAGAGCCGCTCGGAGCGCCCAAGCGCACGACTCGCCCTGGCGAGCCGCACGGCCTCCGCCTTGAAGCCGCCGATGATGTGACGGATCGATCCGGTACGCCCGCGTGGGGCGATGCCGCAACGCAGGATGCCATGGAAGTGGTCGGGCATGATCACATGCTCCCCCGCCTGCACCCACGGTCGATGCTGCGGGATCCGTTTCCACGCCTCGAGTACGGCGATGCCGACTGGGAGCGGTTCCACGTCGGTCGTCCCCAGCCGCGAGAGGAGCCGGCGCCACCGATAGGTGTTCATCGTCACCATCAGCCACCACGGCCGTCGCGTGTCGAAGAGCTGAGTCCTGGCGGTGGCGTCCATGCCCCGATGGTGCCGCCGAGTCGGGATCGCAGGCGGGGCCATGCGCTGCATGGCGTGGCGCGGATGCGCGGGAGCGCGGGGGCGGGTTTGTGTGCGCAGGTGCGTGGGGCGGCATCGTGTGCGGGACGCGCGACCTGACGGTCGCGCGTAACGGCGGGGGCGGCCCGTTAGCCGGCGACCGTCAGGTCGCCGGCATCATTCGGTGGCCGGCCCGTGCGGTCGGGGGGTGCCGGTGTGGGGGGCCTGCATCACGCGATGCCGGCCATTGCGATCGGCGGGCGCCGGCTGCGGGGGGCGCGGTGATTACCATTCCCCCGTCCCCACGGAGGTCCCCATGCGCGCCCTGATCCGCTGCATCCCGCTCGTCGCCCTGTCCGTCGCCTGTGCACCTGGCACCCCCGCGGCGCCCGACCCGGCTGCCCTCGACCCGATCGCCCGCGGGTACGTGGTGCTGGCGCTGTCGATGGGCCACCACGATCCGGCCTACGTCGATGCCTACTACGGTCCCGACAGCCTCAAGGCGGTCGCCGACGCCGATTCGCTCCCGGTGGCCGCCATCCGGGCCGCGGCGGACTCGCTGATCGAGATTCTCGGCGACAGCGTTCCCGCCTACGCCGACACGCTGGTGCAGATGCGGCACCGTTACCTCCGCACCCAGCTCGGCTCGATGGTGGCCCGTGCCCGGATGCTCGCGGGCGAGACGCTCTCCTTTGACGAGGAGGCGAAGGCGCTCTACGACGCCGAACCGCCGCACCTGTCGGACGCCCACTTCGATTCGCTGCTCGCGGTGCTCGACACCCTCGTCCCGGGCGCCGGGCCGCTGGCCGCGCGCTATCAGGCGTTCCGCGGCAGGGTGGAGATCCCGCCCGCGCTGGTCGACACCGTGTTCAAGACGGCGATCGCGGCCTGCCGGGCGCGCACCCTCGCGCACATCGCCCTGCCGGCGAGCGAGCGGTTCGACCTGGAGTACGTCACCGGCACCTCGTGGAACGCCTACAACTGGTACCAGGGCAACGACCACTCGCTGATCCAGGTCAACCTCGACTTCCCGATCGCCGTCGATCGCGCGATCGACCTCGCCTGCCACGAGGGGTATCCGGGCCATCACGTCTACAACGCCTCGCTGGAGGAGGCGCTGGTGAAGGGGAGGGGGTGGGTCGAGGTGAGCGTCTATCCGCTCTTCTCGCCGCAGTCGCTGATCGCGGAGGGGAGCGCCAACTACGGCATCGAGATGGCGTTCCCCGGCGCGGCGCGCACCGCGTTCGAGCGCGACTCGCTGTTCCCGCTCGCCGGGCTCGACCCGGCGCTGGCCGAGCAGAACGCCGCCGTGCGCGACGTGATGACCGCGCTCAACTACGCCCGCAACGAGGTGGCACGCCGGTATCTCGACGGCGTGGTCGACAGCGCGGGGGCGGTGGCGGCGATGGAGCGCTACTGGCTCCAGGCGCCCGACGCGGCCGCCAAGACGCTCCGGTTCATCCAGCAGTACCGCAGCTACGTGATCAACTACAACCTCGGGCGCGACATGGTGGCCGCCTGGGTCGAGCGCCAGGGCGGCGAGGACCCGGACGCCCGGTGGCGCGCCTTCGCCACGCTCCTCGCGTCGCCCCGGCTCCCGGGCGACCTCGGCGGCCCCTGACCCCGCTCTTATACTTCGGGGGTCCGCCCCGCGCCGCGGGGCTCCCCCGACTCGTGTTCCCGGAAGGTGTCCATGAAGGTCTCCCGCCTCCTCGTCCTCGCGCCCGTCGCCGGTCTGCTCGGGCTCCTCGGGTTCCGCCAGGCCCCGGTGGCCTGCGATCCCGACAATGCCGGCCTCAAGCTGCCCGACGGCTTCTGTGCCACGCTCTTCGCCGAGGTGGGTGGGGCACGCCACGTGGCGGTGTCGCCCGATGGCGTGGTGTATGTCGCCTCGAGCAGCCGGAGCGGTGGCGGGGTGACGGCCCTGCGCGACGCCGACGGCGACGGCCACGCCGATGCGCGCGAGCAGTTCGGCCCGGGAGCGGGCACCGGCGTCGCGGTGTCGGACAACGCCGTGTACTTCGGGCTCAACGATCGGATCGTGCGCTACGCGCGGCGGGCGGGTGAGCTCGCGCCGTCGGGTGACGGGGTCGAGATCGTGACCGGGTTGCCGACGGGCGGCCACAGCGCGACGACGCTGGCCCTCGGGCCTGGCGGTGCGATGTACGTCGATCACGGCTCGCGCAGCAATGCCTGCATGGAGGAGACGCGCACGGCCCGCTCGCCGGGCGTGCGGCCGTGCCCGGAGCTGCCGACCCGCGCCGGTGTCTGGCGCTACGATGCGATGCAGCCGGGCCAGACGCCGAGCGATGGCACCCGCTGGGCCACCGGCCTCCGCAATGCGATGGCGCTGGCCGTGAACCCGTCGACCGGCCTGCTCTGGGGCGCGACGCACGGCCGCGACCAGCTTGCCGCGCTCTGGGGCTTCTCGAACGAGGACAGCGCCGAGAAGCCGTCCGAGGAGTTCGGGCCGATTCCGCAGGGCGCCGACTATGGTTGGCCCTACTGCTATCACGATCCGATCGCGAAGAAGAAGGTCCTCGCGCCCGAGTACGGCGGCGATGGCGTCCGCCAGGACGAGTGCGCCAGCAAGACCCAGCCGGCGATCGGCTTCCCCGGGCACTGGGCGCCGATGGCGCTGGCGTTCTATCCGCACGACACCTTCGGACCGGCGTACCGCGGTGGCGCGTTCCTCGCCTTCCACGGCTCGTGGAACCGTGCCCCGCTGCCGCAGGCCGGGTTCCGGGTCGTGTTCATCCCCTTCGCCAACGGCCAGCCGACCGGCGAGTGGTCGACCTTCGCCATCGACGCCGAGTCGGCGACGGGGCTGCGGGCGGCCGGCGTCGCGGTCGCGCCCGACGGCGCCGTGTACATCACCTCCGACCAGGCCGGGAAGGTCTGGCGGGTCACCCGAGCCCGGTAGGAGTCCCCCGCATGTCATCGGTGATGCGTCGCACCGTCGTTGCGTTCGCGCTGGCGGGTGCGCCGGCGCTGGTCGCCGCCCAGGGTCCCGCGGTCGGCGAGACCGCGCCCGACGTCACGCTCCGGATCGCGACCCGGGACGGCGTGCAGGATTCGGTCTCGCTCCGTTCGCTCGCGGGGAAGACGGTGGTCCTGGCGTTCTTCCCCAAGGCGCGCACCTCCGGCTGCACCATCCAGATGAAGGCGTATCGCGACCAGTACCAGCGCCTCTTCGGCGACGGCAAGGACGTCGTGGTCATCGCGATCTCGCGTGACACGCCGGAGGAGCTGGCGAGCTGGGCAAGGGACGAGCAGTTCCCGTTCTGGTTCGGCTCCGACGTCGAGGGGGTGGCCGGGCGTGCCTTCGGGACCTTGGCGGAAGGGCGCCAGTGGGAATCCCGGGTGCTCTTCGTGATCGACCCGTCGCGGACCGTGCGGAGCGTCATGCGGCCCTTCCGCGAGGTCGATCCCACCGCCTACGACGAGCTCCAGGCCGCCGTGGCCGCCGCGCGCTAGCCGCCATCGGGCGGGCCGCCGGGGGTGCAACCTCGGCGGCGCCGCCTGCGTATCAGGGAGTCATCCCCAGTCCGTTCCCATCTCCTCGGAGCCTTGCCCGTGTCCCTCCGGATCCCACGTACGCTCGTTCCCGCCACCCTGGTCGTGCTCGGGGGCCTCGTCGTCACCCTGCCGGCGCAGGACCGGCTCAAGCAGATGCCCGGCTACGCCCGCTACGCGGAGATGGCGCCGAAGATCGCCCGCTCGGTGACCCGCGGCGAGCTGCGGGCCGAGTGGGCCGAGGACGGCAAGAGCTTCACCTACTCCCGGGACGGCAAGCGCTACAGCTACGATGTGGGGCGCAAGACCGCGACGGAGGTGCAGGGCGAGGAGGGGCCCGCGAACCGGTTCGCCGGGCGGCGGGGTGGCCCGGCGCGCGGGCGGCAGGCGACCGAGGCGCTCTCGCCCGATTCGTCGCTGCGGGCGTTCTACCGTGACCGCAACCTCTGGCTCAGCAACGCCGACTCCACCGGCGAGCGGCCGCTGACCTCCGACGGCAGCGCCGAGCGGCGGATCAAGTACGGCACGGCGAGCTGGGTCTATGGCGAGGAGCTCCGGCAGACCACCGCGATGTGGTGGTCGCCGGACGGGACCAAGCTCGCCTACTACCGCTTCGACGAGGGCCCGGTGCAGGACTACTTCCTGCAGATGGACCAGACCGAGCTCTATGGCGAGGTGATGACCGAGGCGTACCCGAAGGCCGGGACGGACAACCCGGTCGTGGACCTCTTCGTCTATGACGTGGCCTCGGGGAAGACCACCCAGGTCGACGTGCGCGACGGCACGCCGTCGGCCGATGACGTCGTCGGGTACTACGTCTACAACGTGCGCTGGTCGCCCGATGGCTCCGAGCTGCTCTTCAACCGGACCAACCGGCGCCAGAACATCATGGAGTTCACCGCCTGCGCGCCCGGTACCGGGGCGTGCCGCGTGGTCGTGCGGGAGGAGTGGCCGGCGTCGTGGACCGACAACTCACCCCAGATCCGGTGGCTGGAGGATGGCAAGCGTTTCATCTGGGAGTCGGAGCGGACCGGGTTCCAGAACTACTACCTGTACGACATCAGCGGCAAGCTGCTGGCGACGCTCACGAGCCATCCCTTCGAGGTCGCCGGGATCGTGCAGGTGGATGAGAAGGCGAAGCAGCTCTGGTACTATGCGCGCAGCGGCGACAACTACATGAAGCTGCAGCTCCACCGCGTCGGGTTCGACGGCAAGAACGATCGTCGCCTCACCGATCCGGCGTTCCTGCACACGGTCACGATCGCCCCGGACGGCAAGCACATCCTCGATG
>ERZ795053.4615-NODE-4615-length-14795-cov-7.054749_pt1 | contig 14795 bp, 17 predicted proteins | sample MGYA00375137_ERZ795053 | MGnify/ENA primary metagenome ERZ795053 (study PRJEB30182, sample SAMN05720284) | activated sludge metagenome | isolation source: Anaerobic digester | place: Hong Kong | collected 2014-12-17 ... | reverse complement strand
GCTCAGAGATTCAGCTTCATGCCGAGATGGGTCGCCGCGAAGCCGAGCCTCTCGTAGAAGCGGTGCGCGTCCAGGCGCTGGCGATCGGTGGTGAGCTGCACGAGGCCGCAGCCGGCGGCCCGGGCGCGCTCGATCGCCGCCTGCAGCAGGAATTCGCCGAGGCCCCGGCCGCGCGCCTCCTTCGCCACCCGGACATTCTCGATCAGGGCGCGCAGCATGCCGCGCCGGCTGAGCGACGGCATGAGGCGAAGCTGCAGGCAGCCGATCACCCGATCGCCCTCGCGCAGGACCAGGAGGCTGTGCAGCGGATCGGCGTCGATCGCCTCGAATGCCCGGACATAGCAGGGGTCGAGCGGCGGCGGCGGGATCTCGCGCGTGGCGCCGAGCACGTCGTCGGCGAGCATGGCCACGATCTGCTCCAGATCCTCGATCTCGGCCTCGTCGATCCGGGGCCCCTCTGGCGGTGTCGGGGTTTCCATCGGCGCTCGCTTGATCCTGTGCTCAGGGCTCGCCATCTTAGGCCCATGAAGGTCGATCTCACCACCCTGCCCGTGGTCCGGCAACCGCCCGACGAGCGCCAGTTCTGGCGCAAGCTGACGCGGGTGCTGGCCGCCATCCCGTTCGCCGAGGATCTGGTCGCGGCCTGGTTCTGCGCCCGCGATCCGGCGACGCCCGGCTATGTGCGGGCGGTGCTGTTCGGGGCGATCGCCTATTTCCTGATGCCGGTGGACCTGGTCGCCGACTATCTGGTCGGCGTCGGCTTCACCGACGACGCCGCCGTGATCGCCATGGTCCTCTCGACCCTCGGCAGCAACATCGCGCCCGCGCATCGCGAGGCGGCGCGGCGACGACTGGCCGACTTGCGCGGCGCCTGAACGACCGGCCGGGAGGGCTTCTCAGATGGCGCGTCGCGGCTGGCTCGACAGGCTGCGCGGCGCGACCGACGACTCGTCCGCGGCCCTGATCAGGGCAACCCTCGAGAGCCACGAGGAGCGCAACCTCAAGAGGCTGACGATCGCCCGCAGCCTCATGTTCCTCGCCATCTTCTTCTGGCTCGGCTTCAACTACGGCTGGTCGACCGCCGCCGACAACGCGGTGATCCTCCTCGCCTTCATCGCCAATGGCCTGGTCGCCTACGCCCTGGCACGCGGCCGCAGCGACCGGCGCTGGGTGCCGCTCGCCGTGACGCTGGTCGATGCGATCCTCCTCGGCTTCACCCTGCTGGCACCCGGCCGCACCTATCCCGGCGACTGGCCTTGGGCCACCGTCCTGCGCCAGCCGAGCTTCCTCTACTTCCTCCTGCTGCCGGCGATCGCCAGCCTGAGCTTCCGGCCGATCGCGGTGCTCTGGTCGGCGTTCTGCGTAGGCCTCGTCTGGGCCCTCGGCACCATGCTGATCGTGCATTCGCCGGGCACGTCGACGACCATTCCCAACTACGGCGAGGCGGGCCCGGAAGCGAGCGCCAGCCAGCTCGCGGCCTACCTCTCGCCCCACTACGTGCATGTCGACGATGCGGTGGTGCGAATCTTCCTGACCTTCATGATCGCCGCCATTCTCGCCTTCGGCGCCTATCGCGCCCGCCGGCTGATGCTCGAGCAGGCCGAGGTGGTTCGGCAGCGGGCGAATCTCGCCCGCTACGTCGCCCCGAACATGGTGGAGGCCCTGGCGCGGACCGACCGGCCGATGGGCGAGGTTCGCACCCACAGCGCGGCCGTGCTCTTCGCCGACATCAAGGGCTTCACCGCACTCGCCGAGGCCGGCAGCCCGGAAGAGACGATGCGGCTGCTGCGCGAGTTCCACGGCCGGATGGCGAACTGCGTCTTCGCCCTCGGCGGCACCTTCGACAAGTTCATCGGCGACGGGCTGATGGCCACCTTCGGCACGCCGGAGCCGGCAGCGGATGATGCCGACCGTGCGCTCGCCTGCGGCCGGGCCATGCTCGCCGCCATCGCCGACTGGCGCCAGACGCGGACGGCGCTGGGCGAGGCGCCGGTCGAGGTCGGCATCGGCATCCATTTCGGGCCGGTCGTCATGGGCGACATCGGTGGCGGCGAAGCCGACCAGCGCTTCGAGTTCGCCGTGATCGGCGACACCGTCAACGTGGCGAGCCGCCTCGAGCGGTTGACCCGCAGCGTCGATCGACCGCTCCTGGTCAGCGAGGCCCTCTGCCGGGCGCTGCAGGCACCGGCCGACGACCTCGAGCCGCTCGGGCCGCATCATCTGGACGGGCGCGCCGGCCAGGTGGAGGTCTGGGCGGTCAACCCTGCGGACGAAAGGCCCGGCTGTAGGGATCGGGGATGAAGAACAGGTGGTCGGCGGCGTCGCCGGCGCCCTGGTGGCAGGCGGCGCAGAAGTCGGTGCCTTCCTGATTGAGGCCGCTGCTGTCGGCGAAGATGCTGCCGTCGGGCAGGATCAGGACGTAGCGCCAGTCGCGCGCCTCGGGGTCGTAGCCTTCGGGCATCTTCTCCATGATGCTGAGCGGGCCGTCGAAGACGCGCAACTGCCGGTCGACGGCGATCGCGTCCTTGGCGATGATGCTGCCGACCGGCATGGCCTCGCCCTCTGCCAGGCGGCCATATCGCTCCGCCGCGATCCCGTTGACGTAGTTGTTGACGTAGCGGTCGCCGTGGGTCGCGGAACGGTAGGGTGCCCGGTTGGCGCGCTGCCAGGAGCGGTAGAGACGGGCGGCGGGCACGCCCGACAGGGCATAGTTCTTGGCCATCCCGTCGACCCGCCGGCCATAGAGATGCTCGGCCATGCCCGGATCGAGCACGGCCGGATCGGGCATCTGGAAATGCCCGTCGGGCCTGAACGGATCCGCGGTCAGCGCCGCGCCCGCGCCAATGACGACCGTCCACACCACTGACGCGAGACCGATCGGGATCAGGGAAGAGCGCATGCCGACCTCCTCAGCCGTATTTCCGGGCTCTCCGAGCGATCGCGCAGGTGGAAGGATACGCCATCGCCCCCCGGGCTCAAAGTCACGGCGGCGTGCGGCGCCGCCGTCGTTGACCGGCACGGCCTCCGATGACTAGGGTTTCATCCGAGCGAGGCGTTCGCCCGGCGCGTGCGTCGGGCCGGTCACATCAGGAGGAGAGCAGCCATGAAGAAGCTGAACGCGCTGGCCGGTGCCGCGGCGCTGGCGCTGGGCGCCGGGGCCGCCGGCGCGGCGGAGACCTGGGACATGCCGATGGCCTATCCCGACAGCAATTTCCACACCGAGAACGGCAAGGCTTTCGCCGCCTGCGTCGGCGAGCGGAGCAATGGCGAGCTGGAGATCGTCGTCCATGGCGGCGGCTCGCTCTTCAAGGGCGACGAGATCAAGCGCGCGGTGCAGACCGGCCAGGCGCTGATCGGCGAGCGGCTGCTCTCGGCGCACGCCAACGAGAACCCGCTCTTCGGCGTCGACAGCATTCCGTTCCTGGCGACGAGCTACGAGGCCTCCGACAAGCTCTGGCAGGCCAGCCGGCCGGCGCTGGAGGAGCTGCTCGCCAGCCAGAACATGGTCCTGCTCTATGCCGTGCCATGGCCGCCGCAGGGCCTCTACACGAAGAAGGAGCTGAACGCCGCCTCCGACATGGAGGGCGTGAAGTTCCGCTCCTACAACGCCGCGACGGCGCGCATGGCGGAGCTGATGGGGGCCGTGCCAGTGCAGATCGAGGCGGCGGAGCTGAGCCAGGCGCTGGCGACCGGCGTGGCCGAGAGCTTCATCTCCTCGGGCTCGACCGGCTACGACAGCAAGGTCTGGGAGCAGCTCACCCATTGGTATGAGGTGAATGCCTGGTTGCCCCGCAACCACGTCCTGGTCAACCAGCAGGCCTGGGAGGGCCTCGACGACGCCACCCGCACGGCACTCAGCGAGTGCGCCGCCGAGGCCGAGGCGCAAGGCACGGCGAAGTCCGAGGAGCTGAACGACTGGTACAAGGAGCAGCTCGCCGCCAACGGCATGACCGTGACCCCGCCCGGCGACCAGCTCCGCGCCGACCTCGAGGCGATCGGCGCGCAGATGACCGAGGAGTGGCTGGCCAGCGCCGGCGAGAGCGGCCAGGCGGTGATCGAGGCCTATCGCGGCATGTGAGCCGGGGGGGTCGGGGAAGCGGGTGGCGATCGGCCGCGCGGTTCGGGTCGGGCTCGACGGGCTCTACCGGCTCTGCGGCCTCGTCGCCGCCCTCTTCCTCGTCGCCCTCCTGCTCATCATCCTGGCGCAGATCGGCGCCCGCTGGCTGGGCGTGCAGTTCCCGGGCTCCACCAGCTATGCCGGCTACTGCATGGCCGGCGCCTCGTTCTTCGCCCTCGCCTACACCCTGAACCACGGCGCCCATATCCGGGTCTCGCTCTTCATCGGCCAGCTCACCGGGGCACCGCGCCGCGCCGCCGAGCTCTGGTGCCTCGCCATCGCCGCCGGGCTCGCCTGGTACTTTGCCTGGTACGCCATCAAGGCCGTCCGCATCTCGCGGCTGATCCACGACATCAGCCAGGGACAGGACGCGACGCCGCTCTGGATCCCGCAGAGCTTCATGGCGATGGGCACGGTGGTGCTCGCCATCGCCTTCACCGACCACCTCGTCCGCGTGCTGCGCGGCGGCGAGCTGCCGGGCGAGGAGGCGGCGCAGGAGTAGGGGGAGGCCAGGCGGGGCCTGCCCTGAGCCTGCGCCGCCCGATCAAGGACCGAACGGCACGCCCGGCTCGGCGATGTGGACCCGGCCGCGCCGCACCTCCTTGCGGAGCACCTCTGGATCGCCGGTGAGCAGGTCGAACGTGCCCCAGTGGACCGGCACGACGAGCTCGAGCTCGAGGAACTCGTTGCAGGCGATGGCGGCATGCGCCGGACCCATGGTGAAGCGGTCGCCGACCGGCAGGAAGCCGACCTTCGGCCGATAGAGCCGCTGGATCAGCTTCATGTCGGAGAAGAGGCAGGTGTCGCCCGCGTGGTAAACTGCCCCTTCGCTGCCGGTGACGACGAAGCCCGCCGGGTCGCCCATCGACCGGGGCTCGCCGTCGCGCATGATGCCGGCGCTGTGGAAGGCCGGGACCATCGAGAAGGCGAGGCCGCCCTCCTCGACCGTGCCGCCGGTGTTCATCGGCTGGACCTTCTCGACACCCTGCCCGTTCATCCACATGCAGATCTCGTACTGGGCGAAGAGCGTGGCGCCGTACTTCTTCGCCAGCCGCACGGTGTCGCCCGTATGGTCCTCGTGGCCGTGGGTGACGACGATGGCGTCCAGGCGCTCGAGACCGTCCTCCCAGCCCTCGGGGTGCTTCGGATTGCCGGTGAGGAAGGGATCGATCAGCACCGACTTGCCCGCCGTCTCGAGATGGACGGCCGAGTGGCCGAGCCAGGTCATGCGCATGAGGTCGTCTCCTCCGGTCCGGTTTCGATCGTTGCCTCGCCGGCAACGGTGGAATTCCGCCGGGCCCGTGGTGCGGGCCACGACGACCAACCAGATAGGCGGCAGACAGCCATGGAGACAAGGCCATGATCACGATCCGCAAGGCCGCCGAGCGCGGCCATGCCGATTTCGGCTGGCTCGACAGCCGGCACAGCTTCAGCTTCGGCCAGTATCACGACCCGCGCCACATGGGCTTCGGCCCGCTGCGCGTGATCAACGACGACCGGGTGGCCGCCGGGCGCGGCTTCGGCACCCACCCGCATCGCGACATGGAGATCGTGACCTACGTCCTGGAGGGGGCGCTCGAGCACCAGGACAGCCTCGGCTCGGGCTCGGTCATGCGGCCGGGTGACGTGCAGCGGATGAGTGCTGGCACCGGCATCCGTCACTCCGAGCTCAACCACTCGGCCACCGAGCCCGTGCATTTCCTGCAGATCTGGATCGAGCCGGAGCGCACCGGGCTGGCACCGTCCTACGCCCAGGCGCATGTCGACCCCGCCGACCGGCAGGGCCGGCTCGTCCTGGTCGCCTCGCGAGATGGCCGTGCGGGCTCGCTCAGCCTGAACCGGGACGCCGACATCCATGTTGCCCGTCTCGCCCCGGGCGAGGCGGTCGGCCACACGCCCGAGGCCGGCCGGATGCTCTGGCTGCAGGTGGCCAGCGGCAGCGTCCGGCTCAACGGCCAGGAGCTCGCCGAGGGCGACGGCGCGGCCCTGACGGGCGAGCCGGCGCTCGAGATCGAGGGCGTCGAGGCGGCCGAGATCCTGCTCTTCGACATGGCCGGCTGACGCCGGCAAGCACCATGCCCGCGGGCCGGCGCCGTGCAGCAGCCTTGCGCTGCCGGCGCCGCTGCGCTTTCATCAATACATCAGGCTTCCGCACGAGATCGCCAAGGCGCCGATGCTCCGCCTCTATCACCAGCCGCTCTGTCCCTTCTCGCGCAAGATCCGGCTGGTGCTGCGCGAGAAGAATCTCGCGGCCGAGCTGGTCGAGGTCGAGCCCTGGCGGCGCGAGCCGTCGTTCCTGGAGCTCAACGCCGCGGCCGAGGTGCCGGTCCTGGTCGACGGCGAGGCGGTGGTGGCCGACAGCGCCGCCATCTGCGACCACCTGCACGAGACCCATCCCGAGCCCGATCTTTTGGGCCAGACCCAGGCCCAGCGCGATGAGACGCGGCGGCTGGTCGGCTGGTTCGACGTCAAGTTCCGCCGCGAGGTCACCGACCTGCTCTGGGGCGAGAAGCTGCTGCGCCGGCTGAAGCGCAACGGCACGCCGAGCTCGGAGGCGCTCCGCGCGGGTGCCGCCAACATCCGCGGCCATCTCGCCTATATCGGCTATCTCTACGAGGACCGCCGCTGGCTCGCCGGCGATGCCATGACGATGGCCGATCTCACCGCCGCCGCGCACATCTCCGTCCTCGACTATCTCGGCGACGTGCCCTGGGAAGCGTCGTCCGGCGCGCGCGACTGGTACGCCAAGGTCAAGTCCCGGCCGGCCTTCCGGCCGCTGCTCATGGACCGGATCACCAGCATCAAGCCACCGGTGCATTACGACGACCTCGATTTCTGAAACGCTCAGGGAACGCGCCTCCTCACTCGGCTTCGCCGATCTCAGGATCACGCCAGCCGAGGTGCCGAAGGCGGCCGAGGCGGCCTATCGCGATTTCATCGCCGGGGGCCGGCACGGCACGATGGACTGGCTCGCCCGCGAGCCCGACCGCCGGGCCCAGCCGGCAGGCATGTGGCCAGAGGCGCGGACCGCCATCATGCTCGCCATGAACTACGGCCCCGCCCACGATCCCCTGGCCGTGCTGGCCCGAAAGGACCGGGCCGCCATCTCGGTCTATGCGCAGAACCGCGACTACCACGACGTGATGAAGGGCCGGCTCAAGGAGCTGGCCGGCTGGCTGCACCGCGAGACCGGTGCCGAGGTCAAGGTCTTCGTCGACACCGCACCCCTCATGGAGAAGCCCCTGGCGCAGCAGGCGGGGCTCGGCTGGCAGGGCAAGCACACCAATCTCGTCTCGCGCCGCTTCGGCTCGTGGCTCTTCCTGGGCTCGATCCTGACCACGGCCGAGCTGCCGGTCGACGCGCCGGAGACCGACCATTGCGGCGCCTGTCGCCGCTGCCTCGATGCCTGCCCGACCGGGGCGTTCCCCAGGGCCTACGAGCTCGATGCCCGGCGCTGCCTCTCGTATCTGACGATCGAGCACAAGGGGCCCATCCCGCACGAGCTCCGCGAGCCCATGGGCAACCGCATCTATGGCTGCGACGACTGCCTCGCCGTCTGTCCCTGGAACAAGTTCGCGGTCGAAGCGCAGGAGGCGAAGCTGCAGGCGCGCGACGAGCTGGTGGCACCTTCCCTGGAGCGGCTTCTGGCCCTCGACGACGGCGCCTTTCGCCAGCTCTTCTCCGGCTCGCCCGTCAAGCGGATCGGCCGCGACCGGTTCCTGCGCAATGTCCTGATCGCCGCCGGCAACAGCGGCGATGCCGGGCTCGTGCCGCGGCTCGAGGCACTCCTCGGCGATGCCTCGCCGCTGGTGCGCGGTGCCGCCGTCTGGGCGCTCCGCCGGCTGGCCACGGAGGCCGTGGTCGAGCCACAGCGCATCGCCCATCTCGCCAGCGAAGCCGATCCGGAGGTCCGAGACGAATGGCTGAGATAGCCCGCACTTTGCTCTGCTTCGGCCTCGGCTACTCGGCCGAGGTGCTGGCCCAGCGGCTCATGGGCCAGGGCTGGCGGATCGTCGGCACCTCGCGCAAGGCCGGGAAGCGCCGCGAGCTGGAAGCCAGGGGGTACACCATGCACGCCTTCGAGCGCGGCACGCCCCTGCCCGCTTCGGCCTTCGACGGGGTGACCCATGTGCTCACCTCGATCGCCCCGGGCGAGGCGGGCGACCCGGTGCTGGACATGCACCAGGCCGAGCTCGAAGGCTGCGGCCTCGCCTGGGCCGGCTATCTCGGCACCACGGGCGTCTATGGCGACCGGGGCGGCGCATGGGTCGACGAGACGACGCCGATCGAGCCGACGCTCGCCCGCGCCGACCGCCGGGCGCGGGCCGAGGCGCAATGGCTGGAAAGCGGTCTGCCGGCGCATGTCTTTCGCCTCGCCGGCATCTACGGCCCGGGCCGCAACCCCTTCGTCAACCTGAGGGCGGGCACCGCCCGGCGCATCGTCAAGCCCGGCCAGGTCTTCTCGCGCATCCACGTCGAGGACATCGCGACAGTGCTGGAAGCCTCGATCGCCCGGCCGAATCCGGGCCAGGTCTACAATGTCTGCGACGACGAGCCGGCGCCGCCGCAGGACGTGGTGGCGCACGCGGCAGAGCTCATGGGCGTCGATCCGCCGCCGGAGCAGGATTTCGCCACGGCCGAGCTCTCGCCCATGGCTCGGACGTTCTACGAGGACAACCGGCGCGTGCGGAATGCCCGGATCAAGCTCGAGCTCGGCGTGCGGCTCGCCTTTCCCAGCTACCGCGAGGGCCTCCTGGCGCTGCTCGCGGTCGACGGCAGGCCGCCCGCCTCAGGCTGAGGGCGCCGCCGCGTCGTCGATCGCCCTGGCCCGCCGGTAGGCCTCGCGGTCGCGGATGCGATCGACATAGTGCCGCAGAGCCGGGCGCGGCTCCATCGGGCCGAACTCGTACCCCCAGCCGATCAGGGAGCCGAGATAGACGTCGGCCGCCGAGAACCGGTCGCCGGCGAGGTAGGGTGCCTCGCCCACTGCCCGCTCCAGCGTGTCGGTTACCCGCTCCAGGCTGCCGAAGCCGACCTGGCGCTGCTGGTCGGGGCTCTTGGGCTCGAAGCCCAGCGACGTGGCGGAGCCGGCCGCCTCGACCGGGCCGGCGCCGAAGAAGAGCCAGCGGTAATAGGCGGCCCGCTCAGCGGGCGCGGGAGCGAGTCCGGCAGCGGGAAAGACATCGGCGAGCCACGCACAGATCGCCGCCGCCTCGGTGACGACAGACTTGCCGCGACGAACCATCGGCACCTTGCCCATCGGGTTGAGCGCCAGATAGTCGGGCGAGCGCATCTTCGGGCCGTAGGCGACGATCTCCGTGCGGTAGGGCTCGCCGATCTCCTCGAGCATCCACCGCACGATGCGGCCGCGGGACATGGGGTTGGTGTAGAAGACCAGCTCGTCGGTCATGGTCGGGTCACCTCGCGCCACTGTGGGTCATGTCTGGCTCGCCGCCTCGAGCACGCGGTCGAGGGCGAGGGCGATGCGTCGCAGGTCGGTCTCGCGCGACAGGCGATGGTCGCCGTCCTTGATCAGCTCGAGCGTCACCTGCCGGCTCGCCAGCCGGCCGGCGAGCTCGAGGCCGAGCTGCCAGGGCACGTCCGGGTCCGCCTGGCCGTGCAGCAGGTGGACCGGGCAACCGATGGCGATCGGTGCCTCGAGCAGGAGGTGCTCGCGGCCCTCGTCGAGCAGCCGGGCGGTGATCGGCAGGGGGTCGCCATAGGTCGATGGGCGCCGGTGGAGACCGTGGTGGCGCAGCTCGGCCAGGGCCGCGGCCGAGAGACCGGGGCGCAGCAGGCGCTCGGTGAAATCGGGGGCCGAGGCGATGCCGACGAGGCCCTTGACGCGCTCCGGCCGGGCCAGGGCCAGGAGCAGCATCAGCCAGCCGCCCATGCTCGAGCCGACCAGCACCGCCGGCCCCTCGACCACCCGGTCGAGCACGGCCGTCGCATCCGCCGCCCAGTCGCCGATCGTGCCGTCCTCGAACCGGCCGGAGGAAGCGCCATGGCCACGGTAGTCGAAGCGGGTGAAGGCGCGGCCGGCGCTCTTGCAATGCGCCTCGAGGTGGCGGGCCTTGGTCCCGGTCATGTCCGAGGCGAAGCCGCCGAGAAAGAGCACCTCGGGCCCGATGCCGGGGGTCCGGCAGAAGGCGAGGGAACCCGCCGCGCCCAGCTCCAGTCGCTGCATCTTCACCTCCTGATTGCACGCCTGCACTTTTGCGCCAACCGGACATCTGCTAGCAGAACCCGTCGAGCTGCCCCACCCCGGTCGCGGGCGGCGCCACCAGCCCGGGGCGAGCGACCTTGAGCATCAGCGCCATTCGACCAGGCATCCTGCAAGTGGTGCCGAGCCTCGAGGAAGGCACGGCCGCCCGGGCCATCCTGGCGACCGCGAAGCTGCTTGCGGCCGAAGGCTGGCGGTCCTGCGTCGCCTCGGCCGGCGGCCCATTGGTGCGCGAGCTGGTCGCCCACGGCAGCGCCCATGTCACCGCCTCGATCGAGAGCAGCAACCCGCTCACCCTCTCGACCAACCTGGCGAAGCTGGTCAAGGCGATCCGCGAGCACAAGGTCGAGCTGGTCCACGCCCACAGCCGCGCCGCGGCCTGGAGCGCCAGCTTCGCCGCCAGGCGGGCGGGTGCGGCCTTCGTCACCAGCTTCGAGACCGCCTATGCGGGCGGCGAGGGCGGCCTCAAGAAGCGCTACAACGCGGTCCTTGCCCAGGGCGCCAGGATCATCGCCAACTCGGAATACCTCGCCGAGCACATCAGCAAGACCTACGACGTCGAACCCGCGCGGCTGCGCATCGTCCGCCAGGGCATCGACCTCGAGGCCTACGACCCGGCGAAGATGCGCGGCCATCGCATGGCGAAGCTTCACGAGCGCTGGCAGCTCGGGCTCGAGCGGCGGATCGTCCTCCTGCCCGGCCGGGTCGTCCGCGGCCGCGGGCATCTGGCGATGCTCGACGCCATGCAGCGCCTCGCCCGTGACGATTTCGTGCTGCTGATCCTGGGCGACCTCGATCCCGCCGACGCCTATGTGCGCGAGCTGGAAAGCCGGGTGCGCAGCTCGGGCCTCGCCAAACGGGTGCATTTCGCCAGCGGCGGCGACGACCTGCCGGCGGCCTATGCGCTCGCCGATCTCGTCGTCATGCCGGCCGCCGCCGACGCCACCGATGTCGACGCGGTCCCGGCGATCGAGGCCCAGGCCATGGGCAAGCCCGTGATCCTCGGCAATGTCGGTGCGCTGGGCGAGGCCGTGCTGCCGGCCGCCACCGGGTGGCTGGTGGCCCCGGGCGACATCGACGAGCTGGCCTGGTCGCTCGACCGGGCGCTCGCCATGGAGAAGCCGACCCTGGAGCGCCTCGCCGAGCGCGCCCGCTCCTTCGTCATGCGCGAGTACAGCACCGAGCAGAGTGCGCGGCGCACCATCGCCGTCTATCGCGAGCTGGTCCGCAACGCCCCGCGCCCGAACCTGCCCGAGCCCGTGGTCGAGCGACTCGCCATTCCCCAGGTGGACTGACCGGCCGCCGGCGCGACCGGGCCCATTGCATGGTGGAGATCCCGCGACCGACCCTGCGCGCCGCCGGCTGGATGCTCGGCTCGATGATCTCGTTCAGCGTCATGGCGGTGGCCGCGCGCGAGCTGTCGGCCGCCATGAGCCCGTTTCAGATCCTGCTCCTGCGCAACCTCTTCGGCGTCGCCTTCATCGGGCTCTTCATCGCCCGCGCCGACCCGGCCGTCCTGCGCTCCTGCCAGCCGGTCATGCAGCTGGTGCGCCATTCGGTGCATTTCATCGGCCAGGTGCTCTGGATCCTCGCCATCGCCTGGCTGCCGCTCGCCATCGTCTTCGCCGTCGAGTTCACCTCGCCCATCTGGGGTGCGCTCACCGCGGTGCTGCTGCTCGGCGAACGGCTGAGCCGGAACCGGCAGCTCGCCATGGCGCTGGGCTTCGTCGGGGTGCTGATCATCGTCCGCCCGGGCGTCGGCGCGTTCGACCCGGCGATCTTCGCCGTCGTGGCGGCCGCCCTCTCCTTCGGCATCACCAATGCCATGACCAAGAAGCTGCTCGCCACCGACCGGCCCTGGGGCATTCTCTTCTGGATGTGCCTGGTCCAGACCCTGCTCTGCCTGCCGTTTGCGATCCCGCTCTGGACGCCGCTCACCTGGGTCCAGTCGCCGGCGATCGCCGGTGTCGCCGTCGCCGGGCTCAGCGCCCACTACTGCCTGAACCGGGCGCTCGCCGCCGCGGATGCCGTGGTCGTGCTGCCGATGGACTACGCCCGGCTGCCGATGATCGCGGTGGTCGGCCTCGTCCTCTACGGCGAGCAGATCGTCCCCTGGACCTTCATCGGGGCCGCGGTCGTCTTTCTCGGCATCTGGCTCAACCTGCGCGGCGACGCGGCCCGCGCCCAGGTGCTCAGCCGTAGGCGACCTCGGGCAGCCACAGCACCAGGCTCGGCCAGAGGTAGACCAGGGCCACGCCGATGAGCTGCAGCAGGATGAAGGGCACGACCCCCCGATAGATCATCTTCGTGGTGACCTCGGGCGGGACCACCCCCTTGAGGTAGAAGAGCGAGAAGCCGACCGGCGGGGTGAGGAACGAGGTCTGCAGGGTGACCGCGAAGAGCACGACGAACCAGGTGAGGTCGAAGCCGAGCGCTTCGACCACCGGCGACACCAAGGGCAGCATGATCAGCGTGATCTCGAGCCAGTCGAGGAAGAAGCCGGCGACGAAGGCGATGACGAGGATGGCGAGGACGATGCCGCCCGGCCCGAGCGGCAGCGCGTGCAGCACGTGGGCGATGAACTCGTCGCCGCCGAGCTGGCGCAGCACCACGGAAAAGGCGGTAGCGCCGAGGAAGATGCCGAAGATGAAGGCCGTGGTGATGCTCGTCTTGTAACAGACCTCCTTGACCACCTCGAAGCTGAGCTTGCCATTGGCGAGGGCGAGGAGTGTGGCGCCGAAGGCGCCGAGGCCCGAGGCCTCTGTCGGCGTGGCGATGCCGAAGAAGATCGAGCCGAGCACGGCGAGAATCAGGAGCAAGGGCGGGATGACGTGCAGGAGCGTGGTCAGGACGAGCCGACCCGTGACCTTCGGCAGGTCGCGTGGCGCCGGGGCGAGGCCGGGCACGAGGCGGGCGGCGACCAGCACGAAGAGAATATAGAGGCCGCCGAGCAGGAGCCCCGGAATCAGCGCGCCCATGAACAGGTTGCCGACCGAGAGCGAGAGCTGGTCGGCCATGATGATGAGCATGATCGAGGGCGGGATCAGGATGCCGAGCGTGCCGGACGAGGCGACCACCCCGGCGGCGAAGGCCGGGCTGTAGCGCTGGTCGAGCATGATGGGCACCGACAGCATGGCGAGCAGCACGACCGAGGCGCCGACGATGCCGGTGGAGGCCGCGAGCAGGATGCCGATGACCACGACGGCGAGGCCGAGCCCGCCGGGGAAGCGGCCGAAGAGCCGCGAGAAATCGACCATCAGCCGCTCGGCGACACCCGAGCGCTCGAGCATCAGCCCCATGAAGATGAACATCGGCAGGGCGACCAGGACCCAGTTCGCCATCTGGGCATAGATGCGCTGGACGATGACGCCGAAGATCCGCCAGTCGGTGAGGAAGTACGTGTCGAGGTCGAGGAACTCGGCGCCGAGCACGCCGACGACGGCGAAGACGACGGCGAGGCCGCCCAGGATCCAGGCGATCGGGAAGCCCGTGAAGATGAGGGCGATGAACGAGCCCAGCATGACGATGACGAGGATCTCGTACGTCGCGAGCATCAGGAAGCGTCCTCCCGGACCCGGTCGTCACCGTGGGGCCGCGGGATGCGGAAAAGCAGGGCGGTCACGCGCAGGAGGCGCGCCATGGCCGCGATTGCGACGAAGACGAAGCCCGTGATCATGAAGGACTTGATGATCCAGCGCATCGGCAGCCCGCCCGGCGCCGCCGAGACCTCGCCGATCTGGTAGGCCCGCTCGACGAACGGGACGGCGTTGTAGGTGACGACGACGACGAACGGCAGCAGCAGGAAAAGAAGGCCGAAAAGCTCGATCCAGGCCCGGCGGCGCAACGGCATGTGCTCGGCGATGACGTCGACCCGGACATGGCCGTCGACGAGCACGGCAAAGCTCAGCGCCATGAGGAAGCCGATGGCGTAGAGATGCCACTGCAGCTCCTCCATCGCGATGAAGTTGGTGCCGACCACATAGCGCAGGGCCACGTTGACGACGATCAGCACGATGAGGATCACCCAGATCCAGGAGCAGGCCTTGCCGACCCGCTCGACCAGCCGCTCGAGCACGCCGGACACGGCATTGGGCGGAAACGCCAGAGCGTGGCTGCGCGCACCCGCCTCCTCGACCTTGTCGACATCGAGTCGAATCTCGTCGCTCGTGGCCATGGCGCTAGCCGTATGTTGTGCGAGGTTTCTTCAACGGACGCCCGCCGCGGACCGCGGCAGCGGAGCGGGCCCTTGGCCGCTCCGCTGCGTCACGGTCGCAGCCGGCCGCCTCACTCCTCGAAGCGATAATCCCAGTCGCGCGGCAGGTAGCCCTTCTGCCGCCACGGGTTGAGCTCCTCCTGGAAGGCGCGCATCGAGGCGTAGACCCGGCCGAAATCCGCGTCCTGCTCGGACCGGCGCTTCATGACGGTCGCGGTCGCGTCCTCGAAGGCGTTCAGGAT
>ERZ795053.4614-NODE-4614-length-14797-cov-5.589879_pt1 | contig 14797 bp, 15 predicted proteins | sample MGYA00375137_ERZ795053 | MGnify/ENA primary metagenome ERZ795053 (study PRJEB30182, sample SAMN05720284) | activated sludge metagenome | isolation source: Anaerobic digester | place: Hong Kong | collected 2014-12-17 ... | reverse complement strand
GCGGCAATGTGCGTGTCGGCCTTGAGGACAATCTATATCTTGATCGTGGTGTTTTCGCGACCAACGGGCAACTGGTCGAGCGTGCGCGCGCGATCATCGAGCATCTCGGCTGCGAAGTCGCGACCCCCGCGGAGACGCGGGAAATCCTTCATCTCAAGAACTTTGCAGGGAAATAACGGCCTATGTCCAGCGGCGTAGTCATTACCGGAGGCGCCGACAGCGTTGGTCGGGTCATGGCCGAGAAATTTCTGGCCATGGGCGACCGCGTCCACATTTGCGATGTGAACGCTGAAGCACTTGATGCGACGCTAGCGCAGAATCCGAATATGACGGGCACAATCGGCAATGTCGGCTTACCGGGGGATGTGAAGCGAATATTCGCCGACGCTTTTCAATCGCTCGGCGAGATCGATGTGCTGGTGAACGCTGTCGGCGTCGCCGGCCCGCGAGGGCCGCTGGAAGAGCTCGACAATGCGGAATGGGAGACGGCGATCGCCGTCAACCTCAACGGCATGTTCTATTGCATGAAAGAAACCCTGCCGGGAATGAAGCGGCGCCGGCGCGGCGCGATCATCAATTTTTCGTCTGGCTCAACAAGGACCGGCCTTCCCAATCGCACGCCCTATATAGCGTCAAAGGCGGCCGTTGAAGGGTTGACCCACACGCTGGCGCGCGAAGTCGGCCCTTACAATATCCGTTGCAACGCAATTCTGCCCGGCGCCATCAACAATAGCCGCATGAGTTCCGTCATTGAGCGCACCGCGCAGGCCAAGGGCCTTAGCCCCGAAGCAATGAAAGAAAGCCTTCTACGCTTTATCTCCATGCGGACCATGATCGAACCGGAAGAATTGGCGGACATGGTGCTCTTTCTCGCCTCCGATAAAGCGCGCCATGTAACAGGGCAGATAATCGAGGTCTCCGGGCTTGTCGAATGGGAAGAATAGAATATATCACAACATTCAGCTCAATCTCTGACGTCTTCGTTCATGTGTAAGAATCGAACGTAAAATTTCCCGGCCTTATGTATCAAGAGCACCAAGATAGCGCGCGCAGGAATCGCTGTGAATCCGTAAACTGAGGAGCATGGAAGAAAACAGCCATGCGATAGGCGCCTTGAAGCGCAAGCGCGCTGAATTGTCGGGCGAGCTGGCGGAACTCGAAAAGCAGCGCCGGGCCATCTGTAACCGGATCAACCATGTGGACGAAACCTTGAGGCTCTTTGGCTATCAGGGAGACCCCAAGGATATACCTGCCAAGCGCCGTAAGCGCTGGCTGTTCAAGCGGGGTCATCTACAAAGGCGAGTCTACGCGCTCTTGCGGGAAGCGTCCGGGCCCATAGGAAACCGGGAGATGGCCGCCGTCATCATTCGCGAGCTGGGGTGGGATACGGAAGACGGAGAACTGCTTGGGCTCATCGCTGGCAAGGTGAAGGACGTGCGCAAGCGCGCGCTAATGCTTACGCCGACCGTTGCCAATACCCTTTCCACTGGCGGCTGACGGGCGCGGCCATCGCGTTCCAGACAATCCGGTTCGCAAGCGCGCCGTTGCTTTCGCGGCGGTGATCTTCCAGCCATGCGGCGTGCGCAGCGTACTGGTGAAGGTATTGCGGCGAGACGTGGTGATGCTGGCCGCCGACCATGCGGCGGAGGCGCGAGAAGAAGCTTTCAGCTTGGTTCGTGCAGACACCGTTGAGGCTGTAGGCTTCGCTGTGGTTGATGCGCTTGACCGGGAAGAAGGCGTCCAGCACGTCCCAATGCGCGGCCTCGTCAGCGTGGATTTCAGCGCCTTGGGCGACGCGCTCGCGGGCGATGGCGATGCCTTCCGCTTCCGACTTGCGAACGAACGTCAGCGTGCGGCCTGAGCGCTGGCGCAGCGCGATGACGACGCGGCGCTTGCCCGTTTGGTGCTCGGCAAGGCGGCGGTCGATGCGGTTCGCTTCCTCATTCGCCGGGCGAATTTTGCCGCCGACATAGCAGCCGTCGATTTCAACGACGCCCGACAACTTTGCGTGCTCGGTTTCATCGGCCAGCGCCTCGCGGATTTTATGCGCAAGCACGAAAGCCGTTTTGTATTGCACGCCCACGTCGCGGCTAAGTTGGATCGCGGAAACGCCTTTCGCAGCGTTCGCAACGATGCAGATCGCGGCGAGCATATCGACGAACGAAAGTTTCCGGCTCGCGAAGATCGTTCCCGACGTAACCGAGAACTGATGCGAGCACGCCTTGCACTTGAATTTGCGGCGGGTGGAGATCGAATAGGTCTCGCAGCAACCGCAGCGCGGGCAAACCGCCTCGCCATCCGTTTCCGGCCAGCGCAGGGCGCAGAATTTGCCGTAAGCGGCTTCCTCGCCAGCTTTGTAGATGTCTTTCAGCTTCAGCGTGCGGGAAGCGGCGGAGAGGAGGAAATGTTGCGTCATTGGTACTGTTTCCGATGCCTTGTGCATCGTATGTAGTACCTTTGGGTACTGTTTACAATACCCTATGTATCGTCTATGGTGAAAAAAGTACCGGAGATGATACCTATATGCCAGAAAGCGAATGGGAACAGAGGGTTAGCAACCTCCTGAAAGCCGAACTAAAGCGGAAAGGCGTCACCTACGGCCAGCTTGTTGAAAGGCTCGCCGCAATAGGCGTTGAAGAGAAGGAAGCGAACATCAAGAATAAGCTCTCTAGGGGCAAATTCTCAGCGGTGTTTCTTCTGCAATGTCTCTCTTCAGTCGGTTGCGACAACCTGCGGGTGTCGGACTCCTAGTCTTGGTTAGCATTTTCTTCGGCGTCCTCATCGCCGACGCGGTGTTACATAAAATAAATCGCACCCCACAGCGTACATATGAGTCCTGCGAACTTGGCGATCTGATCCATTGCAAGACGCTCCCCGGCGGTTCTTCCGTGCCTGGTGGCGGTGATGACGCCGAAAGTCATGATGAAAAATCCTATCGGGACGAGTACCGCTCGGAAAAGGACTTGAGCGCTCAACAACAAATGGCTTGGTGGGCGTTTGGTATGATGATCCTCACCGGCGTCGGTGTCGTTCTGTTGTATCAGACTTTGAGCGCCACTAGCGCGAGTGTCGATCAAATGCAGGACGCCAACCGCGCAGCTTGGACGGCTGTTGAAATCAGCGCCGACCTTGGTGAGAGGCAGATACAGATTGCGGAACGTGCTGCTGATGAGCAGCGGGAAGTCGCTCAAACGGCGCATGCCGCATTCCTTGTGCCCACCGGAATAATACCCGAAATATGGTTTTCCGACCTCGAAAAATTGAGAGTTACTTTTAGAAACATCGGCCAAAGTCCAGCCTACAATATACGTTTTTCTGCGAAAAGTTATTCCCATCACGCCAGTGATTTTTTCAGACCTCAAATAATATCCAGCCTGACGACTTTTAATAATTTCCTGCCCCAACTCGAAACCGATAGTTTTTGGTTGGGGTTTGATAGAGAAAAGTTGTTGAGCGGAAATCCTAACGTCGTCGAGGTGGGCGTGTACGGTGTAATTCTCTGGGACGATATATTTGGAAACGCGCGCGGTATTCGTTTCAATTATGAAACCAACATTCCCCCAATTGGTCCTATCAACAAATTCACCAATGACTGGTTTGGGAACCACATTCTGAAGCGCTGGCAGGTGCAAAAAATTGACGGCCTCTGCGTCGGGCAAACGTTCGACTTGGATTTGGAGGAAGATGAGGATGATTAGTTCAAACATCTAACCGGTTCTCCGGTTAGATGTTTGTTTTGACTCGCTGAATTGATTGGTGCGCTTGCTACATAAGACCGCGTCTCTCCCTATCATGGCTGGACGTATGATTTTGACGGTCGACTTGTCGGCGCGCCGTACTGGGATGGAAATAAGAATGCTAACCTGAAGGCTATTCGTCGCCATGCTGTAGACCTTGCACCAGTCGAATGTGCGACTTTCATGGGAACTGTTTTCGTCAAGCTTGGTGGGAACGCGCAATCTCTTGACGCCTATGTTGAACCAATCAAGCGACGTTTTTCTGAATATGATCTTGACTGTGTCGTTGTCGGTTCCAATGCGTCAGGCGCTCCTTTGATTACGCCGTGCGAACGCAAGACCAACTGGAAGACCTTTTTCGAAAACTCAGCGATCAACATTCTGCACGAGAACTTCGTGCACGATCTTTACGCCGTTTCACCGGAGATCCCGCGTATAAAGTCCGACGGCGTTCCCGCATTCACTGCATTGAGAGACCGGGAGCTTTTCGCTCTCGTCTTCGATCAGGAAGATGTCCAGAATACTTATCCGGATCTTGGTCTTCCGCATATCGGAAGGAACGGGGCGCCTCCAACGACAGAGTGTTTTGGGACTCACTATCCGAATTTCTATTTCTCGTTTGCGCCGACACATATCGAGATCGCCTATGCGCTTCCGGACGGTCCGGACCATGTCAGCGTTCGTCAGACGATCCTCTATCACAAGGAAGTCGCCAAGAGCGCCAGCGCCCTCAAGATGCGCCGCCTACTCTCTGGCGCGTTCGACGGCGCCTCTATCGAAGATGGCGGCATTGTCGAAGCCGTACACGCGGCTCGCCGCTCGCCCGTCTTTGGGCAGAAATTCTATTCGCCATTTTGGGATACGCTGCACTACGAGTTTAATAAACTGATCATCGAGGATCTTGGGTGCTAAGCGCGTTAGAGCCTGCAGGAATCAGATTTGCAGCGTCACGATCTAAGACGTACGCTGCATGGTGCGCGCAATGCATTCACCCCATAATCTGATCAAGAAATTGTCCGGATGAAGAAAATCCATACCGGGCATAAGCTCTACGCCGATAGGTCAATACTGAACCCGAACCAATCGTGAGATCTGTGGCGATCTCCTGCGAGCTCCATCCAGCGATGCTCCGTGCGCATACTTGGCGCTCCCGCAGCGTTAGCTTTTCGTACCGAGTGGCGAGGCGGGTTTCTATGCGAGAGATGATTGACTGGCTGCGCGCTATTCTGTTTTCGGCCAATTGGGCTAGCGCCGGAATGGCGAGTGCGGCAATCTCTTCAAGATCCTGCAGCTTCTTGGAATCAACCGGGGTGCAGAGGTAGAAATTGCAGAGAACAAGATTATCGCCGGATGCGTGTTTGAAGCATACTTTCTGGCGCAAACGTGGGCGATCAAAGCAGATCTCGCGATAATCGCTTCGGCCTATGTCATCGGCGCTCAGCACGTGCCGGGAAAGACGCGATTTCTCTCGCAGCCTCTGCTGTGCCCATACTGGATCGGAGCGATAAAAATCCTGCGCATAGAGCGATGTCCGCGTCTTCGTCGAGCCGAGTTTGCTGGCGGAGCTGAGCAGGATTGGCGCGTCGCCATGCGGTATGGCGAAGGAAGACACCTCATCAATGGCGACGAGGCGGCGCGTGAGGCGTAATATCCGTTCCGCAATCAAGTTGTCTGGTTGGGGCGCCGGTAGGCTTTGAGCGCTGTCTGGGAGGGACATGGCTAACCTTTTCCATTCCTGTGGCGTTGCGGCGGCTCCTCGGCCAACAACCCATTGTATTCTGATCTGTAGACAACGTCTCGCAAGTGTTTTGTTACAGTTCCATCAGCGGAATTCGGAAAGAGGCGAGGAAAAATAAGGCGTTATGAGCAAACCGTTCGCATCGTCGGCTGATACGGCGCCGAAAAAAGAGACGCTCGAGGTATTGGCGGAGGGCGTTTATGCACTCACCGCAGAGGGCGACCCCAATGTGGGGGCGATCGAAGGAGAGGACTTCCTCGTCTGCATCGAAGCGCGGGCGACGCCCGCGGCGGCGCGAGACTGGCTCTCGAAGCTCCGTGAGTACACGAAGAAGCCCGTCAAATACCTTGTCCTCACCCACTATCACGCAGTGCGGGTTCTTGGTGCGAGTGCATTCGGCGCCGAGCATATTGTCGCCAGCGAGACGACAAGAAAGCTCATTGAAGAGCGCGGGAAAGAAGATTGGGACTCGGAATTCGGGCGTATGCCGCGTCTCTTCAAGCAACCGGAAGAAATTCCGGGCCTGACTTGGCCTACAACGACATTCGCCGACTCCTTTGAGATCGAACTCGGCGGTGATCGAGGCAAAGTCGAACTGAAGTTCTGCGGCCGCGGCCATACGGCTGGCGACGTCGTTGCTTGGCACGGTAAATCAAAAACGCTTTTCGCCGGCGATCTCGTGGAAGCGGAGGCGGCGCTCTACACTGGCGATGCATTCCATATGGATTGGGCTGCAGGAACGCTGGACAAAGTGAAAGCGTTCCGCGCCAAGCACTTGATCGGAGGGCGCGGTGCTGTCGCGCGCGGGGAGGCGGCCTGCGATGCGGCTGTCGAGCAGACGCGCGAATTTCTCAACGTAATGATCCGCGAAGTCGGCGCTGTCCATAAACGCAAAGGATCGCTGAAAGAGGCGTTCGAGGCGACGCACAAGGCATTGGCGCCCAAATTCGGTCGCTGGCCGATCTTCGAACATTGCCTGCCATTTGATGTCCAGCGCCTTTGGGATGAATTCGACGGTATTGATTGGCCGCGGATCTGGACAATGGAACGCGACCGCGAAGTCTGGGCCGAGTTGCAGGACTAACCATCATGGCGAGACCAACCGGAATCCCTGTCTGGAAAGATATTGGCGTCGCCACGCCGCCAGCAGAGGGAACGCTCGAAGAAAAGAAGATCGTCATTGTCGGCGGCGGCCCCGTCGGCATGGCTATGGCGCTTGATCTGGGCCAGCGTGGCCATGAAGTCGTTATCGTTACGCGCTGGGATTTCCTGCCTGCGTATTCAAAAGCAATTTGCTGGTCGAAGCGTTCGCTCGACATTCTTGATCGCCTCGGCGTCGGTCAGAAGCTCGTCGACAAAGGCGTAGTCTGGAATGTCGGCAAGGTATTTCGCGGCGATGAAAAAGAGCCGGTGTACGAATTCGATATGCTACCGGTGAAAGAACAAAAGCGCCCGGGCTTCATCAACCTTCAGCAATACTACGCCGAAGAGTATCTTTTTGACGCCATCAAAGCCTTGCCCAATGTCGATTTCCGCTCCGGCCATGAAGTGACAGGCGTCACGCAAGATGATGGCGGCGTGGTGATCGATGTCGCCTGCGAAGGCGTCTCATACAAAATTCGAACGACCTGGTTGATCGCGTGCGACGGCAACAAGTCTTCCATCCGTGATTTGATGGGCCTCGACTTCGAAGGGCGTGTGTTTGAGGATAATTTCCTCATCGCAGACATTACTATGAAGCAGGGACGTCCTTCAGAGCGCTGGTTCTGGTTCGATCCGCCCTTCAATCCGGGTCAGTCCGTGCTGCTTCACAAGCAGCCTGACGATATGTGGCGCATCGACTTTCAGGTCGGTTGGAATATCGACCGGGAAGCGATGACGCGCGATGAGAATGTCGAACCGCGCATCCGCGCGATGCTCGGCGATGACGTCGAATTCAAAAAGGAATGGTACAGTATATATACATTCCAGTGTCGTCGGATGGCGCGATTTGTCCATGGACATGTGATTTTCGCTGGCGATTCGGCGCACCTCGTTTCTCCCTTCGGCGCGCGCGGCTGTAATGGCGGGTTCGCAGATATCGACAACCTTGGCTGGAAGCTCGACCTGATCTTGAAAGGCGAAGCGCCGGAAAGTCTGCTTGAAACGTATAACTACGAAGCAGTCGTGACGGCCGACGAAAATATCCTCAATTCGACTCGCTCGACGGATTTTCTCACTCCGAAGTCCACGGTTAGCGAGGCGTTCCGCGATGCGGTGCTGACGCTCGCCGCAGATCACGCTTTCGCGCGGCCATTCGTGAATTCGGGACGCTTGTCGACAGCGGTGGCCTATCCGGAAAGCCCGCTCAACACTCCCGATGAAGACATGTGGGAGGGCGGCGTTCCTCCCGGTTCGCCGCCTCTTGATGCGCCGTTCGGCGAGGAGTGGTTGCTGGACCAGCTAAATGGCGAGTTCACCTTGGTCGCCAATGGATATGATGGCGGTGCGCCAGAAGGCGTAAGGCTTATTGATTTGTCGACTGGCGGCGGCTCAAACGTTCTGCTCAATCGCTATGATCTCTCGCCGGGCGCCGCGTGTCTCTTCCGGCCCGATCAATATGTCGCTGCGCGGTGGAAGAAACCGACAAAGGCGAAAATCAACTCCGCTTTGCGTCGCGCGATGGGGAAGTGACATGGGAAAGCTCAATACGAACCCGAATGTCGCTTATGCGGATAGCGTCTATCAGAAATTGATCGATGCGCATGCGGGACTCTCCGATGCGGATTCGATTGCTCTCAACGCCCGCCTGATATTGTTGCTGATCAATCATATTGGCGACCGCGAAGTCGTTGAATCGGCGATTGAGTTGGCCAGGCGGGGCGGCGGGGACTGAATTGGTGCTTCATCAGCAGGCGACTTATTATGGAAAGCGCCATCTGCTACGGCAGCGCTTTCGGTCGGTCGCCGCGAAAGGGCGTGAGACTCCTTCCTGTTGCGACTAGGGTTTCGAGACGCTTCGTCGCGCAGAGGCGTTGCGGGATTTTCTTGAAATATGTTTCGTAGAGTGACGCGGCGAGCGGCAATTTCTTATCTGGGATCGTAGGAAGAGAATGAATTCTGTTGCATCGATCACCTCGTCGGGAAAGCGGGATCCATGATTAGGTTCGACGCTAATCTCACCTTTCTGTTTCGCGAGCTCCCTCTGCCTGAACGATTTGCAGCGGCGCGCGTGGTCGGATTTTCTGGCGTCGAGCTGCTCGTCACGGAAGGCGCCCCGCCTGACACGCTGGCGTGCGCTGCAAGAGAAGCCGGTGTCGAAGTCGTACTTTGTAATGCGCCGATGGGAGACTTTCTGGCCGGCGGCCTTGGCCTGAGTGGAGCGCCCGGGCGAGAAAGTGAATTCGCCGGCGCAATCAGGGAAGCGGCGGCTTTGGCGGCTACGCTTTCTTGCTCGCGCATTCATGTCGGCCCCTCGCGGCTTGAAGCCGGCGCTTCGCGTGCCGCGGCGCTCGCCGTCCTCAGGGACAATCTGCGCATGGCGGCGGAGATTCTAGGGGAGGTCGGCGTGGAAGCGCTCGTCGAGCCGCTCAATACAAACGATGTTCCCGATGTGCTGCTCTACGACTTAGATGAATGCGCTGCGATTATCGGCGATATTGGAGCCGAAAATCTAAAACTTCAGTTTGACGTCTATCATATGTCACAGATGCAGCCGGCGATCGTGTCTGCGTTCAGTCGCCACATCGAGAGGATCGGGCATGTGCAATTTGCGGATGCACCAGGGCGCGGCGCGCCGGGCAGCGGCGAGATAGACTTTCCAGCGTTCTTTGAGACAGTAGAAAAGTCCGATTATCAAGGCTGGCTTGGCGCGGAGTTCAATCCGGGCGAAAATCCTGCGCCATTCGCATGGCTTGAAAGATATCAATAGGCTTTCTGGGTGCGTTCATCCAGCGTGAGAAAGTCGAGCAGCTTCGCCGCAAACTCTGGGTTCTTCAGCGTGCCTGTATGGCTCCCTGTAATCCTTTCGGCGCGCGCGTTCCGGAAATGCGCGGCAAGGGCGGCAGGATCACCATGCTCGTTGTCGCGATCCCCGCAAATGATGAGCGTTGGGGGAGTGATGGCCTGGAGCTCTTCGGGGCTTGAATCCGGAAAACTCCGCATGGACGCCGTGAGTTCTGTTGCCGACAGCGCTTCGCGAACGATTTCCGCCTGAAGCGCGCGTGCAGCAAAGTCGGTCGCGGGGTCTGCCCTTAACAAGTGTTCAAACCGATCGCTCACCGGGCCTGGATGAGTGACATTGGCGAGCCCAAGCCCGCCGAGAACCACCCGCGAAGGAAGAGCGCCGCGCATCAACATTCTGACCGCAGTGAGCGCGCCCATGGAATAGCCGGCAAGGTCGAAGTCGCTGACAGCAAGAGCGTTGAGCAGGTGCTCCATATCAAGCGCTAGCGCATCGGGCGGGAAAGCTAGAAAAGCCGATGTCTCCCGTGATGCGCCGTGCCCGCGCAAGTCCGGTGCAATGATGCGTCGTCCGCTTTCCACGAGCTGCGAAGCGATGCCGTTCTTAAGCCATGTCTTCTCGGCGTTGGACGCAAAGGCGTGAATGAGAAGAACAGGCTTGCCCGCGCCGATATCGTAGTAAGCGAGCGGCGCGCCATCGAAACTGTTGATCTTCTTCACGCTTGCGGCATGCCTCTTATCAGCGGAATCGTGCGCTTCATCAGCTCCACGCGATCGGCAGTCGCGTGGGCCCTTGAAATACATGCGGCGGCATCCACTCGATAGGACCGGTTATGCGAAGGTCGGGCATTCGCGGCGCTAGGAACTTCAACGCCTCTTCAAGTTCGACGCGCGCGAGATGCGCGCCAAGGCAGAAATGACGCCCGCCGCCGAAAGTGAGATGTTGTACAGTCGGCTTCCGTTTTATGTCGAAGCGATTAGCGTCTGGGAAATATGTTTCATCACGATTGGCGCTGATGAGCGCGACCGTGACCCGTGAGCCTTGCGGAATGTCGAGACCATTGAGATCGGTATCTTCGGTAGCCAGACGATCAAGGCCAGGAAAGACCGATGCATAACGCAGCAGTTCTTCGACCGCGCCGGGCGCAAGCGATGGATCTTCGGCGATCATTCGCCACTGGTCGAGGTTCTTGGAGAAGAGAACTAGCGCGTTTCCTAGTCCAAATCGTACAGTGTCTGTGCCTGCGATGATCAGTGAGGCGACGATGAATACGATCTCCGAAGAGGTCAGCCTGTCGCCATCTTCTTCCGCGCGGATAAGCTCGGCGATAAGGCAGTCGCCGCGTTCGTTTGCGGCGCCTCTTCGGTGCTTGTCGACGAGGTCAACCATATAAGCATCCATATTGTCGTGCGCCTTGAGCGCTTCAGGCACTGCTGCAGGGTCGCCGCTCATCCAGCGCGTCCACGCCGCCGCTGTCTCAGAAAAGAAATCGATATCTTCGGGCGGGGCGCCAAGTACGGCGCAGACGACTGGCACCGGCAGCGGGCGGCAGATTGCGCTTACTGCTTCGCACTCTTTCCTTCCCCCAATAGCCGTAAAGTTTCGCTCCATGACGGTGCGCACATGCGGTCGCCATTTGTCGACGGCGGCTGGCGTCAGCGATGGCATGGCGAGGCGGCGCAGCCTTTAGTGATCGGGACCTTCCATGGACAGAATGGAATTCTTGCGCCGCTCAAAAAAGCGGGGGTCGAGATTCGGAATTCGCTCAAGGTTTTTCAGCGTCCAGTCGACAAACCGGCGATCGCCGAGCACGGCGCGGCAATCTTCATATCGTGTCAAAAGAATCGCATCGTCGAGTTCGCTCTTCCGTGGGCGCGTTTCTGGAAGACGCTCCCAGAATGGCGCTGCGCCGGGCGTGAAGAAATTCTCGAAGTGAAGGTGGACGGACTTTTTGCTGGCGGTGGTCATGGGCAGGCTCCCTTCGGCTTGCGATGCGGGTTGGCGCTGCGCTGGCGGCTTGTTCCAGGCGTCTCCGCGGGCAAGCTCTATTCATTTATTCTTGTGCGCCCCGTTGCGATTGGCTCGTGATCCCCCAAACTTAATATAACTCGATCACAACGTTAGTATCGCGAATTTGCAATGGATTTTGCCATTGGACTATGGCGCCATAGGCGGAAACCGTCTGTCCCCAGAGCTAAGTACAATCGGCATGAAACGAGGAAACATGGCGCTCGATAGTTACCGTGATACGACCCGCGCCTGTTCGGCTTATGCTTTTCGCAGCACGCAAGAGGGTGGGTACGAAGCGTCTGTGGACGCTCTCGGCAGGGAAGGTTTCTCGCGGGCGCTCTTTGAATGGGTCAACAGCGTGGTTCCCATTGATGAGATTTCCGGCTTCGTCCTTGGAGAGAAAAGTGAACCGAGCACGATTGTATCTTGCGGTGCCGACGGAGAAGCGTTTCGTCGCGCGAGTCTCTATAGGGAACGATATTTTCGGCTCGACCCTTTTCGCAAGGCCTATCGGTTGATCGGGGATGGCCGTGCCGTGCGGCTTAAATCGCTCTCGTCCGCCATAGCCGATCCGAGTTATCGCCATGAGTGTTTTGAAAGACCCCGCCTTCGGGAGAAGTTATCCTTTCTCCGCAGAACGACCTCCGGCGAGCATTTCATTTTCAGCATTTATCGCGCTTCCGGGCGCCAGACGCTCTCGATGGAAGACGAGCAGCGGTTGAGCGCCGTGTCCGATTTCATCATGCCGTTGCTCGGCAAGCATGCGGCTCTTGTTTTCCCGGCGGCGGGGACACCCAAAGCGCGGGAAATCGAGGTGGCCGTAAAGTCTCTTGAGGGCGGTCTGACTGAGCGGGAACAGCAAGTTCTGGCGCGCACGCTCATAGGAGAAACCGCGGAGTCGATTGGAAGGGCTCTCGGCATCAGGGCGACGACGGTCCTTACCTATCGGCGCCGCGCTTATGCGCGTTTCGGCGTTTCATCGGCAAACCAGTTAATTCCACGCTTGCTGCAATAAGCAGCGCGCGCCAACGTTGCCAATAACCATTGGAGGCGCTAGCGCTAAAGTGCGCTCCTTGCGGATACGCGCCTACGAAATAACGTCGACGGATGGTGACTGATGCAAGCCGATAAAGATGCGCTGCTCTTCATTGGAACCGGAATCATGGGCGCGCCGATGGCGCGCAATCTCGCCAAAGCGGGCTTCAAGCTCACTGCATGGAACCGTTCTCCGGACAAGGCTCGCGCTATCGTATCCGACATGATTGCTTGTACCGAAGATCTCGCCAATCTGAGGAAGGCGAAGCGAAATGTCATCATTATGCTCAGCACGGGCACAGTCGTGGACGAAATTCTCTTTGGCTGCGACGGCGGTGGAGGAATCGCGCAACAGCTTGAGCCGGGATCGCTTGTCATCGTCATGAGTTCGATACCGGTCGAAACCGCGCGCGCGCAAAGTGAGAAGCTCGCGGCGATTGGCGTTTCCTATATCGATGCGCCAGTCTCTGGCGGTGAGCGGGGAGCAATAGCCGGAACACTGACGATTATGGCGGGTGGGGAGATAGAGGATATCGAACGCGCGCGCCCGCTATTTGAGGCGATGGGGCGGGTCACCCGCGTCGGTCCTGCCGGAACAGGCCAGCTCGCCAAACTCGCGAACCAAACGATCGTAGGGATTACAATCGGGGCGGTCGCCGAGGCGCTTCTTCTCGCCGAAGCCGGCGGCGCCGACATAAGCGCCGTACGCGAAGCGTTAACCGGCGGCTTCGCCGATTCGACGATTCTGCGTCAACATGGGCAGAGAATGGCGGAAGATCGCTTTGAGCCGGGCGCGCACGCGCACGTTCAACTAAAGGATCTTTCGACTGCAGCGACTCTCGCCGAAAAGTTCGGGCTCGACTCACCGCTGACGAATCTGACGAAAGAACTCTATACGGAGATGTGCGAAGGTAAGGCGCGCGATCTCGACCATAGCGCGCTCTATTTGCATCTGAAGAAGCGCAAGAACGCGAAGTAACGAAAATTACGCCGAACGAATCTTTCTGATTGTTCTTTGGTCTCTTTGCCGCAAAATGCGCCGCATATGACGAGAGCGCGCTGTGCGCTGCTTCGACGCCGACGAGTGACGGGAGAGATGAGTGGCGGTTCTTTCTGAAAAGCGACGAAAGCCAGGCGAGGCGCTGCTCCCTGTAGAGGGAAGCGATCTCAGTGTTCTTCGAGAGATAGAGCGAAAGGTGCTCTGGCTCGCCGTTTACATGATCCACCACGCAAATCATGTCCGTTCATCTGTTGACGGACTGAAGGTCGGCGGGCACCAGGCGTCATCGGCGTCGCTCGTCACCCTGATGACGGCTCTCTATTTCCGCCAGCTTCGCCCGCAAGACCGTGTGGCGGTGAAGCCGCATGCTTCGCCCGTTTATCACGCGATCCAATATCTCATGGGCCGCCAGAACCTTGATGCGCTGGAGCGTTTTCGCGCATTTGGCGGCGCCCAGTCATATCCTTCGCGTACGAAAGATACGCCTGGCGTCGATTTTTCGACTGGGTCGGTCGGTCTTGGCGTAGCAGCGACGCTCTTCGCGTCATTGGTGCAGGATTATGTTCGCGCGCGCGCCGACGCCGATAAAACCGGCGACGCGCCGGGGCGGATGATTGCGCTAGTCGGCGACGCCGAACTTGATGAAGGCAATATCTACGAAGCGCTCCTGGATGGTTGGAAATACGACGTCCAGAATCTGTGGTGGATCATCGACTATAACCGGCAGAGCCTCGACGGCGTGGTGAACGATGCGCTCTTCCAAAAGATTGCTGGCGTTTTCGACGCGCTCGGCTGGCGCGTGACGACGCTCAAATACGGCAAGAAGCTTGCCGCGCTTCAGGATGTCGCTGGCGGTGAGGCTATTCTCGACTGGATCGACGCTTGTCCGAACCAGCTCTATTCCGCCATGACATTCAAGGGCGGCGCGGCGTGGCGCGAGCGCCTGAAGGTTGATCTCGGGGATGCAAGTGGCGTCAAAGCCATTCTCGATTCGCATGATGATGCGGCGCTCCATGCATTGATGACCAACCTTGCAGGGCACGACCTTGAGAGCGTCATCGAAACTTATGACGTCATGAACGATGATCCGACGCCGCAGTGCCTGATCGCATACACAGTGAAGGGGTTCGGTCTGCCGCTCGCCGGGCACAAGGATAACCATGCGGGACTCATGACGCCTGCGCAGCTAGAACAGTTGCGCGAGGCGATGTGCGTTCCTCATGGCGCCGAATGGGATAAGGCCGCTGGTCTTAATATCGGTCATGACGAGATAGAAGAGTTCATCTCAAGCTGTGATTTCATCAAGCGTCCACAGCATATCGATGCAGCGCCGC
>ERZ795053.4613-NODE-4613-length-14801-cov-5.300692_pt1 | contig 14801 bp, 14 predicted proteins | sample MGYA00375137_ERZ795053 | MGnify/ENA primary metagenome ERZ795053 (study PRJEB30182, sample SAMN05720284) | activated sludge metagenome | isolation source: Anaerobic digester | place: Hong Kong | collected 2014-12-17 ... | reverse complement strand
CGAAATCTGACTAGAATGATGATAGTAGAATCAATTTTCACTATCAGAGGATTTTTCCCCCCATTCCAGTAGAACGTGCAGTAAGGACGTGTCAAGGGAATGGAGAAGCCTGTGCCAATTTCATGCGTAAGCTAATCAACCACCCATCAAATGCAGCGATCGAAAGCCTAGAAGGCTTTGAACTGGCCTATCGTCAGCTTTTACGCGTTCACTACTCTCCCAATTTTATCTACCGCAAAGACGCACCGGTGCGCAATAAGGTTGCTCTCGTGAGTGGCAGCGGTAGTGGCCATGAACCCCTCAACAGCGGTTATGTCGGTAAGGGGATGTTGGATGCGTGTTGTCCGGGGGCCATCTTTACCAGCCCAACACCGATCCAATATTTAGCGGCCACCAAGGCGGTCCATGGAGGCGCCGGCGTCCTGTATGTGGTCAAGAATTATATGGGGGGGGTTCTCAACACAGATATGGCCTTAGAGCTTGCTGCCGAAGAGGGTATCGCTGTTGCATCTGTGCTGGTGCATGATGATGTCGCGGTTGACCGTGATCTCAATCGACGGGGTACAGGTGCAACAGTTTTTGTTGAGAAGATTGCCGGCGCAGCAGCAGAACAAGGTCGTTCACTACCCGAAGTGACAGCCGTTGCCAAACGGGCAAGTGAAGCAACGCGTAGCATGGGGGTAGCATTAACCAGTTGCACCTCACCCAGTGTTGGCCATCCTACCTTTCAACTGCCCGAAGGACAGATTGAATTTGGCGTTGGCATTCATGGTGAGCCGGGGCGTCGCCGCGCCCTGATGGCAAAGTCCGATGAAATTGTGGATATGATGTTGGCGCCAATCATGCATGACTTGCGTTTGCGTGCCCATGACCGTGTTTTGGTGCTTGTCAGCGGATTGGGAGGCACACCCCAACATGAGTTGTACATTGTCTATCGCCATCTGCACCATCTGCTGGAACGTCACTCGATCAAGGTGGAGCGCCAACTGGTTGGCAATTACATAACGAGTCTGGATATGGCCGGTTGCATGGTCTCCATCTTGCGCCTTGACGAAGAGCTGCTGACGCTGTGGGATGCCCCAGTGTGCACACCAACGCTTTCCTGGTAACCGTGTACCCGTTTTCGGTACATAACTCGTGCGCTCATCAGCCGAAAGTGGGAAAACACAATCATTTCCCTGCTGTAAATCATCGGTTTTTCCACTTTTCACAGATGAGCCAACTCGTGACAGAATTTTTATTGATGAATAACTGAGGGCACAATGAGTGAGGAAATCACACTACGGCAATTACGACATTGGTTGCAACGGTATGCCGATCTGATCGAGGAGCAGGAAACCTACCTGTCGGAACTGGACGCAGCCATCGGTGATGGCGATCACGGTGCCAATATGATGCGCGGCATGGAGACCGTTCGGGCCCGCCTCCAAGAAGAACAAGAAGCCAAGATCACGGTGAGTACACTGATGCGCAATGTGGCAATGACGCTGATTAGCAGTGTGGGAGGTGCTGCCGGTCCCTTGTACGGTGCCTTTTTCCTACGTGCCGCGAAAGATGCCGGCAACACAAGTCAGATTACCTTAGCACAACTCGCCCACATGTTTCGCAGTGGATTGGAGGGGGTGCAGCAGCGTGGTAAGGCCGTTGCCGCCGAAAAGACGATGGTTGACGCCATGTTACCAGCGGTGGATGCATTGGCCAATGCCGAGGCCGCAGGACAATCGCTCACCTCTGCGCTCCATGCCGCGACGGTGGCAGCTGCCGCCGGTATGGAAGAAACAATTATGATGCAGGCAACCAAGGGACGGGCAAGTTATCTCGGTACACGCTCCATCGGTCACCAGGATCCCGGCGCCACCAGCACCTATTATCTCTTTCTCGCCGCCGAGGAGACGCTCGTTCCGTAGCCGACACTGCGAAATTCGCAACAACGCAAGAAAGGTGAATCTCACATGGCAACGTATATAGGTGCCATCGACTCCGGCACAACCAGCACCCGCTTCATGCTCTTTGATCACCGCGGGACCGTTGTTGCCTATGATCAACGAGAACATGAGCAGATCTTTCCCCAAAGTGGCTGGGTAGAGCACAATCCGCGCGAGATCTGGGAACGTACCCGTGAGGTTGTCGGTGCAACGCTCGCCAAAGCCCAGATTCGTGCGCGCGATATTGCGGCGATTGGCATCACCAATCAACGGGAAACCACATTGGTCTGGGATAAAACAACCGGCGAGCCCATCTACAATGCCATTGTTTGGCAGGATACCCGCACCGACCGCATCTGTCGCCAACTCGCCGATGATGGTCACGCCGAGCGGATCTACCACAAGACAGGGCTGCCACTGGCAACCTACTTCTCCGGCCCCAAAATCCGCTGGCTTCTGGACAACGTCAAGGGGGCGCGGGCTCGCGCCGAAGCGGGTGAACTCCTCTTCGGCAACATCGATACCTGGTTGATCTGGCACCTCACCGGTGGTGCCCACATCACCGATCCAACCAATGCCAGTCGCACCATGTTGATGGATCTGGAGACGTTGGACTGGGATGACGATCTGCTGGAAATCTTACGTGTTCCACGTGCCATGTTACCGACCATTCGCCCCAGCAGCGATCCCGACTTTTACGGCACGACGCAGCCAACCGGACCCTTTCAGGGAGAAGTTCCCCTTTGTGGAGATCTGGGAGATCAGCAGGCTGCTACGGTCGGCCAAACTTGCTTTCAAGCCGGCGAAGCGAAAAACACCTATGGCACCGGCTGCTTTATGTTACTCAACACCGGCGAAGAAATTGTGCGCAGCAGCAACGGTCTCCTGACCACGGTCGCTTACCAATTGGGTACAGCGCCAACGGTCTACGCGCTGGAAGGATCGATTGCCATGGCCGGGGCCACTGTCCAGTGGCTGCGTGATAATTTGCAGTTGATTAACCACGCTGCCGAAACTGAAGCGATTGCGCAAAGCGTTGCTGACAGCGGCGGCTGTTACTTTGTCCCTGCCTTTAGCGGCCTCTTTGCCCCCCATTGGCGCAGCGATGCGCGCGGCGTCATTGTTGGGTTGACGCGCTATATCAATCGGGCCCACATTGTGCGGGCAGCCCTTGAAGCGATCTGTTATCAGACTCGTGAAGTATTGGAGGCCATGAATGCCGACAGTGGTGTGCCCCTGCGTGCACTCAAGGTCGATGGCGGGGCCACCGTCAACAATTTTCTCATGCAACTGCAGGCTGATATCCTTGGTGTAGAAGTTATTCGGCCACAGGTGGCTGAGACAACGAGTCTCGGTGCGGCCTACGCGGCCGGGCTGGCTGTCGGCTTTTGGGATAATCTGGAGGCGCTGCGCACCAATTGGCAGGTAGATCAGACATGGCAACCTCAGATCGGTGAGCAGGAGCGCGACGAAGGGTATGCGGGTTGGCAAAAGGCGGTTGAGCGCACGCTTGATTGGGTTGATTGACGAATCCCATGATTAGCCTTGTTCTGGTCTCCCACGTTTACGAAATCGCAATTGGGGCCAAAGTGCTGGCGGAACAGATGGCAGACGCTGAATTGCGAATCGAAGCGGTCGGTGGTATATCTGCCACTACGGCCCCCAATTCATCGCTTGGGGAGTCAGCCAGTGGGCAGTCGACCAGGGCTGTGGGTACCGATGCTGTCCAGATTGCTGAGGCGATTCAACGGTGTTGGTCGGCAGAAGGGGTTTTGTTGCTCATTGATCTAGGCAGTGCCGTGCTTAGTACTGAGCTTGCGTTGGATCTGCTCCCCGATGAGATGCGCGACCTTTGCCTCATCAGCAACGCACCGCTGGTGGAAGGGGCTGTTATGGCTGCGGTGGAAGCCAGCCTCGGCCACAGCCTGGCCGTTGTCAACGAAGCGGCCGAAGGCATTGCACAGATTCCGAAGGTGTTCCGTCCATAACAATTGCTTGAAGGTTCATCAAGCGAATGCAAGAACAAACGGTTGATGTAACAATTTCTAATCCCATGGGCCTTCACCTGCGCACAGGGAAAGAAGTGGTTCAAGTTGCGAACCAATTCGATGCCGATATTACTGCGCAAAATTTAACGCGCCAGTCACCTATGGTAAATCTGAAGAGTATTTTGCAGATCATGCAATTGCAAGCACGGCAAGGGCACACCTTGCGGCTCTACGCAAACGGCCAAGACGCTGCGGCTGCACTCACAGCCCTTACAGTCCTTTTCCAAAGCATCCCATGAAAGAACGCTATCAAGGTTTACCGGCGGCGCCAGGCATTGGTATTGGCAATCTCTTTATTTATCGCTCACAACGGCTTCAAATGGAGTCAGCTGTCATTGAGTATGCGTCAGATGCGGAAGCCGAATGGCAGATCTTTCTTGAGGCCAAAGCGCAAGTCGATGAAGAGCTGGTCGCATTGGCGAGTGCACAAAACACCCTCGTGGCTGAGGTCTTTTCGGCGCAGCGGGTCATTCTGCAGGATCAGACTCTGCTCCAGGCAATTCACGAAGCGGTGTATACGGAAAACCAGAGCGCCCTCAGTGCCACCCGCCATGTCATCTGTGAGTTGGCCGAACTTTTTCGCAATCTAGGTGATGACTATTTCGCCGGGCGCTCAGTCGATATTCTTGACATCGGTCAACGACTCCTGGCTCACATGGGAGGCACCATCACCGGTGCCCAACAGCTCCAGAGTATCCCCCAACAGAGTATTCTAGTTGCGATCGATCTGATTCCTTCAGAGTTAACCCAGCTACCACTGGATCACATCCAAGGCATTGCGTTGGCTGAGAGCACACCTACCGCCCACTCGGCCATTTTGGCGCGCACCTTGGAGATCCCCATGGCCTGCGCTCTGGGAGATGCCATTTTGCGCTTGGGGCAAGGGCAGGCGATTCTGGATGGCGAAGTGGGGGAACTGCTCTTTATCCCTAGTGCAAACGAGTTGACGCGCTACCGGGACACCCAACGGCAGCAGGCGGAGGAACGGGCGTCTGCCCTCGAACATGCTGCTGAGACAGCGACCACCCGTGATAACATCACCATTACGGTGCTGGCCAATATTAATAGCCCAGACGAGATCGCACAGTTACACGCCACCGGCGCCGATGGGGTCGGGCTCCTGCGCACGGAATATCTCTTCCAAAATCGGCTGACCGCGCCAACTGCTGAAGAACAGTTTGCGATCTATTTGGAGCTGGCACAGCAGATGGAAGGGCATCCGCTAACGGTTCGTGCGCTGGACGCCGGCGGTGACAAACCGATGCAATACTTGAACCACCACCATGAGGAGAACCCCTTTCTGGGTCTCCGGGGGATCCGCCTGTTGTTGCATCAGCCGACGCTCTTACGCACGCAATTTCAGGCACTCTATCGGGTCGCAGTTGCGCTGGAACACGTCTTGGAGATCCGCTTCATGTTACCTATGGTCAGTGCTGTTGAAGAAGTGCGCGCGGCACGCAGCTTGCTCAACGAAATCGTTGCCGAAGAGACGACGGCGGCTCAACCATTGATGATGAAGATCGGTGCGATGATTGAAATTCCTTCGGCAGCACTGATCGCCCAACGGTTAGCCCCCTACGTAGATTTTTTCAGCATTGGCACCAATGATCTCGCCCAGTACACGCTGGCGACCGACCGCACCAATGCCAGCGTTGCGGCATTGGCAGATCCCCTGCATCCTGCTGTGCTACAGTTAATCAAACTCACCTGTGACGCTGCCGAAGTGGCACAAATTCCCGTGTCGATTTGTGGCGAAATCAGCGGCGATCCTCATGCCGTTCCGCTCTTGCTTGGCCTAGGGCTCACGGAACTCAGTGCCCCGCTGCCCGCGGTACCCCTCGTCAAAGAAGCGGTGCGCGAGTGTACGTATCGCACGGCAAAGCTGTTGGCGCAACGAGCGTTGGGCTGTGACGACGCGCGGGCGGTGCGTGCACTGCTAAAAAACTAAACTGCCCTTGCGTTGAAAACGCCCAACACGAAATTCCATTGGCGTTTTTTTAGATCCATAGTATGATGCCTTGCATGAGTCTATTTAACCAGCTACCAGTCCCGTGGGCGGAGCGCGCACAACGTCTGAAACAATCTGAAGATCAGAAACCGCTTGTTGCGCCGGCTTCTGATCCTGTGGTCGACTATCGCGACCGCATTAGTGTTGTTACCTGGCTCTTTGTCTTTGGCTTGGGTCTCAGCCTACTCTATACACTGCCAACCACAGTGATCCGGTTACGCGCTCTTGGCTCACCGGTAAGCATTGCATTGACCAAAACGTTGATCGCTGCTATCTTCCTGGCTGTACTGGCTGCGGCCGGCGCAGAGAGTGTCATCAGCGTACATCCCCGCTTTCTCAACAATCCGTCGTACCGCTTTTTCCGCTCCTGGCCCACGTGGGCCTTGCCCATGGCGATTGCCATCATTGGTGTGTATCTGCTGCCGCTGGCGCCGACGCGCCCGACGCAAATTGTTGCTATCCTGGCCGCGGGGGTTTTGATGGCCTTGGCACTCTTTAGCCTCTACAGCACCATTGCACGTGAGCAGTCAGGCTTTCGGCGTTCCCGCTTTATCCTGGATGCACTTTCCTACGGTGCGGCGCTACTGCTCTTTCTCTTTGTCTATCAGACGCGTACCCGTAGCTTGCTCTCCGGCACACTCATCGCAATGACAGCAACTTTGCTGGCGGTGGAGATCCTGCGTACCACGACCGACCGGTCTGCCGTTATCTTCACCTATGCCGCCATCGTCGGCATGATTTTGGGGCAGGTGACCTGGGCACTGAACTATTGGTGGACGTTGGGGAACTTGCATGGTGGGCTGCTCTTGTTGCTCATCTTTTACCTAGTCGTGGGTATTGCCCAACATGGCATTCAAGAGCATCTCAGCCGGCGTGTTCTGTGGGAGTTTGCGATCTTTGCCCTTGTTGCCTTGGCGCTGATTATTGCCATCGGCCCACGCTTTGGCTGATGCGAGGTATGCTTCGCACACGGCGACCATGGGTAGAGAATGGGAAAGGGCCGAGCAGCAAACAAAGCACCGTTGCTCTGCTTGCTGCCCAAACGCTGGTTTCTACCGCAACGAAGCAGCGATCACGGCCAATCGGTCAAAGGTGGCCTGGTCGATTTTAATATCAAGCACTTTGGCAATGACACCGGTCCAGCCATGCAGAAATGCCGTCCAACCATCGGCCACAGTGAGTTGACGGTTCTCACGTTGCGCCAACGCCTGCTGCAAAAAGGCTAATTCCCCTCGATAGTTGAGTTCCCAGGCCACGCCGTTGTGCGGAAATTGGGCGGCAGCGGTAATCGGTGATCCGGGCCGATCTTTGCCCATGCCGGTTGCATTGATGACAACGGTACCGGGAGGCATCTGCGCCAATAGCCGGTCATTTTCCGCCGCCTGCTGGTGGCAGAGATACCGAAATTCGATGGGGGCATTGATACCAGCCAACAGTGTTTCGACGCGCGTCAACCGATTACGATCAATATCAACAAAAGTAAAGCGGGCTGGGCGGTCGGCGCCATTGGGCTTTTCCAGTAGATGTAACGCCACCGCCACCGCCGCTCCGCCGGCGCCAAACGACAGCAGCTCTCCCTGGGTGGACGCAAAGTAACCGGCGGACAATATGGCATCTAAGGCGCGACCATCGGCCACCGGGTCAACGGCATACCCCCAAAGCAAGCCATCTCGCTTCGCCAAACAGGATACTTCGTCGCAGAGCTGTGCATGGTGACCGAGATGATCAATGAGATCGCGGGCGGCATCAAGCAGATCCACTTTGTGTGTTGTGATCAGAGCACCAAGCGCCTGTGGATCTGCCTTGATCTCCGCCACAATTTGCCGGTAGCGGGCTGGATCGTCGTGAATTTGACAATCGACCCCCTTAAGTTGTACATCGGGGCGTCCCAAAGCGGCCATCCATTGTGGAAAGACGCGCTGCGCTGAGGACTGTCCCGTTGTCACACCAATAAAGTAAAACGTAGCGTTACCTGTTTCTGTTGTTGAAGTAACCATTGTTTGCTCACCAGATTTTACTATGGATCACCTTGAACTTATTATTCTTGCCGACGATGTCACCGGTGCTGCTGATTCGGCAGCCCGTTGTGTGCGTGCCGGGCTGACGGCAACCATTGAGATCTCCCTTAGAGCCATGGAAGCAGGGGCAACCCCTTTTCACCAGCCCTCCACCGCGACACAAAGTCATTCTGAGCCGATGTCAGCGGCCAATGTCCTTGCACTCTCGACAGATTCGCGCTTTCTGCCGCCAGCGTTGGCGGCAGAACGAGTTACTGCAATCGCTCGCCAGCTGTTCCAAAAGCAGCGTCAACAGCACATAGCTGGGGGCATCCCCCACTGCCGTTGGTATAAGAAGATCGATTCAACGTTGCGCGGGAATATGGGAGCCGAGCTAGCGGCGTTGTTGCCACTTGTTACGCCGGCCGGCCAGGTGCCTTGTGCCATCATCGCGCCCGCCTTTCCCGCCCAGCAGCGTTCTCTCGTCGATGGGTATCTCTGTTATGCACAGTTACCACCGCGAACGCGCCATTTGCCGACCCTATTGGCGGAGCAATGTTCCCTCTCTGTCACAACCATTGGGTTGGCGACTGTGCGGGCTGGCCCACCGGCGATCAGCACTGCGCTGCATGCCGCGCAACAGAATGCAAGCTCATTGATTGTTGTCGACGCCGAAAGCGATGAAGATCTGACGAATCTCTGTATTGCTGCCGAAGAGACCCTGCCCCATGCGCTTCTCTGTGGGAGTGCCGGCTTTGTCGGTATGTTGGCGCAACAGCTGGCCAACGCCAAAGCGCACACGAGCAGAGCGCCAGATGGTGTCACTATACCAAAAAACAGTGACAAACGCCATCCCATGCTTGTAGTCGTTGGGAGTGGTAGTGCGATGGCACACCAGCAACTCGATGTTGTACGACAGCAACGGTCCGTTGTGGTGGCGGCAGTTGATCCGGTGGATCCCGCCACATTGGATATGACAGAGCTTTGCGCTAGTGACAATTGGCGAGAAGGGACACAACCGGATGTCGTACTTCACCTGCCCAAGCCATCAGCGGATGTACTGCTGGAAGGGGCTGTGGCGCGCCAATATGTTGCCACTTTGGCAACAGCAGCGTTGAGGGTGCTTGCAACCATGCGGCCGCCGACCCTTCTCATTGTCGGCGGCGACACCGCTGTTCACCTACTGCAAAAAATGGGAATCGAAACGTTGCAGGTGTTTTGTGAGCTGTTACCGGGCATGCCACTGACGAGTGGCACGACCACAACCGGCGTACGTTATCAGATTATCTTGAAAGCGGGCAATCATGGGGATGCGGAAACGCTGTTAACGCTGCTAACGTAGAAGAGCGCTCGTGGACCGCTTGCACCATGGCACTGTTTCCGGCACAGGGCTATCGAGGTTCAAGCAGAGTCGCAGATCGAGGTTGGGTGCGGTCTATCTCATCAGTCTGCATAAGCTGTCATGACACGCTCATAGAGGAAACGCAAATTGGCACTGAAGTATTCGGGCTTGGCCCAATCCTGATAGAGCTTGGGCACGGCGAATCGTGTAATTTTCTGGTAAATTTCCTCTTCATCCCCATACTGAAAAGCCAACTCAGTCAACGCGGCCTCCGTCAATGTCGCCAGATAGGTTTGCATCGTTTGAATGTCTTCGACTGTGCCGATATCTCCGTGCCCTGGAATGATCGCCAAGGGATTGAGGCGCGCAATCAGATCCAAGATTCGAGGTAGTTCACCGGGATCGCCATCCCCCAAAAATGGGTGCCGTTTGGTGCTGAGCAGATCGCCCATAAAGATCACACCATCGTCCGGAAGGTACAGAATGGTGTCACTGTGAGTATGGCCCCCACCGTAACTGATGACTTCGACACGCCGTTTGGAACCATGAAGAACCATGTGCTGCTCAAAGGTCAGATCGGGGAGGCGCACTCTCATGGTCGGCAGGGCACCAATTAGATGCTGGTATTGATCATAAGTTTGCTGCGCTGCATCCTTCTGTTTCCCTTTGGCATTGAGTACGGAAGCCTCTAATTCGGCGAGATGGCTCAGATGATGATGTTGGTGCCATGCTAACTGGGTTGGGGCGTGTTCCGCAATCAGATTTCTGGTCATCGTTGCCGCAATAACGGCGGTTTCGCCATCAAAGACCTGGTTGCCCCCAATATGTGTGGCGTGGTGATGGCTATTGACGACCAAGCGGACCGGTGCGTTGGTCAGATCTTCCGCGGCCTGTCGTAATTCAGCCGCCGCTGTGGGCAACCAAAAAGTATCAAAAACCAAGGTTTGATTGCCCAACGCCACGATACCGGCATTACTGACCGCAGCACCCCCAACACGAGGCTGGGCGATATAGACACCTTGAACAACTTTGTGAATTGTACAATGTTCCAGACTCTGAGGGGAAAGCGTTGACACACCGCCCATTACATGCCTTTCAAATCGATGAACCGTTACTTTATTAATAAGCGATTGAGCAGATTCCTCACGTATTGTGGTATCCTAAACGCTAATTTTATGAATGTCAACACCCAAAACCTTACAGCTATTCATGGTCCCTGATCAAGGCGCGTGCAGCAAGGTTTTATCACAGCTCTGGATGCTCCTCCGCTTGTTTCTGTTCAGCGCGCAAAACAAACAATTACGTAACACAGATTAATATCTACGCAATGGAGTTATTATGGTTGACACAATTGATGCCATTGAAGTATTTCCCCTGCAGATCCCGCGCGATACACCCTATTTGGGCCCATTGGAAGCAGGTACGATCCCCAGTGATCGGGGGTACTTCATCCGCCCCGGCAACCAAACCATTTATAGCATTCACGATCATACGGTGCTGATCAAGCTTACAACAGCGCGTGGCGTTGTTGGATGGGGTGAAAGCTTTGGTGTGGTCTCGCCACTCACCGTGGCATCCATTTTGCGCGATGTGGCGCTTCCGCTGGTGTGCGGCCGTGATCCCCATGATGTGGTCGCCATTAGTGAAGATATCTACAACGCCATGCGCGTTCGCGGCTTCTTTGGAGGGTTCTACGTCGATGCGCTGGCCGGTTTAGATATGGCGCTGTGGGATCTGCGTGGAAAATTAACAGACCTGCCGATCTGCAAGTTACTGGGAGCACAACGTCACCAGCGAATCCCCGTCTATGTTTCCGGTTTGCCCAAAGCGACACGGTCGGAACGGGCAGCACTCGCCAAGGAATGGATCGACAAAGGCTATCGCGCCGTCAAGTTTGCGGCAGCCGTGGCCGATGAGGGAGAGGTAGCTGAGATGCAAGCCATTCGTGAGGCGATTGGACCGGAGCCAGAGATCTTAGTTGACTTTCACTGGCGGTATACGGATCAGGAAGCGATCAAACTGATCACAACGCTAGAAGCCTATGATCTGGCGGTTGCCGAAGCGCCTGTGCAATCTGAGGATATGGATGGGCAGGCGCGTGTGACGGCAAGCGTTAAAACGCCGGTGGCGATTGGGGAAGAACTGCGCACAATCTATGAGTACCGTCCGCGCTTTGTCAAGCGCTGCATGAGTATTATTCAGCCGGAGATGGCACATATGGGCATCACTTCCTTTTGGGAAGTCTGCCGGATGGCGCAGGCCTTTCACTGCAAGGTAATGCCCCATGCCACCATTGGTGTGGGCATCGCCCAAGCTGCCAGTCTTCAAGTCGCCGCGGCGCTCTCCAATCTCGTCATGCACGAATATCAGCACTCGATTTTTGATCGCAATCTACAATTCATCACCGGGAATATGCGCTGTGAGGCAGGCTACTTCTATCTGCCGGACGGGCCAGGGCTGGGGGTTGAACCCCAGGCAAACGTTTTTGAATATGTAATGGCCTGATTGGGTCAACGGGGTTCGTTGGCAGCCATGAGCAGGGTTACAGCCGCCAACGCGGCGGTTTCGGCGCGCAAAATACGGGGACCGAGCGAAACGGACTGCCAACCACTGGCGTGGGCCTGGTCCGCCTCACCGGTGGAGATGCCTCCTTCGGGACCGATCAGGAGCGCGGCCTGGCCTGGGGAGGAAAGCAGTTGGGTCGCCAATGTGTGGAGCGCAGGGGCGCTCTCTGCCCTGCTTTCCCAGGGAAAAAGTCGCAGGCCCTCGGCATGGTGGAGGGCTATCGACCAATCCATGGGATCCAGCAGATCTGGCAGTCGACCGCGGCCACATTGTTCTGCCGCTTCCCGCATAATTGCCCGCCACCGATCATATTTTTTCAACAACGCAGCAGCTGGGCGTACAACGCTGCGCTCGCTGATAACAGGGACAAAACAACGAACGCCCAGTTCTGTACCTTTTTGGAGCACCCACTCAAATTTGTCAGCTTTTAGGCTGCACTGGTAGAGAGTCACGCAAACTTCCGGCTCGGCACGATTAACACGCGTGGTGAGCACCTCGCCCCGTGCTCCCTTGGCATGCAGATCGACCAGACGTACGTCAAATTCATTGCCTTGATTGTCGAGCAGCGTGATGAGGGCACCCGGGGCCAATCGCAACACCTTGCGCAATTGGTGGGCCAATGGCGCAAGATCAACTGACTGGTTCACGCGAAGGGGTGACTCAGTGAGGAAAAATCGATGCATGCCAATTCCTATTCCGGTGGGCTACCCACGTTGCATCACAAGCGCAACCCAATCTCCTTCTGCCTTGGTTTCCAGCAGGCGAAAGCCATGTTGGGCTGCGGCCGTGGTCACCATGGCCACCTTTTCTGCCAAGATCCCTGAGAGGATCAGATAGCCGTCGCGCTGTAGCGGCTCAGCTAACGGTGGGTCTCCATATTTACTAGCAAAGAGGCCCACCAGCACTTCGGCCAGGATATTGGCAACAATAATACGAAAGCGACCGGCCATGGCAGCGGGTACACTGCCTGGTTCCAGCGTCAGCACCGTGGTATCAATCGCATTGAGAGCGGCGTTTTCCCGGGCCACCCGAATCGCCAATGGGTCGATGTCGGTGCCCAGGATCGCGGCCGCACCAAGTTTGGCCGCCACAAAGGCCAGCACACCGCTCCCCGTGCCCAGATCCAGCAAGATATCCCCTGGTTGCACTAATTCCTCGAGCGCAACAATACAGAGCCGGGTGGTCGGATGCATCCCCGTGCCAAAAGCCATACCGGGATCCAGATGAATGACAATATCATTGGCGCCGGCCTGAAATTCTTCCCATGTCGGCTTCAGGACGACACGGCGACCAATGCGCAACGGCTTGTAAAATTTCTTCCAAGCTGTCGACCAATCTTCTTCTTGAATCGTACGGATCTGAGGCTCGGGAATCGGGTAGAGCAGGCTCAAGCGCCACAGCCCCTCTTCGATTTGCTGGCGGACGCGCTCACCTCGCGTGCCGGGCTTGAGATAGGTTTTGACAACAACCCGATATTTCCCGGGAATTGGTTTTCCAAAATCATCGACACCGGTCACCTCAATCACTGCACCACCGCCGCCGGCTTCGCCCGCCTCGTTCTCTTTCTCATAGCCACCACCATTGTAACGGTTGAAGAGTTCACTCACCGCTTCTGCCGCTTCATCATCGACATCGACGGCAATTTCGATCAGGTCACCAATAATTTCTGTCATGCTTCCTCAATCCACTCTTTCCGTTACAATTACACCTTGGCCCGTTCGATATATTCGCCGGTACGTGTATCAATCCGCAACAGGTCATCAACTTTGACAAAGGCCGGCACTTGCACAGTCGCGCCGGTTTCGACCGTCACCTGTTTGGTCAAATTGGACGAGGTATCGCCCCGCACCGCAACCTCAGCCTCAACGACACGTAAGGTTACAAAGGTGGGGGGTTCCACATCCAGTACGGTGCCATCCTCCATCGTCAGCAATGCCACTGTTTCATTTTCACGCACGAACTGCATTCGTTCGGCAATCGCCTCTTCGTGCAGCTCAATCTGATCGAAGGTTTCGTTATCCATAAAATAAAGCATTGGGCCTGCTTTGTAAAGATACTGGGCTGGGCGTGAACGGGTATAGACGACATCGAGATCTGAGCCGGCGCGCACACGATCCTCAATGATGCGACCCGTCTCAAAATTTTTTAGACGCATGCGCACAAAAGCGCGCCAATTTCCGGGGCTGATATGTTGATAATCGACAACGCGGTGGATCACCCCATTGTAGCGGATGAGCATTCCCTTGCGGAGATCAGAAGTTGTTGCCATAGAAAGTGTTTACCTCGAATTGGATGAGCCAAACAGAAAAAGAAGTGAAACAGCAACGTCCCCGGCGCTTTGCGGGCACCGGGGACGCATAAAACAAGTGGTATGTTACTTTCGAAAGAGTCTAGGGTAACTCAAGTACCAAAGAGTCGGTCAAAAAAACCCTTGTGCTGCTCGGTCATGTTATCACCAAAACTTTTGCCCAACTGACGGAAGAGTTCTTTTTGTTCGGTGGTCAGATTGGTGGGCACAACCACGCGTGCCGTGATAATCATATCGCCGCGACCGCTGCGTTGGAGGTGCGGGATGCCGAGACCCCGACGCCGAAAGGTACGGCCAGTTTGCGTACCGGCCGGAACATCCAATGATTCGATCTTACCGTCAACCGTTGGGATTTTGACCGTTGCTCCCAGTGCCGCCTGTGCCACATTGATCGGCAACTCCAGGTGCACATCGAATTGATCACGCACAAAAATCTGGTGCGGTTGTACGCTGATTACCACATAGAGATTGCCGGCCGGACCGCCCAACTGACCGGATTCACCTTCCCCACCCAAGCGGATACGCGTGCCGTCGTCAACACCGGCCGGGATCTTCACATTGAGTTTGCGTGTGGTCTGTACCCGTTTTTGGCCTTTACAAACCGTACA
>ERZ795053.4611-NODE-4611-length-14805-cov-19.330576_pt1 | contig 14805 bp, 13 predicted proteins | sample MGYA00375137_ERZ795053 | MGnify/ENA primary metagenome ERZ795053 (study PRJEB30182, sample SAMN05720284) | activated sludge metagenome | isolation source: Anaerobic digester | place: Hong Kong | collected 2014-12-17 ... | reverse complement strand
CTGTTGTTGCGCTTTTCCACTGCCGACCTGAATGTGGCGATGCTACCGGAGGGGCCGGCCGGACCGGGACGCCCGTTCGTCTGGATCGACGGGCTGCTGCTGAACCAGTCGGTCACCGAACGGCAGGCGGCACTGTCGGCGCGTTTCATGAATTACGCGATGAGTGTAGAGGGCCAGACCGAACTGCTCCTCCGCCACCTCGTGCTGCCGGCCAACGGCGCCGTGCTCATCGATGTCTATCCCAATGTCATGCGCATGGCCGAGCAGTTGCAGTCGGCGCAGTTGCTGCTCGATCAGCCCTGGCTGCCGACGGTCTTTGCGTTGGGCGACACCGCCTATCGCAACGTGCTCGTCGACGGTATGGCGCCGACCGAAGCGGTGCGCCGCATGTACGATGCACTGGCCGCCGACGCCGCCCGCTACGGGATCACCGTGCCGGCCATGACGCCGGCGCCCGAAGCCGAGCCCAGCCCGGCCGGCGGCACGCCGCTTGCCACCCCGTCGCCGGGCGCCGATCCGGGCGCCATTCCCCCGACGCCGGACTCGGAGTAGACGGGCGGTTGTGAAGGAAACGATGCGATGATTGTAGATTTTTCGATCTTCTTCCAGCGGATCAACGAACAACTGCGCCTCATGCTCATCATGCTTGAGCGCGAGGCCGTGTTGCGCCAAATCATCTACATCCTTGGTCTGCTGCTCATTTCGTGGCTCATCCCCAAGCTCATCGATGCGCTGCTTAAGCGGCTGGACCGGCGGCCCGAGGCCAAGGGGACAGACGCGACGGCAGACCCAGCGACGCCCGCAGCGCCGGCGCCCAGCGGCAGACGGGTGACAGTGCTGCGCTGGCTGCGCGCGATTGACTTCACTCTATTTCCCGCCTTGTGGCTCCTGTTTTCCCAGCGCGCTATCAGCCAGTTTGCGCTGAACGGCTGGCCGTACGGTCTCATCGATGCGCTGACGCCGGTCTTCTGGCTGCTGTTGACCTACCGCTTCGTGGTCGGCATCGTACTGGCGGCGCTGCCCGAGGAGACCTCGCATCGCTTTGCCGGGCAGGTGCTGCGGCCCATCGTGTGGATCCTGATCCTGCTCATTGCCCGCAACATCCTCTTTTCGACGCTGGGCATCGGCGAGATCGCGCTGCTGCGCTTTGCCGACACGACCATCAACCTCGGCGCGTTGATCGACGCGCTGGTTGCGACCCTGTTGGCCGTTCTCGCGGGATGGGCCACGCGCAACCTGGTCAACCGCCTGCTGTCGCGCAGCGGCGCCGAGCCGGACGTGGCCAACACTGTCAGCAACGTGACGCGCTACGCGGTGGTCAGCCTCGGCGTCCTCATCGCGCTCGGCATTCTCGGCGTGGACCTCGGCGCGCTGGCCTGGATCGGCGGTGGTCTGTCGGTGGGGTTGGGCTTTGGCTTGCAGGAGTTGTTCGGCAACTTCGTCAGCGGTATCGTGCTCGTCTTCGAGCGCATCGTGCGGCCGGGCGACATCGTCGAGGTGCAGAATATGCGCGGTGCGGTGACGAAGGTGGCCATGCGCGCCACTGTGCTCAAGACGGCCGACAACACCGAGATCTTCGTGCCCAACAAGGAACTCATGACCAAGCCGGTGGTCGCCATGACCTACACCGACCGCAGTGCGCGCGTCAAGCTTGACGTGGGCGTCGCCTACGACTCCGACCTGGAACTGGCCGAGCGCGTCCTCCTCGAGACAATTCAGCGCCATCCGCTGATCGTGACCGAGCCGGCGCCTGGCGTCATCGTCATGTCCATGGCGCCGTACAGCATCAACTATCTCGCGTTCGGCTATGTGCGCGAGTTCGGTGACTCCTTCCGCGTCAAGAGCGAGTTGTACCAGATGGTGCGCGATGCGTTCCAACTGCACGGCATCGTCATCCCCTTCCCGCGCCAGGATATTACCGTGGCGGCCGACAACCCGGCGGTGAAAGCGCTCCTCGCCAAGAGTGCCGGATCCGAACAGAGCGCTGCACCGGCATAGATTATTGTCATCTGGGCGCTTCACCATTTGGCGAACAGTGCACCGTTTGCTAACATAAAGGATTGTCGGCGAAAGTGACGCCGAAATCAGGCGCTGGTCTGCGGTCGAGAGACTCCGGCCAGCCATTTACGAAGCGCGTTGTAGACGGTCTGCGGCGTTTTGTGCCGATGGGCCAGTAGGTGAATTGAAAGGAAGTGCAAAAATGATCAAACGAGAAGACTCCGGCGAGAACAAGGTCAAGGTCACCTTTGTCATGCCCTACGAAGAGGGTCAGGCTGCCATCTCCGTCCTAGGCGATTTCAACGATTGGGACCCGGCCAAGACCAAGCTCATCAAGCGCCGCAACAGCACGTGCAGCAATTCGGTCGTGCTCGAGGCGGGCCAGCGCTATCGCTTCCGCTACTACACGGCTGACGGCAACTGGATCAACGATCCCGAGGCCGATGGCTACGAAGCCAGCGAGCACGGCAGCGAGAACTGCATCCTGGCCCTGTAATCTGGCCGGAAAGACGCCAGACAGTTCGTGCCCCTGGCAGCTTGATGCGAGAGAGCCAGATCGCTTCATAGCCGCAAGCGCACAAAGAAGCCGGCTCCCCATGGGAGAGCCGGCTTTTGATTTTCACGCACCGCAATCTTTTTACTCGACACTGATAGCCGACAGGTATTGCCAGGCGGTCAAGCCCGCCTTTGCACCTTCACCGATCGAGACGGGGACCTGCTCGGCATAGACGGTGGTCACATCGCCGGCGGCAAAGATGCCGGGCGCGCTCGTCGCGCACCGTTCGTCGATGACGATGTGGCCGTTGGCGTCGAGTTCGACCAGCTCGCGCACCGCGCCGTTGTTCGGCAGCAGGCCATATTGCACGAAGATTCCTTCGGCCGGCACCGTACGCACCTCGCCGTTGATCCCCACCAGGTCGAGCCCCGTGACGAAGTCGTCTCCCACGATCTGCTGGACTTCCCAGCCGCGGAACACGGTCACCTTGGGATGGGCGAAGGTCGCGTCGGCACGGGCGCGATCCTGGACGGGCTGCGGCCGCGCCTCGATGTAGTCGATGTGGGTCGCCAGCGGAATCAGGATCTGCAGCGCCGCAATCGAGCGTTCGCCGCCGCCGATGACGGCTACCGAACGGTTGGCAAAGAGCGGCGCGTGGCTGATGGCCGAATAGCTCAACCCCTTGCCCCAGTAATCCGCCTCCCCTTCGACGTAGAGGCGTTGCGCGCGCACGCCGGTGCAGAGGATGATCGTCCGCGCCTCGATAGTGCCGCCCTCGCTCAGTGACAGCGAGTAGGCGCCGTCGTCCAGCCGCGTTACAAGCCCGACCGTGTCCTTGATGTGATGCTTGAGTTCGTTCGTCACCCGCTCGGCCAGCTCGTGGACCAGCCCGGCGCCCCACACCGTGTCGTGGCTGGGTACGTGGCGCAGGGCGAAGGGATAACTCACCTTGCCCCCCAGATCGGGGCTGACCAACACGACGTTCAGGCGCGCGTACAGCAGATAGGCCGCGGCCGCAAGACCGGCCGGTCCTCCGCCGATGATGGCGGCATCAAATCGTTCGGACATGCGTTCACTCATCTTCGGTGTTGACCCGCTGCAGCGCAGCAAGCAGGCGCTCCGGCGGGTCGGCTTTGCTGACGAAATAGGTAGCGCCCGATGCCATCGCGTGGCGCCCGGCTTCGGGCCGCCCGCTCAACACGATGATATGCACCCTGGGGCAACTGGCGTACAGCGAGTTTATCACACTCCGCGCACTTCCGGTATTGCTCAATCCGGGAAGTTCCCAATCGAGCAACACGAGATCCGGATGCCAGCGCGCCGCGCCGGCCAAGAGCGAGACCGCATCGGCAACCTCGCCGACTATGTTGACATCGGCCTCCTGTTCCAGCAGGAAGCGAACGGCAGAGCGCAGTTCCGGCTGGTCGTCGGCCAGCAAGATACGCATGGGCGAACCTCCGCAGCGGCGCCGGGTTCCTCACCCGGCGGGGGGACACCCCGACGGCGTGTCCCGAATATTCAACGAACAGTGGAGTGCTACCACCGCGGCGCGTACGATTGGGCGGGGTGGCGTCGGCAAGTTGAGTGTACTCTGATTCGGTACCGGTGTGGCTAGGCAGTGGGGCAGACTTGAGAGCGCCGCGTGTTCAGTCTGGGCACTGGTCAAATGACCAGTCTATTCTTGACGACTCTGTGCTCTGGCGTGCCCGCCGGGAGACGACGCAGGGACGGCCGGGTCAGGGCCGCTCTTTGGGGTAGCTGACCAGGTTCTGTTGCAGGGCATAGGCCACGGCCTCGGTGCGCGACGTGGCCTGGAGCTTGGAGAGGATGTTGCTGACGTGATACTTCACGGTGGAGCGGCTGACAACCAACTGCTCGGCAATCTCGCTGTTGTTCATGCCGGTGATCATCAGGGCCAGCACGTCACGCTCGCGTTCGGTGAGATCGTGGCCGAGCGGTTGCGGCCGCGTATGCGTCGCACTCTGAATGAGCGCACGCGTCGCTTCGGGCGCCAGGGTGGGACGCCCGGCCCGCGCCGAGCGGATCGCGCCAACCAGTTCGTCGGCGGAGATGTTCTTGAGCAGGTAGCCGATGGCGCCGGCCGCCAGCACGCCCTGCACCAGATCCTCTTCCTTGAAGCTGGTGAGCGCGATGACCTGCACGTGGGGGAAGCGCTCGCGCAGCAGGCGCGTCGCAGTGGCGCCATCCATCTCCGGCATCATCAGGTCCATGAGCACCACGTCGGGCTGACAGCGCTCGCAGACCGTCAGCGCCTCAAGGCCGTTCGATGCCTCGCCGACCAGCTCCAAGTCGTCGTAGGCGAGCAGGAAGGTGCCGAGCCCGCCGCGCACGACGGCATGGTCGTCGACGATCATCACGCGAATGGGCGACCGTTGTTCGCCGCCTGCGTTCATGGCGCTCTCCGTTCTCATTCGCTCTTCTCTCCCTCGGCGGGCATCCAGCGCAGGGCGATGGTGGTGCCGGCGCCTGGTTTGCTGTCGATGTCCAACTGCCCGCCAATCGCCTCGCTGCGTTCGCGCATGATAGCCAGGCCCAGGTGCTCCGGCGTGACGGCGGCGGCGTCAAAGCCCACGCCATCGTCGCGGATCGTCATGGCGACCTCTTCGGGCGCAGCGTGCAAGGTGACGACAACCTGCCCGGCGCGTGCGTGCTTGGCCACATTGTTGAGGGCCTCTTGGGCGACATAATAGTAGGCGACCTTCACTTCGGGGGGCAGGGGCGCCAGGAGCGAGACGTTGACCTCGATAGGAATGCGGGCGCGACCGCGTGCCGCTTCGGTCAACTGGCGCAGCAGTTCTTCGATGTTGACTTCCATGAGCGTGGCCGGGCGCAGTTCCAGCAGCAGCGTGCGCATCTCGGCCAGGGCGCCGCGCGTCAGTTGGCGCAGATCCTCCAGGCGGCGGATGCTCTCGTCGGGGTGGCGCTCGACGAGGCGGGGCAGCACGTCGGCGATCAGGCTGGCCGAGAAGAGCGTCTGCGTGACGGAGTCGTGCAGGTCGCGGGCGATGCGGTTGCGCTCGGCTGCCACGGCGGTGCGTTCCACCTGCACGCGCAGCCGCGCATTCTCGATGGCGAGCTCGGCCTGGTCGCCAAACATGACGGCCAGTTCGATCTCCTCGGGCGAGAACTTGCGCGGCTCCAGATAGTAGAGCATGAGGCCGCCGTAATGCTCGCCCTTGATCTTGAGCGGCACGGCCAACTGGGCGCAATAGTCCTGGTCTCCGGCGCGGAAGACGGGCTCGGCGCCGCTGGCCGCGGCAGGTTCACCCTCGCCGGCCACAACCGCCTCGTTCGCATAGGCACGCGCCAGTTGTTCGGGCGAGATGCCCACGCCGGCCTGAAAGCTCAGCGGCTTGCTCCCCTCGTGCAATTGATAAATTGCGCTGGCATCGGCCCCCAGCAACTGCTGCGCCTGGCGCACAATGAAAGTCAGGATCTCCGGCAGGGGGCGGTTGGAGTTGAGCACCTGCAAGATGTCGCGCAGGCTGTCAGAGACGCGGCGCCGGCGCTCGATCTCGCGCGTGCGTTCCTGCACGCGGCGCTCGAGCATCTCCTCGGTGTACTTGCGGCGGGTGATGTCCGTCACCGAGCCGAGCACGATCAATGTGTCCTCGGCGCTGAAATAGCTGAGCCCGACCTCGATGGGGAACTCGCTGCCGTCGCGCCGGCGACCGGCCAGGTCCAGTCCGGAGCCCATGGGGCGCGTGTGCGGATTCTCGGCAAAAAGGCTGCGATAGATGCGATGATCGCCGCGGTAGCGTTCGGGAATCAGCAGTTCGATGGGACGGCCCATGAGATCCGGCACGTGATAGCCGAAGAGTTCCGCCAGCTTCTGGTTGGCGTAGAGGATGGCCCCGGATTGGTCGCAAGCCACGACGGCCACCGGCGACGCCTCGATGAGTCGCCACAGAAAGCGATTCAGCCGGTTTTCGGGCTTGGGTGCGCCGGCGTCGGCCAGACCTTCCACGAGGTCGAGCGAGGCCGGCGGTTCGCTTGTCAATTGGTATTCCGGCATGGATTGGGTTGCCGGCTGCTGCCCTGTCTTTGTCATCACGAAGATGCAGTATACCACAGGCCGCAACGGCAAAGGGAAACGTCAGGCGCCGATTGTGTTTCAGGTTCGCGCCGGCTTCGGTCCGCTGCAACCTCAGCGCCCGGCGTGCGTAGTGATCTATGAGGCGACGCGCTGTCCGCCTCTCCCGATTGCACGAGGGGTTGGCCTGCCCGGGCAGGCCAACCCCTCGTGTTTTTGTCTGCCTACTCCCACGTGAGCGGCAGCCGGCGCGGGCCGCGCACGATGGGATTCGTCTGCCAGCGCAGGTCCGAGGGCGCAACCGCGAGCCGCGCGTGGGGCAGGCGATCGAAGAAGGTGTTGAGCGCAACGCGTGCCTCCAGCCGGGCCAGCGGTGCGCCGAGACAGTAATGCGAGCCCAGGCCAAAGCCCACATGGCGCGGCCCCACGCGCGCGATGTCGAAGCGCTCCGGCGCAGCAAAGGCGCGCTCGTCACGATGCGCGGACGCAAGCACCAGGCTCACGGCATCGCCGCGGCGGATGAGCTGCCCGCCCATTACCACATCTTCGGCGGCAAAGCGCATGGTCGCCCGCTCCACCGGCCCGTCGTAGCGGATGACCTCCTCGATGGCCGGGGCGACGAGGCTGCGGTCGGCGCGGACGGCGTCGAGCACGGGCGGATGGGCGAGCATGGTCAGCACCTGGTTGGCGAGCAGAAAGACGGAGGTCTCGTGACCGACCACGGTCAGCAGCAGCACCATGCTGTAGAGTTCTTCTTCGCTCAGGCGGTCGCCTGCTTCCTCGGCGGCCAGCAGCAGGCTGATGAGGTCAGGCTGCGGATTGCGGCGGCGTTCGGCACAGACCGCGGCGAGATAGCCGGCGAAGTCCTGCATCACCTGGCCCAGCCGCTCGGTCTTGCGCACGTTGCGGCTGCTGTCCGCCGAGGGCGCCACCAGGATGTGCGACCACGCCCGGAAGCGGTGATGGTCGCGGGTGGGGATGCCGAGCAGCTCGCCGATGACGGCGATGGAGAAAGGCAGGGCGAAATCGTGCACGTAATCCAGCGCACCGCGGCGCATGGCACGATCCAGCAGGTCGTGGGCGATGGTGGAGAGGCGCGGCTCCAACTGCTCGACCTGGCGCGCGCCGAAGGCTTTGTTGACCAGGGCGCGCAGGCGGTCGTGTGTGGCGCCGTCGGCGTTGAGCATGTGGTTGGTCAGCAGCCGGTAGAGCGGCGGCGCTTCGGGTGCTGCGGCGCGCTCGGCGGGCGTCTGCGTGGCGCGCACATCCTTGACGAAGCGTGCGTCGTCGCGCAGCGCGGCGGCGACGTCGTCGTAGCGGGTGAGAAACCACATGCGCGCGGCGCCGTCGCGGCTGACGCGGCAGTAGACGGGCACCTGCTCGCGCAGATGGGCGTAGACGGGATATGGATCGGCTTTGAATGCTTCGCCGGAGAGAAGCAGCGGCGCGGCCACGGGCCTAGCCTTCGTGCAGCGAGCCGGTGACCACGGGCGGCGCGGTCGGCGCGCTGCTGCCGCCGGCCGGCTCCGGCGTGATGCCCATGCCGTCGAAAGCGTCGAGCGTGTCGGGTGGGCTGAAGATGAGCGTGCCGCTGCCCGTGTCGCTCACGGTGAAGAGCCCGCCGCTGGTGCGCTGCCCATCCTTGATGAGCCAGAGCTGGTACGTCATGTCGGGCGCCAGGGGCGGGAAATCGCTGGCCTGCAAGATGCCGACACCGCCGGCGTCGAACCAGCCGACGGTGGCAAAGGCCGCGCTCTCCGGCTGGGCGGGCGTCATGTCGTAGGTTTCGCCGGCGCGGGCGATGGTGGCGGCGAGCACCTGCGTGCGCTCGGCCAGCAGCGCGCCGAGATCGACGGCCTGCGCCTGCGCGGCGTCGAGCGACTCAGCCTGCGCCGCGATCTGCTGATCGAGCGCAGTGAGCTGCGCCGATCGCTGGGCGATGAGCGCGTCGCGGTCGGTAAGTTGCGCCTGGAGCGTGGCATTTTCGGCGCTCAGCGTGGCGATCCGGCCCATCTGCCACAGGTTGAGGCCGAAAAGCAGCAGGATCACGGCGGCGGAGGCCGCAACGGCGGGCCAGAGCCAGTTCCACGAGCGGCCGCGCGGGACGGGCTGCGGCGCAGGCGGCCTGGGCAGCGGCGCGACGACGGCAGCAGCGACCGGAGGTGCGCCCTCCAGCGCGGCGCGCAGCGTTGCTTCCAGCGCCGGCGGCGCGGCGACCGGGGGCGCGCTGTAGTGCATGATCTCGACCAGGCGGCGATAAGCGGCGAGTTCGGCGGCAGCAGCCGGGTCGGCGGCAGCCAGCGCTTCCACGGCGCTGCGCTCGCCTGCGTCTGTCGCACCCAGCGCATGGGTGGCGATGTCGTTCTCTTGGTTATCATCCGGGAACTGCGCCCCGGGGCTTCGTGCATCGTTCATGGCAATTACTTCAGATAACGCATGCCGTCACGCGTTTGGATGGGTCAGCGACGGAGTGCTTTCCGGATTGGCCTGCTCCCACAGGACGCGCAGCTTTTGCATGCCGGCGCGCAGCCGCGTCTTCACCGTGCCCAGCGGCACACCCAGCCCTTCGGACAACTCGCTGTGCGTGTAGCCGCGGTAGAAGGCCAGCTCGATGAGCTCGCGCTGCTCGGTAGGAAGTTGGCGCATCAACTCGCGCAGCAACTGGCCGTCCGCCCACGCGCCGAGATCGCTCATCACTGCGGGTTCGGCGCCGGACTCAGCCTCGGTCATCAGGTCGATGTCGGTCGCGGTGTGGCGCGCCTCGCGGCGCAGGCGGTCGATGGCGGCGTTGCGCGTGATGGCGAGGAGCCAACTGCTCAACTGGCCCAGCGCCGGATTCCAGCGACCAGGCTGCTGCCAGAGCTTGAGGAAGACATCCTGCGTCACCTCTTCGGCCAGCACCGGCTGGCGCAGCGTGCGCAGGGCCAGGCTGTAGACCAGGTTGCCATAGCGTTGGTAGAGCGCAATCAAGGCCTGTTGGTTGCGCTGCCCAACCTGATGGAGAAGTTCGGCGTCGGTGATCTCGGTCATAGCGACAAATCGTTGGCGTCGGACATGGGTCGCATCATTGTCTTGGCAAGCGCCCGGATTGTCAACTGGCGGGCGCGGGCTGCTCCAATCTCCAGTCTCCAATCGCGAATCTAGACGCCGTGCCGCGCCTCTGCTACACTGCGTCGCATGGCAAAAAAGAAACTCCAGGGACAGGTTGCGATTGTCACAGGCGGGGGCCGCGGTATCGGCGCGGCGACGGCGGAACGGCTGACCGCCATGGGCGCGAGCGTCGTGCTGGCCGCACGCTCCGACGAGGAGGTGGAGGCGGTCGCGTCGCGCCTGCGCGGGCAGGGCGGGCAGGCCATCGCCGTGCCCGGCGATATCTCCGACCCCGACATCGTGGAGGAGATCGTCGAGGCGGCGCTGGACCAGTTCGGCCGCGTCGACATCCTCATCAACAACGCGGCGGTGATTTGGCCGCTGGAGGAGCTGGCCGAGGCCGACCCCGACGAGTGGGGCTACAACATCATGACCAACCTGGTCGCGCCCTTTATGCTGGCGCGCAACGTGCTGCCGCTCATGCTCGACCAGGGCTTCGGGCGCATCCTCAACATCAGCAGCGAGGCGGCGTTTACACCGGTGCCGGGCGGCAGCGCCTACTGTGCGGCCAAGGCGGGGCTGGACATGATAACGCGCGTGCTGGCGCTGGAAGTCGCCGGCCGCGGCGTGACGGTCACGGCGCTCTATCCCGGCCACGTGGACACGGCCATGCAGGAGGACATCCGCAGCGTGGACACGACCGACTCCAACCTCGACACCACCTGGTTCCACGACATCTACGCCGCGGGCAAACTCGCGCCGCCGGCAGACGTTGCCGCGCTGGCGTGCTGGCTGGTCGGCCCGTGGAGCCGCGAGCGCAACGGCGAGTTCTTCTCCGCCGAGGACGCGGCGTGGGTGGCGCAGGTGCGGCGCGACCTGGGCTGAGCCGGCCACGCCTGCCCCAACTCGACATCCGACATCCGGTAGTGCCGGCGACCGCATTACGCGTACCCCGCACGCGCCGTCGCAGGACCGGCATCGTATCCCTGCGGTGCGTCCGTCCACCTGCCCCGCAGTGCGCTTGCAACGGCCCGATCACCAATTTTAGTAGTTCACGATTTGTAGTGATGGCTTCAGCCGTTCCAGGCGAAGTTTACGACTGAAGTCGTCACTACGGCGAGAATCGTGAACTACTGAATTTCGTTGGTCTCGCCCGAATTTTCTGCGATGAGATGCCGCCGGTCGCGCGCTTGCTGAGCCGGGCGCGGCGATCTGGGCACGCGGCGCGTCTTCAACGGCGGTCGAGGATGTGACCGGCCAGGTAGGCGGCATCTTCGCCCACGCCGAGGAGCAGGGCCGATTTGCGCGTGTGCAGCCAGTGCAGGCCGAGGAAGTAGATCCCCGGAAAGGCGGTGACGCCGCGCTGTTGTAGCGGGTAGCCGTCGGCATCCACGACCGGAAGCTGGACGAAGCTGTAGTCCCAGGTGTAGCCCATGGCCCAGATGACGGTGCTGATGCCCGCAGCCGCCAGATCAAGCGCCGTGATCGGCGGGGCGGCGTAGCCGTCGCGCAGGGGCGGCATGCGCTCCGGGGGTATGTCGAGGCCGGCCCGCTCGATGTAGCCGTCGATCAGCTTGAGCAGGTTGGCCTCCAGCTCGTCGCCCCTGGCCAGCATCTCGGCCAGGTTGGGCGCAAAGGTCATGCGCCCCTGTTCGGCGCCCTCGATGCGGCCCAGCAGCGTCACGCCATCGCGGGCGAACTGATGCAGGTTGAGGCTGTGGCCGCCCGCCGCGCCCGAAAGTTGCGGATTGCCGGCGAAGCGCGCCTTGGGCGAGGGCAACTTGTCGGCCGTCTGGTCGAAGAAGCCACATTCGGTCAGCCACCAAAAGGTGTCGCGGCCGCGGTAGCGGCGTGGCGCGCGGCCGGTGCTGCCCACGCTCAGGAAGACCGTGCGTCCGGCTCGGTAGAGCTCCTCCGCAATCTGGCAGCCCGACTGCCCGCTGCCGACGACCAGCACTGCACCCGCTGGCAGCGCGGCCGGATTGCGATATTGGCCGGAGTGGATCTGGCGGATTTCCGGCGGCAGCGTGGCGGCGAAGGGCGGGATCCTGGCGCCCTGGTAGGTACCGGTGGCGATGACGACGTTGCCGGCCTGGTAGGTGGTGGCGCCGGCCTGTACGCGGTAACCGTTTGCATGGGGTGCGACGGCAGTTGCGCGGGCGCCGTAGATGACCGGCAGGCGCGCGGCGTAGTGTTCGAAGAGCGCGATGATCTCGTCGCGCGGCAGGTAGCCGTCGGGGTCGGCGCCGGCGTAGGGCATGCCGGGCAGGCGAATCGTCCAGTTGGGCGTGACCAGCGTGAAGGAGTCCCAGCGTTGGCGCCACGCGTCGCCGGGCCGGGCGGCCGCCTCCAGGATCAGGTGATCGTGGCCGGCCTGGGTGAGAAAGTGGCTCAGGGCAAGGCCGGCCTGCCCGCCGCCGATGATAAGGGTCTGCGTGCGTTCCACCATGATGCACCTCAAATCTCCAGAACCAGGGGCAGCGTGGGCCGCAGGTCGATCCGCCGGCCCTGGGCGCCGTGGTCGAAGCGCAAGGTCGCCAGCGGCTCCGCTCCCAGTTCAAACGATGCAATGCCGCCATCGGCGAGGAGTTGGGCGATGGGCGAGAGTGACGGGGCGGCCACGGTGACGGTCACGCCTGTGAGGTCGCGGATGCCCAGCGGGTGGGGCAGGTCGGCGATGTTGGCGCGGAAGCCGCGGAAGGACATCGCCTCGGGCACGACGCCATAGCAGGGCTCGGCCAGCGTTTCGCCGTTGAAGCCGACGAACGCGCCGCCGGGCAGTTGCAGCGGGTGCACGGGAAAGGGCGGCGGGGGGAGGTCGTCCGGCTGCGCGCTGCGTAACATGAGGTTGATGGGCGAGGCTCCGCTGGTGCGCCAGTGCATGCGCGGGATTGTGTTCATGGTCAGCGGCTCGAAGTTGACCTGTGCGGCCGCTTCGTCGTCGATCCAGATCAATTCCAGGTAGCGGAGATTGGCGAAGAAGAACGAGGTGGACGCAGAGCCGAGGTCGCCGTGGCGGGTGACGCCGCCAAAGCCCTGCACGCCGAGCGCCTCGAGGTGCGCTTTCTCCGGCGCATCGACGGACGCGAAGATGACGATGTGATCGAGTTCGTAGGCAAACATGAACCCCTCCCACACAAGCGAACCAAAGCCGAGACGCGTACCTGCGGGGATGATGGCAGGAATCTGCGGATTATCGATCAGATTGGCAAAGCAGGCAATCGGGGTTTTTGGGGAGAGGGAGTGGCACTACAGCGGATTTGTGGAAGCAACGGATTTGGGATCGCCGTGGGCGGGCGGATCGTGTGTGGAGCGGGAAGAGGATTTCATCGCAGAGAGTTCACCACAGAGGGTTCACCTCAGAGAACGCAGAGGGACACAGAGGTGCAGCGCGAGAGATCGGTCAGGCAATTGGCAAGAAGTACAACGGTTTTGGAGAGGAACGGGTAGGACGATTCGCCGACCGTATCCCGCGTTCCTCAATCCCCTATTCGTCATCCTCGAATATGTCATCCGGTCCTAGCGAAACCAGGTAGTGAAAGTTGCCCTCGCCGACGGTGCGCAGCAGCGTGGCGATCACCCGTTCAGAATCGTCGTAGGGGCCGCTGATGAAGAAGGGTTTGCCTTCGGGTCCGCCTACCGGCACGGGCGTCGTGCAGGCCTCCGGCTGTGCGCCGTCCAGGAGGTACTCCGCCTGGTTGAAGACATAGTCGGGCTTGAAGCCCAGCTCCGCCGCATAGTCGATCGCCGTGTACAGGATCTTGGCGGCGAGGCCAAGGTCGGCCGGCTCCATGGACTGGACGCCGGTGGCCCGCTCGCGAAACGCCTCGTAATCGGCCAGCGTGGAGAAACGCTTGACCTGGGCGCTCTTGACGCCAAGACAGGCGAGGTCGACGAGCATCAGGGCGACGGCCGTACGCTCCGTGTCGGGCGCCCGCCGCGCGATCCACACGGAGCTCAACTGCGCCGTGTCGCGCCAGGTCGCCGATACCAGCACCTCATAGACGGGCCACCGGGCGACAAGCGCCATGCCGCCGACCGGTTTCGCCTGGCGTTCGGCCTGCTTCCGCTTCTTCTTGCTCTGTTTCGTCATAAGCTCCCCTGGTCTCCTGGCCTCGTTCGCAACCCTCAGCAGGTCACCCTATGGCCTTACTATATACCGTAGTCGTGCGTTGGTTCAATCGGAATGATGGGCCACCGCCGGCAGCAACCCCAGCGCGCGGGCGCGGGCAATGGCGGCGCCGCGGCGATGCACGTCCAGCTTGCTGTACACGTTGCGCACGTAGTAGCGCACGGTGTTGATGCTGATGTTCAGGCTGCGCGCGATCTCCTGGTAGGTCTGGTCGCCGGCGAGCAGGTCGAGCACCTGCTGCTCCTTCTCCAACAAGTCGACTGTCGCACCCACCGCGACCGGTCCGCCGCCGGCGGGCGCAGCCGCTATCTCCGCTTCGATCTGCGCCAGGGCCGGGAGGTCGAGCAGCACGCGGCGGAAGCCGGTCTTGCGGGCCAGCGCGCGGGCCTGGGCCAGCGCCGGCGCGGCCGCGGTCGCGCCGTGCAAGCGCGCCTGCTGCCACGCCTTGAGCGCCAACAGGTGCAGGCGGGCAAATTCGTTGCCCAGGGCGGCATAGTGGTCGATGGCCGTGTCGAGGAAGAGGTCGATCTCCTCCAGCGCCTTCCCGCGGGCGATGTAGGCGCGCAGGTAGGGGAGCAGCACATCGCGCTGGAGATCATCGGTGCTGTGGGTGAAGTGCAGCCCGGCTTCGTGGATGAACGACCAGGCGTCCGCATGGCTGCCCGTGAGCACGAGCCAGCGCGTCTCGGCGATGAGCAGCGTGTCGCGCGTGCTCTCGGTGAGCGTCACGCCGGCAAGATGGAGCGGCGGGGGCGGCGCACTGTCGGGGTGCAGCGTCGCGGCATAGAGCACGCCCAGCCGCTCGGCCAGGAACATGTTGGTGTCGTCCTGCAACTGTTCGGCCAGGTGCAGCGCGGTGCGTTGGTAGGTGAGCGCCTGCTCGATCGCGTCTTGCAGGTAACTGTTCTCGGCGGCAACGACCAGCGACATGATGATATCGCGGCTGAGATAGAGCTGGTCGCGGCGCCAGCCTTCAAAGATGGCGTGGAAGCGGACGGCGGCCGCCCGGCTGTCGCCGCGCCGCATGGTCCAGCG
>ERZ795053.4610-NODE-4610-length-14807-cov-11.361307_pt1 | contig 14807 bp, 10 predicted proteins | sample MGYA00375137_ERZ795053 | MGnify/ENA primary metagenome ERZ795053 (study PRJEB30182, sample SAMN05720284) | activated sludge metagenome | isolation source: Anaerobic digester | place: Hong Kong | collected 2014-12-17 ... | reverse complement strand
CGTGACGGCCGTTCCCCTGCCACCGATCCTCACCTGCTGCTTAGCTGGAATTAAGGGAGGGAGAAGCCAGGAAGCACAGACGCTCTCCCGGCCTCTTGGTTCAGCTCTCCGGCTTCATGGGGATCTCGCGCGGCTCGCAGACCGGCATGTTGTCCGGGTCGGGCACGTCTACCAGGATGGCCTGGGGATCAACGCGGTTGTTGAACTCGGTGATGGCCACGTCTTCGTGGATGAGGCCGGCCCACACGGGCTGCGGGTTGCGGTTGCCGAACACGTCCACCAGGCGGATGCCGCCGGTGATGACGGCGCGCGCGCCGGGCATGAGGTAGGTGTAACCGTCAATCTCTTGCAGATCATCCGGTCCGCCGACGGCCCAGCGGTAGGGGTAATTGCTCAGCTCGTTTTCGTAGCCGATGGCGGCGCGCCAGGCGCCGGATTCGGTATGCCAGCCCAGGGTGTTGTAGTTCCAATCGGAATCATAGACGGTGCCGGGCGGCGGGCCGGTGGTGCGGATGGGGGTGTTGCCGTAGTTTTCGACGGTCATGGTGAAGTAGAGGGTATCGCAGATGGCGACGGCCGTTGTGTTGAAGCGCAGCGTGTCGCCAGAGGGCGGGGCAAAAATGTCGGCGCGGGGCACGCCGCCGTAGGCGATGGTCAGTTCGCTTTCGACGCGCACTTTTTGCCCTTCGGCGTCTTCGGCGATGGCCACGATAGGGTAGGCGCCATCGGGCGGCGGCGTTTCGCCATTGTCCACGCCGCCTTCATAGTCGTAGATGTGGCGGCCGGGCATGCCGGCGGGAATGTCGCGCTCCAGTTCGGCGATGGGCAGTTCCAGGCCGTCGTGGGTGAGCAGAAAGACGCGCACGTTTGCTTCTTTGGTCTGGTAAAACTGAATCTGGATGCGGTCGTCGATGCCGTCGCGGTTGGGGGTGAAGGTGGCGCGGTCCAGGGAAAAGTCGCGCAGTTCGGGCAGGGCAGCGTCGGCGTCGGCGATGGTGATCTGGCCTTGCTGGGTTTCGGTACGGCCGTTGGCGTCGGTCGCTTCAATCGTCCAGGTGTAGACGCCATTTTGCAGCAGCCGGTCGAGCACCTGGCCTGTAACCGCCTCGCCGGGCAGCGTATACCCGTCGACCACACCGCTGAACAGCACCTCGTACTCACCCGCGCCCCGCTCTTTTTCCTGGCGGAAATAAAAACGGTCGCCGGCGTCGTTGTCCAGGTAGATGGAGACGGTGGCGTTGCGCGACAGGTCGTACTGGATACGGGTGGCGTCGGTGTCGCCGTCGGCGTTGGGGGTGATGGTGTCGTGCTGCATGGCGACGTTGCGCAGCAGGCTGCTGTCGCCGTTGAGCAGCCGCCAGCCGACGGCGACGGCGGCCAACACCACAATCAGGGCAATAAGACCCACGATTAACGGAAAGCTTTTATTCTCACGCATCATGGGGCAAGTGTACCAAAGCCGCCGATGCCGGGCGAGAGGCGAACAACCAACGACTGGCCTATGAGCCGCGGCCCGGATGGCGGTCTCTAGCCGCTGTAGGCTGCTCGGAGCACCTGCGGGGTGACGTACGCCTCGACGAAGGCTGCCAGGAGAAGCAGCGGCAGGGAGAGCCCGAGGAACACGCGGGCAAACTCGGCGGAAGTGGCCATGAAAGCCTCGCTGAGGGTGCGGTCGGGCGGCGGGGCGATGACGGTGAGGTGCCAGCGCAGCGCGGCGGCGGCGGCCAGCAAGATGGCCGGCAGTTCAAAAATGGCGTGGGGCAGGATGGTGGCGGCCAGGAAGAGGAGAGGGCTTTCGCCGGCCAGGAAAATTTGCCCGGCGGCGAAACCGACGATGACCCAGGGCAGCATGAACACCAGGATGCCCAGGACGCCGAAGGTGAAGGTTCCCAGCAAAGCCAGGAGCAGGAGGACGCGCACGTTTTGGAAGAAGATGGCCAGCGGCAGGCCGCGGGCGACGATTTGCAGTTGATCGAGGTTGGCAGAAATGCTTTCCCCGGTGAATTGGGCCAGCATTTCAGGCGGAAGGCGGTAGATGAAGGCCAGCACAACGCCCATCCCGAGCGCGCCGAGCAGGGCCAGGGTCAGGGTGGCGGCCGGATGGCGCAGCTGAGGAATGAGGGCCAGTGTTTGGCGATACCAGCGGAAGGGATTGGGGTAACGGCCGTTATTTTCCCGCCGCCCGCTTAGCACAGCCCAAAACTCGGCCAGAATCCAGCCCAGGCGGACTTCGTCCAGGTCGCGGCCCATGAGTTCTTCCCGTTTGAAAAGGTGGAGGCCCATGCGAATGAGGACAACGGCCGTGATCGCCAAAGCCAAAATCAGCCACCACAACCCGACGTGGTTGCCCCAGAAAAGCGCCGCTGCTTCGCCCTGAATCAATAAGGCCATGGGCACGATAATGAAGCTGGCCAGCAAGTTGGCGGCGCGCACGCTGGTTGTCTGGCTGGAGATGACCACGGCCGCCGCCACCATGATGACGCCCTGCACAGTGGTCAGGAGGAGCGTCTGGCCCAACAATTGCAAAGAAGGCGTCCAGCCCAGATTGACATAAAGCCCGGTCAGGTAGACGGCCATGCCCAAATACGCGGCCAGCAGCGGCGGCACCAGCACGGCAATCATTTTACCCAGGTAAAGCTGGTAGTCGGTTAGCGGCGTAGCCAACAGCGGTTCCAGGCTCTTGCGTTCTTTCTCCCCCACAAATGTTTCCAGGGCAATAATCAGCGAAAACGACATGGGAAAAAAGCCCACCACCAGGAGCAAAAACGGAATCAACTGGGTGGCGATGATTTGTGCGCCATAGTTGGAGACAAAGGACATCATGCGGCCGGCGGCAAAGTTCATCAGCGCCGGGAAAAACACTGTCAGCAAAATGATGGGCGTCATGATACGCCAATCGCGGAAGGAATCTTTAATTTCGCGCCGGGCAACGACGGCCGCCATGCGCCAATCATCACGACCCAGACGAAGGGGTTTGAGGAAGGGTTTGAAGGTTAATTGAGCCATTGGCAGTTCGGGTTGATGGAAAGTTGGTGTGGGCCGGACCGACTATCAACTATCCACGATCAATTTTCAGTAGTTTCTTCAGCGACGACACGCAGGTAGACGTCTTCCAGGCTTTGGCTGACTTCTTGTAACGAGATGATGCCCAGGCCCAGATCGCCCAGGCGGCGAACGACGAGCGGATTGGTTTGCTGCGGGTTGGGGGTGCGGTAGCGGATGGTGTTGTCGCCAATCGCCTCAACGGTGACCAGATTTTCCAGTGCTAATTCTTGAAGCTGGCCGTTTAAATGTTGGTCGACGCGCACCTCCAACTGCGGCAAGCCTAAAAGCTGCTGCTTGAGTTCTGTGGGTGTGCCTTTGGCCACGATGGCCCCTTTTTTGATGATGGCGATCCGATCCGCCAGGCTTTCGGCTTCGGCCAGGTTGTGAGTGCACAGGATGATGGCGCGCTGATCGTCGCGCATTTCTTTGATGGTGTCGCGCACTAGCTTGGCACTGTGCGGGTCCATGGCGGAGGTGGGTTCGTCCAGCAGCAGCACGCTGGGTTTGTGCAGCATGGCGCGGATCAGCCCGACTTTTTGGCGCATGCCTTTGGAATATTGCCCCAAGCGGCGGTCGTGGGCGTCGGCCATGCCGAAGCGATTGAAGAGGGCGAAGCCGCGCTCCTGGATAGCCGCATCGGACATGCCGTAGAGACGGCCGTAAAACAACAAATATTCAATCCCCGTCATGCGCAAATACAGGCCGGGCTGCTCGGTCAACATGCCAATCGAGCGGCGCACCTGAGCGGCCTCGCGCACAACATCGTAACCGTTGACGGCGGCGCGGCCGGTGGTCGGGCGCAGGATGGAGCTGAGCATGCGCACGGTAGTGGTTTTACCGGCGCCGTTTGGTCCCAGCAGGGCCAGCAGCTCGCCAGCCTGCACGTGGAGATCGAGATCGTGAACGGCCGTAAAATTGTCAAACTTTTTTCCGAGGTTTTCTGCAACAATCATTTGTATTCTCCGGCGCTGTCCTTCTGCTGGTAAAACACCACCTGCCACCCGCCTGTGACACGGGTCAGCCATCAAACGGCTGCCTGGTTGAAGTCGCCCCAGGCAAATATAGCGTATATGTTTACTAGGGTGTTGGCAATAGGAAGCGAGGATGATTCTCCGTTTGTTCTAACCTGCGGTGCGGCGACGATAGCGGCGGATGACGATCCAGGCCGCCATGCCGATGGCGATGAGCAGAGAAACAAAGGTGGCGATGGCCATGTTGAGCTGCACGAAACCCAGGTTGAGCATGCGGCTGTCCAGGCGCACCTGCTCCAGCAGAATACGGCCAACGGCGTAGAAAATGAAGTAAAGGGCCATCAGTTCGCCGGTGAGCAAGCGCTGGCCATAGCGGCGCAGCAGCGTGTACAGCACGAGGAATGTGAGCAGGCTCCACAGCGATTCGTACAGAAAGGCGGGGTGAAACCGGGTGTAGTCGCTGTAATCTGGCAGGCGGTAGATGGGGTCGATGTACACTGCCCAGGGCAGATTGGTGGGACGGCCGTATAACTCCTGGTTGAAAAAGTTGCCCCAGCGCCCAAACACCTGCCCCAATGCCAGACCGATCACGGCCAAATCCGCCCAGCCGAGCATCGGAATGCGCGCCCGGCGCGAATAAATCAGCAGGCCAATCAGGCCGCCCAAGATGCCGCCGTAAATGCCCAGGCCGCCATTGCGCAGGTTGATTAACTGGTAAGGATTACGGAAATAATCCAGCGGCGAGTTGATGCCGAAGGCGGCCATGCTGGGGGAGGGTGTGAGCACGTGATAGAGCCGCGCGCCGATCACCCCCAAAATGAGCACCCAGATGAGGCCGTTCCAGACGTGATCCGGGTTCCAGATGCGCCAGGGGGCGTCCAGCAGCCAGGCTTTGTTGATTTCGGCTTGTTCCTGAAGGCGCGCCTCAACCACTTCCAGGCCGTGGTTGTTCAGGCCGGTGTTCCGTGGGTTAAAGCCCCAGATCAGGAGCAGATCGCCCCAGGTGGCGAGTTTGTTTTTGGCCAGGGCTTGATTGATTTCGGCCGGCAGGTTCAGGTCGGCCAGAGGGCGGCTTTGCAGATTGGGCGGGACGTGCTGTTGGAAAACGGCCGTGCCCCGCTCCAGCGCCAACTGCGAGACCACATACGCCCCCAGACCAATCCCGCCGACAATGCAAATGCCGTACCAGTAGACATCGAAGCCGCCGCCCAGAGAAATGGCTACGCGGTTGGGAGTAACGGCCGTGGCCAGATGATACGCATACAAACCCGCCAGCACGGCCAGGAAAAAGATGATGATGTACCAATAAGGTTTTAGATTGCGCCCTGCCCGGCGCCAGTTCCACGATTCAGGCAACGGTTTGTCTTCCATTATGAGGCCTGTTTTTCTTCCTCTGCCACGTCCTCTTGGTGCGTATGGTAATATTGATACCAGACATGGTACATACGCTGACCCACAGTAACGTAGGTAAAAACGGCCAAAACACCCACAGCGACGCCGGGATAATCAATAATCAAAAAGAACATCATCAACACATACCGTTCTACCCGGCTCATGATGCCCACTTTGGCCGACATATTTAACGATTCTGCTTTGGAGCGCGTATAACTTACCATCAACGAGCCGGTAATGGCCACGTAAGAGAGCGCCAGCATGGCGACCTCGCCGCCTTGCTGGTAGTAATAAATAAACCCGCCAAACAAGATAATTTCGGCCAGCCGGTCCAGCGTGGAATCCAAAAAAGCGCCAAAACCGCCTTGTTTGCGGCCCAGTTTTCGGGCCAGAGCGCCATCCAGAGCGTCCAGCGGAGCTAGAAAGATCATGGCAATGCCGGCCCAGCGCATTTCGCCGATGGCGATCAGGTAGGCCAAGAAAAAGTGGGAAAGCATCCCGATCACCGTGAGGGTATCTGGCGAAAGGTGATATTTGGCCAGGAAGGTCACGATCGGATCGATGATGCCCGCCGTCTTATGTCGCAGTGTATCGGTGAGGGTTAGTTTTTCCACTTTTGGAGGTGTTTGTGATTCTGTCTCGTTCATATTGCCTCGTTATTAGGATTTTCGGGAAGGAAACGGCCGTTTTCCACCACGTTCCTCCAAAATAACCCGAAAGTGTAGGCGATGCTATCGAATCAACAATTCCCTGTCAAGAAAACAGCCAACACCGATCCCTGTCGTTCAGAAAACACCCGGTTTTAAGGCCATGAACCAGATGACTTTTGTCACAAGCAATGATGTAATCTGTCACTGTCTGGCTCTCTGTGCACCGGCATACAATAATCCCAGAATAGAACCACAAGTCTACCCATAAACTAACCACAGACCGCTGGCGTAATGAAGATTTAGCCCAGGTTTACCAATCGACAAGTGAACAGTAACACAGCAGACGCAGACAGAAAGGCTGTATTGCGCAATCAGAAAGTGTTGTGTGAAGGAGAATTGTTATGACAAAACAAATGATCACGCTTGATGGCAATGAGGCCGCCGCCCGGGTGGCCCACAAAGTCAATGAAGTCATTGCTATCTACCCCATTACCCCTTCCTCGCCAATGGGCGAGTTTGCTGACCAATGGTCGGCGGAAGGCAAAACCAATATTTGGGGCTCTATTCCCATGGTCGTGGAAATGCAAGCGGAAGGCGGCGCGGCCGGGGCTGTCCATGGCGCTCTTCAATCCGGCGCATTAACCACCACTTTTACGGCATCTCAGGGTCTGCTGCTGATGATTCCGAACATGTACAAGATTGCCGGCGAGCTAACCTCAACGGTCTTCCACATCGCAGCGCGATCTCTGGCAGCCCAGGCGTTGTCTATTTTCGGCGATCATTCTGACGTCATGGCGGCGCGCAATACGGGCTGGGCTCTGTTATCTTCCAATTCGGTTCAGGAAGTCCACGACTTTGCCCTGATTGCCAGCGCGGCCACGTTAGAAGCGCGCATCCCCTTCCTTCATTTCTTTGATGGGTTCCGTACTTCCCACGAATTAAACAAAATCGAATTGATTGACGAAGAAGTCATGCGCGCCATGATCAACGATCAACTGGTGCGCGCCCACCGCGAACGCGGTCTCAGCCCGGATCATCCTGTGCTGCGCGGCACGGCGCAGAACCCGGACGTCTATTTCCAGGCACGGGAAAGCGTCAATCCGTTTTATCTGGCGACGCCGGGCATTGTGCAAAAGGCGATGGACAAATTCGCCGAGTTGACCGGGCGGCAGTATAAGCTGTTTGAATACGTTGGTGCGCCGGATGCGGAACGCGTGATTGTCTTGATGGGTTCTGGTGCGGCGACGGCGCAGGAAACGGCCGAATATCTGGCCGCTCAGGGCGAAAAAGTTGGCGTGGTTAAAGTTCGGTTGTACCGGCCGTTTGACCTGTCTGCTTTTGTGCAGGTTTTGCCGCCCACGGTGAAGGCGATTGCCGCCCTGGATCGGACCAAGGAGCCAGGAGCCACGGGCGAGCCGCTGTATTTGGACGTGGTAACGGCCGTTGCCGAAGCCCTGGCCACCGGCGCCGCCCCCTTCACCAACTTCCCGCGCATCATCGGCGGCCGTTACGGCCTTTCCTCCAAAGAATTCACCCCAGGCATGATCAAAGCCGTCTTCGACGAACTGGGCAAAGCGAAACCCAAGAATAATTTCACCGTCGGCATCGTCGACGACGTGACCCACACCAGCCTGGAATGGGACAAGAGCTTCGACATCGAATCCAGCGATGTCGTGCGCGCCGTCTTTTATGGCCTGGGTTCAGACGGTACAGTTGGCGCCAATAAAAACTCCATCAAAATCATCGGCGAAGACACCGAGAATTACGCCCAGGGCTTCTTCGTCTACGATTCCAAAAAGGCCGGTTCGGTTACCACCTCGCATTTGCGTTTTGGCCCCCGTCCCATCAACGCCACCTATCTGGTGCATTCGGCAAGTTTTGTGGCCTGCCACCAGTTTAGCTTCCTGGAGCGCTACGACGTCTTGCGGCTGGCCAGACGGGGCGCTACCTTCTTGCTCAACAGTCCCTATGGCCCAGACGAAGTCTGGGATAAATTGCCGCGATCGATGCAGGAAACCATTATCGACAAGAAACTCCGCTTTTACGTCGTCGATGGGTACAGCGTAGCCCGCGAAACCGGCATGGGGAATCGCATTAACACCATCATGCAGACCTGCTTCTTCGCCATCAGCGACGTGCTGCCCACCGATGAAGCCATCGCCGCCATCAAATACGCCATCAAGAAAACCTACAGCAAACGCGGTGAAGCCGTGGTGCAGGCCAACTACAACGCCGTCGACACGGCGCTGGCCCACTTGCACCTGGTGCAGGTGCCGGCCGAAGCCTCTAGCGATTTTGAACGGCCGCCCATCGTTCCGGAATATGCCCCGGAATTTGTGCAGTCGGTGACCGCCCGCATCATTGAAGGTCTGGGCGACGAACTGCCGGTGAGCGCCATGCCCGTTGACGGCACATACCCGACCGGTACAACTAAATGGGAAAAGCGCAACATTACCACGGAGATTCCGGTGTGGGATCCCGACATTTGTATCCAATGTGGTAAATGTTCGATGGTTTGCCCGCACGGCGTCATTCGCATGAAGATTTACGATCAGGCGCTGCTGGCTGATGCCCCACCGACCTTCAAATCGACCCCGGCCCGCTTCAAAGAGTTCAAGGACGCCATGTATACTTTGCAGGTGGCCCCGGAAGATTGCACGGGCTGTACGCTGTGCGTGGAAGTTTGCCCGGTGAAGAATAAGCAGCAGCCGAAGTTCAAAGCCATTAACATGCAGCCACAAATTCCGCTGCGCGAGCCGGAGCGGGAAAACTGGGAGTTCTTCCTCGGTCTGCCTGAGGTGGATCGCACCAACATCCCGGTGAGCCAGGTGAAATACTCGCAGTTGTTGGAGCCGTTGTTTGAGTTCTCCGGGGCATGCGCCGGCTGTGGCGAGACGCCGTATCTGAAGTTGATGAGCCAGCTCTTTGGCGACCGGACGGTTGTGGCGAATGCGACGGGCTGCTCGTCGATTTATGGCGGCAACCTGCCGACGACTCCCTGGGCGCAAAACAGCGACGGCCGTGGCCCGGCCTGGTCCAATTCCCTCTTCGAAGACAACGCCGAATTTGGCTTAGGCATGCGCGTGGCGCTGGACCAACGGCTCGAAGCCGCCACCCTGACCCTGCGTGGTCTGCGCGAAGTCGTCGGTGAAAGTCTGGCCGATTCCATCCTGTTCGCCGAGCAGCTCGACGAAGCCGAAATCAACGAGCAGCGGGCGCGTGTCGCTAACCTGAAACACCGCCTGCACGCGCTGCTGGCCGACATCGAGGATGGCGAGGTCAAAGGCAAACTCGAAAATCTGCTGAGCATGGTCGACGTGTTTGTGAAGAAGAGCGTCTGGATTGTTGGCGGTGATGGCTGGGCCTACGACATCGGCTACGGTGGCCTGGACCACGTGTTGGCCTCCGGCCGTAACGTCAACGTGCTGGTTCTGGATACTGAAGTGTATTCCAATACCGGTGGCCAGATGTCCAAAGCCACCCCGCGCGGTGCTGTCGCCAAGTTTGCCGCCGCCGGCAAGCCGCTGCCCAAGAAAGACATGGGGCTGCTGGCCATGAGCTACGGCAACATCTACGTGGCCCGCGTGGCCATGGGGGCCAACGACGCCCAAACCATCCGCGCCTTCATCGAAGCGGAAGCGTATGATGGCCCATCATTGATTCTGGCTTACAGCCACTGTGTCGCCCATGGGTATGACCTGAAATATGGTCTGGAACAGCAAAAGGCGGCGGTGGATTCGGCTTACTGGCCGCTGTACCGCTTCAATCCTGACCTGGCTATTGAGGGAAAGAATCCTTTCAGCCTCGATTCGCGCGCGCCAAAAATATCTTTGGATAAATATATTTACCGTGAAGGCCGTTATCGGATGTTGACCCAGAGTCATCCAGAGCGGGCGGCGAAATTGTTGGAACTGGCTCAGTCAGACGTGGAAGCGCGTTGGGAACAGTACTCGCAATTGGCCAAAGGCTCCAGCAGCAACGGGAACAGCTAATTAATTTGTGAATTGAAAATTATGAAGCGGGGGTTGTGGACGGGGGAAACGGCCGTTCACAATCCCCAGCCTCCCATTCATAATTGGTAATTCCTCGAAGGAGATACAACATGGACCTGACCACAACATACCTTGGCATGAAGCTCAAAAACCCACTGGTGCCATCATCCTCGCCTTTAATGCGGACACTCGATAATCTACGATGGATGGAAGATGCCGGCGCGGCGGCCGTCGTATTGCATTCCTTATTTGAAGAACAGATCACCATGGAAAGCCACACCCTGAATCATTACCTGACCCAGGGCGTGGAAAGCTTCCCCGAAGCTCTGTCCTATTTCCCGGAAGCTTCCGAATACAAAACCGGCCCCGTGGAATACCTGGAACACATCCAAAAAGCCAAAGCGGCGTTGGAGATTCCCGTCATCGCCAGCCTCAACGGCGTTTCCACCGGCGGCTGGGTCACCTACGCTCGCCAGATTCAGGAAGCCGGCGCCGACGCCCTGGAATTAAACGTGTATTACATCCCCACAGACCCCAATCTGACGGGCAGCGAAGTGGAACAGATTTACCTGGATGTGCTCAAAGACGTGAAATCGGCCGTCAGCATTCCGGTGGCCATGAAACTGAACCCGTACTTCAGCGCCCTGGCCAATATGGCCCGGCGGCTGGTAGACGGCGGCGTCGACGGCCTGGTTCTCTTTAACCGTTTCTACCAACCCGATTTAGACCTGGAAACGCTGGAAGTTGTGCCCAATCTCAAACTCAGCACGTCGACGGAACTGCGCCTGCCGCTGCGCTGGATTGCCATCTTATATGGCCATGTCAACACCAGCCTGGCCCTGACCACCGGCATCCACACAGTCACCGACGTGCTCAAGGGTGTTGCTGCCGGCGCCGACATCACCATGATTGCCTCAGAACTGCTGCGCAATGGCATTAACCGCCTGAAGGTTTTGTCGCTGGGGCTTGAAGAGTGGTTGTTGGAAAATGAATACGATTCCCTGGCCCAACTAAAGGGTAGCCTTAGCCAGATCAACTGCGCCGAACCGGCCGCCTTTGAGCGGGCCAATTACATGCGTGTGCTCAGCTCTTACGCACCCGATTATCCCTGGCGCATGGAAGCCCCGACCGGCGATTGAGGTTGCCGGCAAGATTTTGTCATAACCCCACCACAGGCCCCTCGCGAGAGGGGCCTGTTTGCTATTCCCAATTCCTTCGCGGTACACTTAAGTGAACCGCAATAGGTTTTGGGAATTAGACCCGAAGGGTTTTGCATCAATTTAGTCGAGTATCCTCGGTTTCAAACCCTTCGGGTCTTCAGAAAACTTTCTACTGATCGCTTAAGAGGCAATGAGTGTTTGGTTGTTGAGTTGAACCTGGGCACTGGCGTTGACTGAATTCTTTTGCGAGCAAGACGCGCGGCTTTGACCGCAGATAACCTGGGAAGCGTTCGGTTTTCGCCGGTTCCGCAATCCGGTGGTTTGGTAAGGAGGGAGATCATGCTGTTTAAGAAAATCCTCGTTCCGTTGGATGGATCCTCGCTGGCAGAACTGGCTTTGGAGCCAGCGTTAGCCCTGGCGCAGGCGATGAGGGGTGAGGTGATCCTTCTCAGCGTGTTGGTGGGGCAAGAGCCGATGGACGTAGCCTATTATGGATTTGAAGTGACGCCTGTGCCGGCAGAAGCCGGTTTGCAGGCGGAACAACAGGCCATTTATCGCGAACGGCTGATGAATTATCTGGATAGCGTGCATGCCTCGCGCGCCGGCAGCGGCGTGTTGATGCGGACAATGGTGATGGAGGGGGATGTGGCCCGGTGTTTGTTGGAAACGGCCGTTTCCGAACACGTCGATCTCATTGTCATGGGCACACACGGCCGTTCTGGCATGTCCCGCTGGCTGTTGGGTAGCGTCACCGAAAAAGTGCTGCACCACGCCGACTGCCCCGTCCTGGCGGTGCGCGGCCAGGCCAGCCTCAACCGCATTCTCGTCCTGGCCGACAGCGACCTGCTCTCTTCGCAGGCGTTGGACCCCGGTTTTGCCGTAGCCGGTGCTTTGCACGCCCGCCTGGACCTGTTGGCCGCCGCCGCAGAAGCCGTGGGCAGTCTGGAAGAAGCGTTTCGGCAAGAGGAAAGCTACCTGGAGGACCTGCGCGAGCGGTATCATCTGGACCAACCGCTGCAAACGGCCGTGCGCCAGGGAAAACCGGAAGACGTTATCGCCGTCTACAGCCAGGAGCAGGCCACTGACCTGATCGTCCTCGCCGGCCATAAGCGCAGCGGTCTGAAAAAATGGCTGTCCGGCAGCCTCTTTGAAAAAGTGCTGCATAAGACCATCTGTTCTCTGCTGGTCATCCCGGCCGCCGATCATGACGTCGCCTATTAGGCCCCGATCTGCCGCGTTTCTCAGCGGCACATGTGATTAAAACTATGAATGAACAACGCTTGGCCACAATCGAGACCCCCCTGTTGACCATCCCGGCTTGCCAGGGAAACCTGGTCGTCAAAAGCTGGCGCGAAACGGCCGTTTCCCTTCAAGGTGATGGCGTGTCCGTTGAACAATCCGCGCCCGGCGCTTTGCGCATAACGGCCGCCGGCGACCTGTACCTGGCCGTGCCTAAGCAGGCCCGGCTGGCCCTGGGAACCATCGGCGGCAGCCTGACCATCAAACACGTCTCCGGCGGCATCACCATCGATGCCGCCGCCGGCCCCGTGACGCTGGGCAACGTCGACGCCGTTACAATCACCCGCGCCGGGCAGGAGGTGCACGGGGACAATATCAACGGCCCGTTCGTGCTGGAAGAAGCCGGCGGGCCGGTCAATCTGCGCAGCCTGCGCGCGGCGCAGATTCCGCGCGTCCTCGCCGATGTCACGCTGCAGTTTGCCAACGGCCACGTCAGTCTGGGCCAGGTGGACGGCCGTCTGGATGTGCGCACGGTCAACGGCGACGTGACCGTCCAGCAGGCGCAGGGTCAGGTCATCCTGGCCAATTTGGGCGGCCGGGTGCAGGTAACAGCCGGGCAAGCCCTGTGGCTGGTGGGCGGATTGGCCGCCGGCGCTCATCGTCTGGCAGCTGAGGATGTTTATGTCTACTGGCCGGCGGACGCGCCCCTCAACCTGACAGCGCGCGGCGCTTTGATAGAGCACAATTTACCGCTGGAGGACGAAGCCACGGCGTTGGACGCCGATCAAACCATTCTGACCGGCCGCATCGAAGAAGGGCAGGTCGATTTATTCATCCAGGCGGGGCAGCGGGCGGCACTGAAAGCCATTACCGGCGAGCCGCCACAGTTTACGCCTGCCGAGTTTCAGTTTGCGCCGCCGGTTAGCGAAAACGCGGCGGGGACTGTTGATGCGGCCACGGCCGTGCGCGCCGTTCTGGCCGAAATCGCCGCCGAGCTGCCGCCAGAAGCGGTGGCCCAGTTAGCCGCCCTGGGTTGGGAAGAGCGCCTGGTAACGGCCGTATCCGCCGCTCCCGTCCCTGCGGCTACTCCCGCCGAAGCGTCTACAGTCGCCGAAGCGGCCACAGCCGCCGAAGCGGCCACAGCCGCCGACGAGCAGCGCCACATTTTGCAGCTGCTAAAAGATGGCCTGCTGTCCGTGGAACAGGCGCAGTTGTTGTTGGATGCCTTATGAAAGTGAAAATTTGTGGTCTGACCAACCTGGAAGATGCGCAAACGGCCGTGGCCGCGGGCGCAGATTACCTGGGCTTCATCTTTTATCCGCCCAGCAAGCGGGCGATTGACGTGGCGGCTGCCTGCCGCATCGTGGCCGAACTGCGTGCCGCGCCGGACTGCCCGCTGCTGGTGGGCGTGTTTGTCAACGAGACCGCGCCCAACATGGCCGCCGTGCTGGCGGAATGCCGCCTCGATTTTGCTCAACTGAGCGGCGAAGAGGTGCCGGCGCTGGTCGGCGACGCCAATTCACCCCTTTACGGCCGGGCTTACAAAGCCTTGCGCCCGGCTTCGCTGGCCGAGGCCGAAGCGGACGCCGAATGGTTTTTGCCGCCGGATTACGCCGACAGATTCCGGCGCGAACCTGGCGACAGCCTGCCGCCGGGCTTGCTGATTGATACCTACCATCCGACGCTGCGCGGCGGCACAGGAGAGACGGGCGATTGGGGGGCGGCGGCGGTGCTGGCGCGTCAGATTCCCGGCCTGATGCTGGCCGGGGGGCTGACGGTGAACAACGTGGCTCAGGCAGTGGCTCAGGTACGGCCGTTTGCCGTTGACGTGGCCAGCGGTGTGGAAAGCGCCCCTGGTCGGAAAGACCCCGCGCTGGTCCGCGAGTTTATTCGTCAGGCGAAAGGGGGGTGAGTGGCGCCTGGGGTTTGCTTAGTCCAGCACCTCGTGGATGATGGCGGCAAGCCGTTCCGCACTGAAGGGCTTTTGGATCCAGGCGACAATCCCCTCGCTTAGCAGCTTCTGCCCGCTCTCTTCCAACGGATAGCCAGTAACCACCACAACTTTTACGTCCTGGTTGATGGCCCTTAATCGGGTATAGAGTTCCGAGCCACCCATCTTTGGCATGACCATGTCGGTGACAATCAGGGCGATTCTGTCGGCGTGGGCTGTGAAGAAGCGCAGGGCGGTCGCGCCGTCGACGGCTTCGAGTACTTTGTAGTTCAAAGATTCCAACACTTCGGCGATCGCCTTGCGCGCGGTGTCGTTGTCTTCAACCAGCAGGATGGTTTGCCCCTGGCCCGTTCTTAGGGGGGAGGCGGCGTTGTCTACGGCCGTTTCCCCCGCCGTCGACAAAGCCG
>ERZ795053.4609-NODE-4609-length-14808-cov-6.708737_pt1 | contig 14808 bp, 10 predicted proteins | sample MGYA00375137_ERZ795053 | MGnify/ENA primary metagenome ERZ795053 (study PRJEB30182, sample SAMN05720284) | activated sludge metagenome | isolation source: Anaerobic digester | place: Hong Kong | collected 2014-12-17 ... | reverse complement strand
AGCGAAAAAACGTTTTGACCGGTGGAGGATTGCCAGGAAAACTATCCGACTGTAGCTCGAAAGATCCGGGTGAATCAGAAATTTTCTTAGTCGAGGGGGATTCAGCGGGGGGTACTGCAAAACAAGGTCGTGATCGAGTATTCCAGGCCATTCTACCACTGAGAGGTAAAATACTCAACGTTGAAAAAGCACTTGAATATAAAATATACGAAAACGAGGAGATTAAGAATATTTTTACCGCTCTTGGTGTGAGTATAGAGGAAAAAGAGGGCGAAAAAATATTAAATATTGAAAAACTGCGATACCATAAAGTGGTCATTATGTGTGATGCCGATGTAGATGGAAGTCACATTACGACACTGATTTTGACATTTTTCTTTAGATATATGTTGCCCCTTATTCAGCAAGGATATATATATATTGCAGCGCCACCATTGTATATGGTAAAAAAAGGTAAAGAATTCAGGTATTGTTGGAATGATGAGGAGAGAAAAGAAGCAGTAGAAGCTTATGGAGGAAGCGAATCTTCTGGTATTAAAATCCAACGATATAAGGGCTTGGGAGAGATGAATGCCGAGCAACTGTGGGAAACAACCATGGATCCTACCACACGAATATTGAGACGAGTCACAATAGAAGATGGATTAGAAGCGGATAGAGTTTTTTCTATGTTAATGGGCGACGAAGTACCACCTAGAAGGCAGTTTATTGAAGACAATGCAAGATATGCCAATATTGATGCATAGCGAGGTTGAATTTGCACTTATCAATGGTCTTTATTATAAATGAATAAACTACATATTATTAATAATTGTAATATTTTATAATTATTTATGATGTGAATTGATAAATAATTATAATTTTGCAAATATTTGTCATGAACTAGTTGTCATGGATTCCATCTAAAGCAGTGGAATTGATGTTTGATTCATGAAAAAGGATTCTTAGAATAAAAAATGATACGATGAAATGCATTAAGCTCATTTTATTTTTTGCTTGTTTTCTTGCGATCAGTAGTGCATACACACAGGATGTGAGGTATAAAACTGGTATAAGTTTTAAAAAATTATTTATTGATTATCAATCTCAGAATGGAGGTAGTTTTTCTAATTTCCAAGAATACAACCATGGATTTGAGATAGGATATCACCACCGTCTTCAGAAAAACTTGAATCTCGTGGTGCCTTTCAAAATGGGTGTGGTGACTGCTAGTCCTGATTCCATTGATTGTTTGCGAAAAACAATTATGGGACTCGATGCACAATTCCAATATCAATTCAATAAGCCGAATAGTAAAGTCGTTCCATATTTTATGGCGGGACTGGGTGGTGTTTTAGAATTTGAAGGCGAATTCAATGTGCAGGCTCCCCTTGGATTTGGATTGTACTTTAAAGTTGCAGATAACGCATACATCAACTGGCAATCGGAATATAGATTGTCATTTTCCGAAAATAGAACAAATTTGCATCATGGCATTGGTTTCGTTTATCTTTGGAATAAGGATGAGGAAATGGAACTCGATACCATTGTGGAAATGATGGAGATAGATAGTGATGGTGATGGTGTTACGGATAAGTTGGATTTATGTCCAGAAGTGATAGGACTGGCACAATTTAACGGATGTCCTGACATGGATAGTGACGGAATTCCTGATTACAAAGATAGATGCCCTGACACCTTTGGATTGGCATCTGCACAAGGTTGTCCTGACATGGATGGAGACGGTATTGCAGATCCTGATGATGAGTGTCCCAAAGTATTTGGTGTAGCTGAACTAAATGGTTGCCCAATACAAGATAGGGATGGCGATGGTGTATCAGATGATATGGATGCTTGTCCTGACGAGAGAGGTGCGGTCGATAATAAAGGTTGTCCTTCAGAGGATAGAGACGGTGACGGAGTAAGTGATAAAAATGATAAATGCCCTAATGTCAGAGGCCTTAAAGAATATATGGGTTGTCCTGATACCGACTTGGATGGAGTTCCTGACCCTGATGACAAATGTCCTGTAGATGCAGGCCCGAAAGCCTTTAATGGATGTCCTGATTCCGACGGTGATGGTCTAGATGACAGTATTGATAAATGCCCTAGAAGCCCTGGTCCAGTTGGCACCAATGGCTGCCCAGAAATTAAAAAAGAGGACAGAGAGACTTTGGATGTAGCAATGCGTGCAGTTCAGTTTGATACAGGTCGAGCAACTTTGAAAGCTGAATCTCATACAATCTTGAAGCAAATCGCAGGAATTCTCAGTAGATATCCAGATTATAACTTGAGCATTAGCGGGCATACAGACAATACTGGTAATGCAGCTTCTAATCAGTCTTTGTCTGAAAGAAGAGCAAAAGCTTGCTATGATTATCTGGCTCAGCAAGGCGTATCTACCTCTCGTATGAATTATGCCGGATATGGCGAATCGAGACCTATTGCGGATAATAACACCCTCAATGGAAGGTTGCTAAATAGAAGGGTAGAATTTGTTTTGATTCCGAGATAAATTGTTAATATTACAATATAGTAACGGGATATGTCTTTGACATGTCCCGTTTTTTATTTTGTCAACATACCAAAATTCTTAAGTGAAATTAAGAAATATTTGATTAATTGTAATTATATAGAATATAATTTTGAATTTTTTATAAAAGTGTAATTTTAGTTCAACTTAAAATAAAAATAGTTAACTTTGCTTTGATAAATTGATATTTATTAAAGACTTTTCTAAATATATTTTTTACGTCTTATTGATTTTTACAGGAATTTCTTGTGAAGAGGAGTTCATTGTAAAAATGCCTGATTACCAAGAAAGAATTGTGTTAAATTCTATTTTTTCTTCTGATTCATCTTGGGTAGTTAATTTAAGTACAACGAAAAATGCCTTTGATCCTGAGTCAACATTCAATGAAATTGATGATGCCGAGGTTGAAATCTTTGATGTCATGGGTAATAAATTATGTAGCCTTTATAATCAAGGTAAAGGCAACTATACCAATATCAATTTTTATCCTGTCGACAACCAACTTTATACGGTTAAAGTTCATCATAGTGTCTTAGGTGATGTGGAAGCTAGTAGTATGACACCTTCCAAACCAGATGTTGAAAATGTCGAATGGGTAGAGGGTACGATTGAAAATAGCAGAAATATCAGCTTTGAATTAATTAATAATGAATATTCTGATGAAGTTTATATATGGGATATTGTTACAATTAATGAGAGTACTAACGTGACCTCAAATTACGCAATTCCCAATATTCTGATTCCAGAAAAAAATAAAAACACTTTTAATTTTACTGTTAATTCAGGAGCCTCAATCATTACAGACCCTAGAGTTCTTACGGAATCTAAGGAAAATTTAGGAAAAAACATCGTAAACATCTCCTACAATCAAAGCAATGATGACGACGCCATAATGGTTATTTTTTCTAATGATTCATCTGGCGGAAATAGTGGAGAAGGAAATGGTGATGGAGGCAACAATGGAGGAGATGACGACCATAATGGAAGTAATGGTAACAATTCGGGTAAAGACCTTACAAATGCTAAAAAATATGTGAGGCTTATGACGGTAAGTAATGAGCTTTATCAATATTTCGTTAGCCTCGAGAATTACTATAAAAATCAGTATGTGGGATCATCCATTAATAGCCAAAACGAAATTTATTCTAATGTAAATAATGGATTTGGGATTTTTGGAGCCTATACAACACTTCTGATTCCTATCGAATAAATTTTAATGAATATACGAATTGAATTTGGTTCACCCTTGTACGATGAATCACTCTCCCTTAGAAACGAAGTTTTACGAATTCCACTTGGGTTGAAATTTAAAATAAAGGATATAGCGACAGAATACGATTCGTATCATTTGGGTTATTTATTAGAGGGAAGTCTTGTAGGTATTCTTATTCTAAAACCTGAATTGCATCATGTGAAAATGAGACAAGTCGCAATAGCCCCTGAATTTCAAAACAAGGGAATCGGCAAGAAGCTCGTAAGTTTCGCTGAAGATTATGCCAGATTTATAGGATTTACAAAAATCGAACTGAATGCCCGAGATACCGCGATTCCATTTTATAAAAGTCTTAATTACAAGGTGTTAGGAGATTCGTTTATAGAGGTAGGGATAGTGCATTCTAAAATGATTAAATCTCTTTAGAGTGGTGTTGCTTTGGAATTAATATCACTTTGTCGAATTTTTTAATGACTAAATATGTATTGGAGAAACGCCATCCTGTTAAAAATGATACTCCTTTTTTCGATATTTATCAGTTGTTCTGATAAAGAATTAGACTATTGTAAAATGTTGGAACTTGACCAATCATTTGTTAATTCTGATACTACTGACCTAGAAAAGTTCAATGAAAATCGGTCAAAAAGGAAACAGCTAATCAAGAAAAATTTTAATGATATTATTGAATATTCCGACCAATTTGGATTTCCTGAAATGGGCAATTTAAATGTATCAGGCATAGATTCATGTCGCAATTGGGCGGTATTTATTACGTGTTTCCATATTGGTCAAATAGAACCACAATTATTTTTTGAACACGAAACAGTTGAAGTTTTATCCAGAGAAATTCAAAGGGGTAATTTAGAAAGTAGTTCGCTATTTACTTCATTAAGGGAAGGTTTTCGAAATCATAAATTTTGTGAGTCTCAAAAAGATTTTATCCTTCAAACTTTAGAAAAATGGAATATTCGAATTGAAGAGTTGCCTACCATCAAATTCGAACATTGTCATAACAAGTTTAAATATATATAACTTTTTCTCATAGATAAGATTATTTCTTGAATCCTCTTTTATCTTTGTATGGTTCTTGAGAATAAATGATATTTAGTAAAATTGTAAGTCAAATATAAAAATATGAAGATAGATTATAAAAATTGGATACCATATATCGTATCAATATTGGTAATTCTACTTGTCTGCATTTTCTATTTTTTTCCACAATTTGAAAATAAAGTGGTGCCTCAAGGTGACATCGTTCAATATAAGGGAATGTCAAAAGAAATAACAGATTATCGGAATAAGACGGGAGAGGAAGCCTTATGGACAAACTCAATGTTTGGTGGAATGCCAGCTTATCAAATTAGTACTAGCAGCCATACAAATTTGCTTCAATATCCTAATAAGTGGCTAAAGTTAGGCTTTAATTCACCCGCAGGTGTTTTTATCATGGGGATGATTGGTTTTTTTATTCTGTTGGTGGTATTGGGTGTTAATCCTTGGATCTCTTTGATTTTGTCAATCTGTTTTGGTCTAGGAACCGGAAATATGCTATTATATGATGCGGGTCATAACACGAAATTAGCAACCATCATGGCAAGTCCTATTGTGATACTCGGATTTATCCTGACCATGAGGAAACGATATCTGATCGGGGGTTCTATTTTCGCTTTTGGAATGGGTATTAATCTATTGAATAATCACCCTCAAATGACCTACTATCTGGGACTAGTGTTGGGTATTTGGTATTTAATATATGCTTTTAGTGATATTAAAAGCAGGGATTTTATATCCCTAGGAAAATCTAGCTTGGTGCTTTTGATAGGTTTAGTATTAGGAATTGGTTCCTCCGCTACTAAGCTTATGCTCACCTATGAGTATGGCAAAGATACCATGAGAGGTAAGCCGATTTTAGAAAAAACAGTGGATTCAAAAACAAATTCATCCAGTCATACAGACGGATTGGCTTGGGATTATGCGATGCAATGGAGTAATGGAAGTGGAGATTTGTTGAGCAGTTTTGTGCCGTATGCGATGGGTGGAGGCAGTAGTGAATGGATTTCTAAAGAGTCTAATTTGGCAAAACTTACGGGAAGTAGAAAGGAAATTCAAGCACCGATGTATTTTGGGTCTTTGCCTTTTACCTCAGGGCCATATTACTTTGGAAATCTGGTATTTGTGCTATTTATATTATCCATTTTCTTTACTAAAGGAGTATTGAGATATGGATTAATAACGGCTGTAATATTCACATTTTTAATTTCGCTTGGTAAAAATTTTGAGTTTTTTAATCGCTTACTCTTCGACTATATGCCTATGTTTAATAAGTTCCGTACTCCCAATAGCGTATTGAGTGTGACGGGAATTTTTATTCCATTAGGTGCAGCCTTAGGATTGGCAGCACTTTTTAAGTCTGATGTAGATAAAGCGAAATATCTCAAAATACTACGCAATGTGGGTATAGCCTTTGTGAGTTTTTACCTGATTATGTACATTTTGGGTCCTAGTTTTATGGACTTTAGAAGTGCAGGAGATGCACGTATTGGACAGCCACAGATTATTGATGCTCTGGTTGAAGATAGAATGGCCATGTATAAAACATCCGTTCTAAGTTCACTTTTAATAACTGTCGCTGGGCTGGGAGTGATTTATCTATTTGTAAATCAAAAAATGGGTAAAGTAATTGCTCTGGCTGTCTTAGGCATCATTGCTGTATTTGATTTAGTTCACATTGATACTAAATATTTATCATATAGCTCTTTCGAGACAGCAAAGGACTACGATAAAATATTTCTACCTAGGAATGTGGATACTCAAATACTAGCCGATAAAGACCCCAATTTTAGAGTTTATGATGAGACACGAGATCCTTTTAACTCGGCGATGACATCCTATTGGCACAAGACAGTAGGTGGATATCATGCAGCCAAATTGCAGAGATACCAAGACATGATTGACTACTACATTTCGAAAGGTAACTTTAAGGTATTTAATATGCTCAATACGAAGTACTTTATCACAAAAAATGCCTCAAATGAAGATGTCGTACAAATAAATCCTGCTGCACTGGGCAACGCTTGGTTTGTAAATCAAGTCTTATTTGTAGATACTAACAATGCTGAAATCGATTCAATTGCCAATATCGATCCTGCGGGTCAGGCAGTGGTTAAATCCGATTTTAAAAATATTGTTAAAAATGTAAATAATACTAAGAACGGAGACATAAGTTTAAAAGAATATGGTCCGAATAGATTGGTGTATAATTGCAATACAGCTTCAGACCAATTTGCGGTTTTTTCCGAAATATGGTATGGGGATGATAAAGGTTGGAAAGCATATATAGACGGCACTGAGGTGCCCATCGTAAGGGCTAACTATATTTTAAGAGCATTAGACATTCCTTCTGGAGAACATGAAATTGTATTTGAGTTTAAGCCGGAAAAATTCTTTTTAGGAGAAAAACTCTCATTGATTTTTTCAACTTTGATTTTGTTGCTTTTAGCCTTTGTAATTTTTGCAGAAATTAGGAAAGCCATTAAAAAGCCTCTATCGATTGATGAATCAATTTTATAATATATTTGCATTGGATACGTTTTATAATTTTAGATATTTATTCTACTCGATGAATAATGATATTACGAATGTTAAAAACTGACATTAGATTAAAAGCACTATTATTTACAATGTTGTTTATCATTGTAGGTAATAGCTTATATGCAGCACATATCATTGGGGGTGATGTTACATACAAATTCCTAGGAAGAGAAGGAGATAATGCCGTATATCTCATTACTTTTACGATGTATCGAGACAGTAAGAGTAATGGGGCTCCATTTGATAATGATGCACAATTCGGAATATATATAAAGACCAATACGGGCTGGAATTTTGTAAAAAAAACCAGTCCTCTCAATCCTAAGTTCAAAGAGGCCGTAGATCCCGAGCAATCAAATCCTTGTGTCATCGTTCCTAGTAATATTGGTGTAGAAAGAGGAGTTTATGAATTTGAAGTTATGCTGCCAGTATCTGACAATATTTACAAAATTGCATATCAACGATGCTGTAGAAATGAGACGATTACAAATATTATTGATCCCGGTGAAACTGGTGCATTGTTTAGTATAGACATTACTTCTGAGGCACTGAATTCAGTGGATAATAGTCCCGTTTTCAATGAATTTCCACCGATAGTGATATGTGAGGGTCGAGACATAAATTTTGATCACTCAGCAACTGATGCAGATGGCGATCAATTGATATATGAATTCTGTGCTCCAATCTCTGCAGGAGGTACTGCCGGTGGCAGTAGTTCAACTCCGGGTTTACCTACCGATTGTAATGGTGTAAAACCGGATCCTGAGAAGTGCAAACCACCCTTTGATGTTATCACTTTCAATGCACCGACTTATACCTATGATAAACCCATGGCAGGCAATCCAACTGTAAAAATTGATCCTAATACCGGAATTATTAGTGGAGTGCCTACCAATGTTGGTCAATATGTCGTGGGTGTTTGTGCAAAAGAATACAGAAACGGTATTTTGATTGGCGAGATAAGACGAGATTTCCAATTTAATGTGATACGATGCGAAAATAAGGTTAATGCACTCCTCGATGCGGATTTTGATATTGCGATTAATAAATATAGAGTCGATTTGTGCGGTGAAAAGAATCTCTTATTAAACAACACCTCTGGTGAAGCTAAATTTATTGATTCTTATCAATGGGAGCGATATGACGTAAATGACACTATTCTATACAATACCAAGAACTTAAACATAAGTTTTGATGATTATGGTTCGTATAATTTTAGAATGTTTCTTAATCGAGATATTGTCGGCAATACTGATTGTAGTGACTCTGTAGATCTTTTGGTTAATGTATTTCCAGGACTTAGTTCAGATTTTGTTTTTGATTACGATACTTGTGTTGCTGGTCCGGTATTTTTTCAAGATGCCTCTTTTGCTGAAGTAGGAATTATAAAAAATTACTTATGGAATTTTAATCTTGATGGTAATTCGAATTTTAAAGATCCAACCTTTACATTTGAAACACCGGGAGACAAATTGATTTCTCTGGAAATTACGGACATCAATGGTTGTAAAGACCTTACATCTAAAGTAATCAGTTATAATCCTGTGCCGGCATTATTGGTTGTGGATCCTTCACAGTTTAAGGGCTGTACACCTGCGGAAATAAAATTTAATAACCTCTCTGTACCGATTGATTCGACCTATGATGTAATTTGGGATTTCGGTGATGGAGGGATGATTAATGAAGTCAGCCCAAGCCATACTTTTGAGGAACCTGGAATCTACACAATTAAATTGCATGTCACATCACCTATCGGATGCGAAACTTCTCGGGACTTTAATGATTGGATTGAAATTTTGCCAGGCCCGATTGCGGATTTTACCTATTCGCCAGAACAACCTAACATTTTGCAAAACGAAGTCTCCTTTTACGATCAATCACAGGAAGCGATTGCATGGCAGTGGAATTTTAACGACGAGAGAGTTGATTTCATTCAAAATCCTTCCTATTCATTTATCGATACAGGGCTTGTTTATGTGAGTCTACTCGTGAAACATGAGTCTGGATGTACGGATACATTGACTAAGCTCATTGATATATTGCCGCTCAATACTCTTCAATTTCCCAATGCCTTCACACCAAATGGTGATGGTTTAAATGATGATTTTCTAGGAGTCGGATATTTAGAAGGTATTAAAGCATATCAATTGAGTATATGGAATCGATGGGGTGAGAAAATATTTGAATCCCAAGATCCATCGGTAGGTTGGAATGGTAGAAAGAATAACTCTGGAGGGGAATCACCTCAAGATACCTATATTTTTATAGCCACTTATACAGGACCTAGAGGAAACATTGAAGAATTTAAAGGCAATGTAACTCTTATTAGATAGGTTCGTATTATAATTATTTTTAATGTGTTAAATTTTTAATGAAATATTTTTTCAAATGTTACTTTTGTGGCTTGAAAGTATCTATTATAAATATCTAATACAATGAAAAGGATTTTCGTTTATATACTATTATTTTTTAATATAGTGGCCCTACAATCGCAGGAGCTGGATTGGACACAGCGTTCATTGATTACAAAAAAGTCTGCAACATGGTGTCCTTATTGTGGGACATGGGGTTGGCAGTTGTATGATAATCTTTTAAACAATTTTTCTGACAGCGAAGCGATACTTTGGACACATCACTACAGTGGAGATTTGATGAATCCTATCGGGAATGCCATGGCAGAGAATTTTAAAGCTTCGAGTCAACCTGTATTTTTCGTCAATAACACCAATGCTTATGCAAATTCTGACATTAATACCAGCTTCAATAATATTAAAAATTACGTAACTGCCAATAATTCGAATAGTACCGTGATTGGTCTGAATTCAGAAATAGTCCTTACTAACTCAAAAGTGGATGTTGTGATAAATTTTGAATTGTCAGAAGATATTCCTGATGCAGAGATTTATGGTGCTGCATATTTTGTAGAAAAATCTAAAATTGCCAATCAAAGTGGGCAAGGTTCAAACGCCAATCACAAAAATTACCTTGTAAGTCCGATCGGTGATAATTTTGGAAACTTGGTGGGAGTCGTTGAGAGCAATCAAGTCTATAATGTGATGTTATCAGGAGATTTACCCGCAGAATTTGATAAATCCAATTATATAGTGGATGTGATTGTATGGAATAAAGTTGATGATACTTACCGATTTGTAAATGGAAAAAGTTTTGATTTACAACTTTTGGAAACAAAGGATCAGCTAGTTGATAAAACTGGAATTTATAAATGTTACCAATCTAATAATCAAATAGTTATCAGTTTTGATATTGCAAACGAATATTTCAATTCAGGTAAAATATATAATTCTGAGGGTAGGGTGGTTAGAGACTTTTTAATAAGAAATACGTCCAACACCTATATAGATTCAAAAGATTTAGAAAGTGGAATCTACCTTATTGCTTTAAATGGTGAAAAGGGAATATCTACGTCTAAACTCTATTTGTCAAATAATTAAATTGATTATAACTTGAATAAAATATTGGCTCTTGTCGTATTCGGACTATTAATTTCGTCATGCTCCAAAAGCTCATCGGATGGTGATGCCACCATATTTAAAGGAGTAGTTGGTACTTATGAAGGATTTTATTATCAGTGTGAAGATTCAGAAATGGTACTTTCTGATTGCAGTGAGTCTTACGAGACCTCACATGAAGTTGTGGTTGCATCAGCAGAATCTATTGTGATAAAATTAGATGGCTCCAATGAAGTGACGCTTTTTTATGAAAACCGTAACAACAATATTTTTAATTTCATTGATGCAAGCGGTGTTGCAAAATTGATTTACAACATGAACGAAGAAAGCATCTTGTACCTTCCACTCCAAGATAATACCGTTCGATTTTATGGTTTAAAATAGTGGTAATATAGGTTTATTACCTAGTATTTCTTCTATAGTTTCATTGGCTTCGTGAGGTATCACGTAATCAAGTGCTTTAAGTGTCTCTTTTAGCTGGCTAGTTTTCGAAGCCCCCAATATTACTGAACTTACATGTGGATTTTTTATACACCACGCTATAGCTAAAATTGGTAAGGAGGTGCCAAGTGATTGTGCTAGGTCATGTAATTTAGAAGCCTTAAGTATGTAATCATCTCTCCATGTTTTTTCCTTTAGCCAGCCCAATTCTTCTCTTCCGAGACGACTTTCTTTTGGTATGCCGTGCAGATATTTATTGGTGAGAAGACCACTTGCGAGTGGTGACCAAATCGTGGTTCCCAATCCTACCGTGCTGAATAATTTTAAATATTCGTTTTCCATTTTTTCACGGTAAAACATATTGTACTGCGGCTGTTCCATCGTGGGGCCGATGAGATGATTTTCTCCGGCAACCTTGTGAGCCTCCATGATTTCTAAGGCAGACCATTCGGAAGTACCCCAGTAGAGTATTTTTCCTTGTTGTAGCAAGTGATTCATCGCCCAAACGGTTTCTTCCATAGGTGTGTTTTTGTCTGGTCTATGACAGAAAAACAAATCGAGATATTCTACTTGTAGCCGTCTCAAAGAATCATGGCATGCTTCAAAAATGTGCTTACGGTTGAGTCCTGTTTGATTGGGTAGTCTTCTTCCATCTCCAAAGAAAACCTTGCTAGATACCAAATAGGAAGTTCTGTCCCAATTAAATTTTTTCAGAATTTTACCCATGACCACTTCTGAAGCACCATTGGCATAAATTTCAGCATTATCAAAGAAATTTACACCATGATCATAGGCAATGCCCATGAGTTCTTCGGAAATGTTGTTATCAATCTGATTGCCAAATGTTATCCAAGAGCCGAATGATAATGCACTTACTTGTAATCCCGATTTTCCTAATTTTCTGTATTGCATGGAACTGATAATTTTCCACCAAAGTTAAAATAAAATTGAACGAATGTTTCGAAAGTTATCAAATTTTGAAATCTTCAAATAAAAAAGGGGGCTGTACCCAGCCCCCTTTTTTATTATGCTCCTATCTTCTTTTTGTCAATTTTCTTTTTGCCTTTCATCTTAGCAGCTGCTAAAATGGCATTGTACAAATTCACTTCACCACCAGTGACAGATAATTCTTTAAAATCCTGTTTAGTGTCCTTCTTACCAGGTACATCCACCATTCCGTCAATTGGAACTACCGATTCCATAATGGCCTCTTTTACTTGCTCCGCCGTAAGCGTAGGAAAGTATGATCTGATGACTGCCGCTACACCTGCAACCACAGGAGATGCCATACTCGTCCCTTGCAAGAAAGCGTACTCGTCATTAGGCATTGTTGAGTAAATTTTTACCCCAGGACTGAACAAATCAACTTCATCTTGACCATAATTACTAAATCTTGCAACCGCTTTTTCACCTTTTTCAAAATTTAATGCACCCACTTCTATCCAGTTTTTCGCCTCTTTCTTAGGGCACAAGAAAAATCCTTTTTCTTTAATTAGATCATTGGGAAAATTATCTTCGACATCAGTGTTTTTTGCAGAATTTCCAGCGGCGTGAACCATTAATACATCGTGTTTCGCAGCATATTTTACTGCATCATTCACGACACCTTTGTTCCAAGAATAGGCTTTTCCAAAACTCATGTTTATAATTGAAGCCCCATTATCCACTGCATATCTTATGGCATTTGCCACGTCTTTGTCTCTTTCATCTCCATCAGGAACAGTCCGGACAGACATCAACTTTACATTTTTTGCGACGCCATTCATGCCGATACCATTATCAGCCACGGCACCTACGATTCCCGCTACGTGAGTACCGTGTAATGGATCCGGTCCCTCTACATCATTATTTCCGTAATTACTTTGTGTCGCATCCGCATAATTGTCCTTAACGATTAAGGCTCTTGTGTCGAAATCAGTATTGTAAGCATAATCTAGCTGATCCTGATAGCGTTTTTTATCAGAGTCAATGTCAGTTTGTATGGCACTTTTGATGTCACTCATTGTATTTACACCATCCTTACTTAAGTATTCAAGTGCTACTTGTTTCGCAACTGAAATTTCAGGACTGGTATCCTCCACTTTTTCAACATTAGCAATGGTTAAAGAATTGTCACCTAATTTTTCTGATAACATGTCAAGTGAAGAATTAATTCTTTCCGAAATTTTATCCAATTCAGCAATCTGAGAACTTGCTTTATCTCTTGCTTTTTCTACTTCTTCCTTAGCTTTGAGATATAACGCATATTCTTTTTTGTCATCACCAGAGAGTTTACTCGGATCCGCATTTTTGTATTTATAATCGTATTTTCCAAAAATTCTTGTTACTTCATAAGTATCAGGGCCCACATTTTTTCCATCAGGACCACCGATGAAATTCCACCCATAGACATCATCAATGTATCCATTACCATCGTCATCCTTCCCATTGTCAGGAATTTCATCCAAATTAATCCAAATATTGTCTTTCAAATCTTCATGTTGAATGTCAATACCAGAGTCTATAATGGCTACAACCACCGTTTCGCCTTTGGCATCTTTAAGAATATCAGCGTAGGCTTTATCTGCAGAGATTCCATCATAGCCTTCTGATCTATCCATTAGAAACCAGTTCTTTGGAACATCTTGAGCGATAATCGAACTAAAAGTAAACCCAAAGAGTAATAACAATAATCTATTTTTCATCTGTTTAAAATTGTTTGTTTGTCAAAATTCAACCCTCTAGTTTAATCATCCCAACTATGTGTTATAATTACGCCAGACATGGTCTGTTTCATCTAAATAAATTTCATAAATTAAATGAGGCTGTAAAATTAGTGTTTAAAAAATAAAATTTTTAGTGAAAAGCCAAAATATTAGATGACTTAAGGATGTTTATAGATAAACTGTGAATTAAATCCCAATCAAATTATTATTTTTTATTATAAATATTTATTTTGTTAATATATCATAGTGTGTATTTCAAAAATTTAGTGCAACTTTGCGTAGGATTTCAAATAAGGGTAAACTAATTAAGTTATGAAAGCTTTAATTTTGAGCTTTATGCTCGTTATGGTGTCGTATAGCCTGAATGCTCAAAGTCTAGAATTCGGTATAGGCTTGGGTGCATTGAACTATAGTGGCGATATGGATACACCTTCATTTTCGGATAATATTACGAATACAGGTTTTGGACTACAGTTGAATGCAAGATACTATCTGAATCATTTTATTGCAGTTCGAGGTAATATTATTTATGGAAAAGTAAAAGGTGATGATCGAAAATCATCAGCTGAGTGGCAATTAGAAAGAAATTTGCGTTTTTCGTCAAGCTATTTTGAAGGCTCTATATTGGGTGAATTATATTTTCTAAACTTCTCGGAGAATAGTGCATCTAGTAAATTAAAGCCCTATCTGATCGGAGGTTTTAGCTTTTTTAAATTTAATCCTATGACAGATTATCGTGGAGTAAACTACGAACTACAGCCTCTTGGTACTGAGGGTCAGGGATTACCGGGATTTGCAGAAAGATACTCTCTTACGAGTACAGCATTACTCTTTGGCGGGGGTATTAAATTGATGATTAATGAAAAATCAAGTCTA
>ERZ795053.4608-NODE-4608-length-14808-cov-23.128245_pt1 | contig 14808 bp, 12 predicted proteins | sample MGYA00375137_ERZ795053 | MGnify/ENA primary metagenome ERZ795053 (study PRJEB30182, sample SAMN05720284) | activated sludge metagenome | isolation source: Anaerobic digester | place: Hong Kong | collected 2014-12-17 ... | reverse complement strand
AATCTCGACGGCCGGCGGCATGGGCGCCAGCTCGGCCGGCGCGTCGAGAACGACCTCGCAGTCCGGAAGGAGCCCGTGGGCGGCGTCCTCCAAAGCCGTGACGAGGCCGCCGTCGAGGGCCGCGGGACGCAGTCCGTCGATGAGTTCGCGCACCGAGGTGCTCGCCGTGCCGAGGTCAGCCGAGGCACCTGCGACCAGATCCGCACGGCGAGCGTCGCTGCCCGCCCGAGCGGCGGCCGCCAGTTGCATCCGGGCGCCGACCAGCAGCGGCCCGAGCCCGTCATGCAGGTAATTGCGCAGGCGCACGCGCTCCTCCTCACGCGCTGACACCAGCCGTTCGCGAGCCCCCTGGACATCGAGCGACAGCAGATAGGCCTCTGCCACCCGAGCAGCGTGACGCGCGACGGTCTCGACCAGGCGCGTCTCGGTGCCTGGGCCCGATCCGGGGCGCGAGGGACCTTGTCCCGGCCGCTGTTTCCGCCACGTGACGAAGCGCATGACGCAGGCGCATCCGGACGCGAGCAAGCGTCCGTCAGGCGATGGGCGCAGCCGCGTCCTCGGCGTCGGGAGCGCCGGCGAACTGGGCGGCATACAGGCGGGCGAAGGCGCCGCCGGCAGCCAGCAGGTCGGCGTGCGAACCCTGCTCGACGATGCGGCCGTCCTCCATGACGAGGATCAGGTCGGCGTCGCGGATCGTCGAGAGCCGGTGGGCGATGACGAAGCTCGTGCGGTCCTGGCGCAGGGCCTGCATGGCGTGCTGGACCAGGAGCTCGGTGCGGGTGTCGACCGAGGAGGTGGCCTCGTCGAGGATCAGCAGGGCCGGGTCGGAGATGAACGCCCGGGCGATCGTCAGGAGCTGCTTCTCCCCGGCGCTGATATTGCCCGCCTCGGAGTCGAGCTTGGTCTCATAGCCATCAGGCAGCGAGTGCACGAACCGGTCGACGAAAGTCGCCTCGGCGGCCGCCCGAACCTCGGCGTCGGAGGCGCCGGGTTTGCCGTAGGCGATGTTCTCGCGAATCGTGCCCTCGAAGAGCCAGGTGTCCTGCAGGACCATGCCGATCTCACCACGCAGGTCGGCGCGGCGCATCGACGCGATATCGATGCCGTCCAGCGTGATCCGCCCGCCGTTCAACTCGTAGAAGCGCATGATCAGGTTGACCAGCGTGGTCTTGCCGGCACCGGTCGGGCCGACGATCGCCACCGTCTGCCCCGGCTCGACCACGAGATCGAGGTGCTCGATGAGCGGGCGGTCGGGGGTGTAGGAGAAGGAGACGTCCTCGAACGCGACCCGGCCGTGCGGGTCCTCGACGTGGACGGCGTCCGCGGCGTCCGCGATCTGTTCCGGCGCGTCGAGCACCTCGAAGACCCGCTCGGCAGAGGCGACACCGCTCTGCATGAGGTTGGCCATTGAGGCCACCTGCGTCAGCGGCTGGGTGAACTGGCGGGAGTACTGGATGAACGCCTGGACGTCACCGATGCTCATCTGCCCGTGGGCTACGCGGAGCCCGCCGACGACGGCGATGATGACGTAGTTGAGGTTCCCGACGAACATCATCATCGGCATGATCAGGCCGGAGACGAACTGCGCCCCGAAAGTGGCCTTGCGCAACTCCTCGTTCTTGACGCCGAAGTCGGCGCTCGCCTGGGCGCCACGGTTGAAGACCTTGACCAGGCCGTGGCCGGTGAAGGTCTCCTCGACGATCGTGTTGACCTCACCGGTGGACTTCCACTGCTGCACGAAGTGCGCCTGGCTGCGCTTGCCGATGACGGCGGTGATACCGATGGAGACCGGGATCGTCACCAGCGCGATGATGGCCAGCAGCGGGGAGACCCAGAGCATCATGACGAGCATGGCCATGACCGTCAGAAAGCTGGTCACGAGCTGGCTGAGGGTCTGCTGCAGCGACTGGCCGATGTTGTCGACGTCATTCGTCACCCGCGAGAGCAACTCACCGCGCGGCTGAGAATCGAAGTAGGACAAGGGCAGCCGGCTCAGCTTCTCCTCGACGTCCCGCCGGAGCCGGTAGACCGCGCCGTTGACGACACGCACGATGATCCGGGCCTGCACCCACGACAGCAGGCTCGCCACGGCATACAGGGCGAGCACGATCAAGAGGATCCGGCCGAGGGCCGTGAAATCGACACCCTGCCCCGGGACGAGGTACTTCATGCCCGACACCATGTCGGCCACCTGATCCTTGCCCTGCGCGCGCAGAAACGCCACGGCCTGCTCGACCGTCATGCCGTCCGGGAGCACCCGGCCCACGGCGCCGGAGAAGACGTAGTCGGTGGCGCGGCCGAGGATCTTGGGGCCGAGCGCGTTGAGGATGACGGACACGAGCGCGAAGGCCAGGGCGAGCCACAGTAGCGGCTTGTCGCGGCCCATGAGGCCGATCAGCCGGCGCGCCGACGGCCCGAAGTTCCGGGACTTCTCACCGGGCTGGCCCATCCGCATGTGCGGGGGCCCGCTGCGCTGCGCGGACCCAGCGGCGCCGCGACGCTGCTCCGCGGCCTTCTCCTCTTCGGTGAGTATGCGGTCAGCCATGGCTATGCTGCCTCCTCGGTGAGTGCCTGGGAGGCAACGATTTCGGCGTAAGTCGGGCAGGAGGCGAGCAGCTGCTCGTGCCCGCCGATACCGACGACGCGGCCGTCGTCGAGGACGATGATCTGGTCGGCGTGCATGATCGAGGACACGCGCTGGGCGACGATGATCACGGTTGCGTCGCGGGTATGCGGTCGCAGCGCCGCGCGTAGGCGTGCGTCGGTTGCGACGTCGAGGGCGGAGAAGGCGTCGTCGAAGAGATAGACCGCCGGCCGGCGCACGAGGGCGCGGGCGATGGCGAGCCGTTGGCGTTGTCCGCCACTGACATTCGTGCCGCCCTGGCTGATCGGGGCGTCCAGGCCGCCGGGCATGGCCGAGACGAAGTCCTCCGCCTGGGCGATGCGCAGGGCCTCCCACAGTTGCTCGTCGGTGGCCTCCTCGTCGCCGTAGCGCAGGTTGCTCGCGACGGTGCCGGAGAACAGGAAGGGCCGCTGCGGGACGAGACCCAGGTGCCGCCAGAGGTCCTCGAGAGGGACCTCCCGCACGTCCCGGTCACCGATGCGGACCGATCCGTCGGTGACGTCATAGAGGCGGGGAATCAGGTCGATGAGTGTCGTCTTGCCGGAGCCGGTCGAGCCGATGATGGCCGTCGTCTGGCCCGGGTTCGCCTGGAAGGTGATGTCGTGCAGCACAGGCTGTTCGGCGCCCGGATAGGAGAAGTCGACCATGTCGAACCGGACCGGCAGCCGCCCGTCCTCGAGGCCCGGCGCGTCCGGCGTGTCGATCACGCTCGACGGAGTCTGCAGCACCTCGGTGATGCGTCCCGCCGAGACGGACGCCCGCGGGATCATCATCGACATCATCGTCGCGAACATCACCGACATGAGGATCTGCATGAGGTACTGCATGAACGCCGTGACGGCGCCGACCTCCATCTGGCCGGCGTCCACCCGCTTGGCACCGAACCACCACACCGCCACCGACGCCAGGTTGAAGACGAACATCACGAGCGGGAAGACGGAGGAGAAGAGTTTGCCGACGGCGACGGCCGTGCCGGTGTAGGTGGTGTTCGCGTCGTCGAAGCGTTTCTCCTCGACGTCTTCGCGGACGAAGGCACGGACCACCCGGATGCCGGTGATCTGTTCGCGCAGAATGCGGTTCACGGCGTCGACGCTCTCCTGCATCCGCCGGAACCACGGCAGCATCTTCACGACGATGGAGCCGACGATGATGCCGAGCAGGGGCACCGAGACCGCGACGAGCCAGGACAGCCCGACGTCCTCGCGCAGCGCCATGAAGATGCCGCCGATCATCATGATCGGAATCGACATCATGAACATCAGGCCCATGTTGACGACCAACTGAACCTGCTGGACGTCGTTGGTGTTGCGGGAGATCAGTGTCGGGGCGCCGAAGCGCGAGACCTCCTGGGCCGAGAAGCTCGTCACGCGACCGAAGACCTCCCGACGCAGATCGCTGGCCATCCCCGCCGAGGTGGCCGATGCCTGTCGCGCGATGGCGACCGTGGACAGGATGTTGACGAGCGAGACGGCGAGCATGATCGCGCCGAGGCGCATGATCTCGCCGGTATCCCCTAGTGCCACACCGTCATCGATGATCTGGCCGTTGAGCGAAGGAAGATAGAGCGTGGTCGCGGTCGAGACCAGCTGCAAGGTGAGGATGGCGGCGACCGCACCGGCATACGGACCCAGGTGGGTGCGGATCAGTCTCCACAGCATGTGGGTCAGCCTTTCTTTCGGGAGCCGTCGAGGACGAGGGTCGTGATGCCGGCGGCCGTGAGCAGTTCGCCGTCGGTGATGTGCGAGTTGCCTCCGGCGAACGCGAGAAGCCGGATATAGCGCACCACCTCACGCGGGGGGAGGGTCAACTCCTCGGCAAAGGGGGCCAGCACCTCCATTTGCGCGGCCGCGAGGCGGGCGATCCACTCGGGGCGCGGTTGGTGTTTCGGCGGGCCGTGGATGCCGAGCACGGTCATCAGCGAGAAGACCTGGGCGAACCGCTCGAGCTGCGCCTGGGCGAGCCAGTGCACGGCCTCGTCCAGACTCGCCGGCGATGGCAGTGCCTCCAGCGCGGCGATGAACGGCTCCATGTCCAAGGCCGCCTCGAAGACGGCGTCGATGACGTCGTCCTTGGTCGCGAAGACCCGGAAGATCGTGCCTTCGGCCACACCGGCGGCCTCGGCGATCTGCCGGGTGGTCACCGCCCGGCCCTCGGCGAGCACCAGGGGCAGCGTGGCCGCGACGATGGCGGCCCGCCGATCGTCGGGGGCCAGAGCCGGCGCGCGCGGGGTCACCCGACGATGATAAGTGAGTGAGCACTCACTCACAACTCCTGGCTCGCGCCACTTGGCGCGCAGCGGGCACCATCCGGCGACCGCGCCGCATACCCTCCTCGGTGCACCAACAGCGCACACGGCACGATTGGCCCCATGGCACTCGATGTCGAGTTGGCGGAGATCCGGGACTTCCTGGCGGCCCAGGAACCCTTTGCCGATCTTCCGCAGGAGGCGCTGACCCGGCTGGTGCCCCGGCTGACGGTCGAGTACCACCGCCGCGGGACGGCGATCATGACGCCCGGACGCGACAGCGTGCACCTGTATGTCGTGCGTTCCGGGGCCGTGGACATGCGCGATGCCATCGGGACGCTCGTCGACCGCGGCGAGGTCGGCGACTGCTTCGGCTCCACCACTCTCCTCGGCGGCAACCCGTCGACGTTCAGCGTCGTCGCCATCGAGGACACCCTCACCCTCGCGATGGGGGCGGCGACCTTCGCCGAGTTGTGCAACGACCATCGCGAGTTCGGCGAGTTCTTCGACGCCCAGCGCACCCGCCGGATGGCCGGGGCGGTCGCGGCCAAGCAGGCGAGCGCCTCGGGGAGCGCGATCCTCAAGACGCGGATGTCCGAACTCGCGCGCAAGGCACCCATCACCGTGTCGGTGCGCGCGAATGTGCGTGAGGCGGCGCAGGTGATGTCCGACGCCGGCGTCTCCTCCCTGCTCGTGATGGACGGCGAACGGCTGGCGGGCATCATCACCGACCGGGACCTGCGCAACCGGGTGCTGGCCGCCGGCCGGGACGGCACCACACCGCTCGCCGAGGTCATGTCCGCCAACCCGGTCACCGCCCGCGCGGACGGCTTGGCGTTCGAGGCGATGCTCGAGATGGTGGCGCGCAATATCCACCACCTGCCGCTGATGGACGGCGACCGGGCCATCGGCGTGGTCACGACCACCGACCTGATGCGCCTGGAGCAGGCCAACCCGGTCTATATCGCCGGGGACATCGCCAAGCAGAAGGACTCCGCCGGCGTGGCCGCCGCGGCGGCTCGCTTGCCGCGGGTCGTGGAATCCCTTGTGGCACAAGACGCCAGCGCCGCGGACATGGGCCGGATCGTCACCTCAGTCGGCGACGCGGTCGAGCGCCGGCTCATCGCCCTGGCCGAGGAACGCCTGGGCGCCCCGCCGGTCCCCTATTGCTGGGTCACGCTCGGCTCGCGCGCCCGCATGGAGCAGGCACTCGCGGCCGATCAGGACAATGCGCTGATCATCGACGATGCCGCACAGCCGGCCGACCTGGACTACTTCGCCCAGTTCGCGGAACTCGTGACGGGCTGGCTCGTCGAAGCCGGCTACCCGCGCTGCCCCGGCGACGTCATGGCGACGAACCCGAAGTGGCGCATCACCCTGCGCGAGTGGAAACACGTCTTCGGCGAGTGGCTGAATGCGCCGGTCCCGGACGCCATCCTGCGCGCGAGCATCTTCTTCGACATGCGCCCGGTCGCCGGGGACGCGCAGCTGTATGCCGAGCTGGACGACCTCGTGCGCTCGCAGGCGCCGTCGTCGAAGCGATTCCTCTCCCACCTGGCCGGTGCGGCGGTCGCCAACGAGCCGCCGGTCGGGTTCTTCCGCGGGTTCGTCCTCGAGAAGGAGGGCGAGCACGCCCACACCCTGGACATCAAGCGCGGCGGCGTCGGCGCGGTCGTCGACCTCGCCCGGGTCCACGCTCTGGCCCTCGGACTGCCGGCCCGCAACACCGACGAACGCATCGCCGGTGCCGTGGCGGCGAAGGTCATGGGTGCCGCGCGGGGAGCGGACCTGCGGGATGCCTTCGAGTTCATCTCGTATGTCCGGATGAGTCACCAGGCCGCCCAGGTCAAGGCGGGCACACCCCCCGACAACCACATCAGCCCGGACGAGTTGAGCTCCTTCGACAAGCGGCACCTGCGTGAGGCGTTCGGGATCGTCCGCTCGGCTCAGTCGACCCTCGGCACCGTCTACGGCACCGGGAAGCTCGGCTGAGCCGGCGTGCTCACCGGGGGGAACTGATGGCGTGGTTCGGGCGGGGACGCGGGGAAGCCAAGGGCCTCTCGCGGCTGGCCCAGGCCGGCGGCCCCGTCGGGGCGTATGCCGCAGCCGGGCTCCCCGACCCCGCCACCCCGGCCGCACACCTGCGCCTGCTGGCCCTCGACGTCGAGACGACCGGGCTCGACCCGGCGAAGGACCACATCCTCAGTGTCGGATTCGTCCCGGTCAGCGGCCGGGCCATCACCCTGGACGGCGCCGGACAGGTCCACGTGCGCCCGCCCGACGGCCACGAGGGCGTCGGCGCGAGCGCGACCGTTCACGGGCTCACCGACGATCAGGTCGCGGAGGGCGTCAGCGCCCGGGAGGCACTGGACCTCGTGGCCGCGGCACTGACCGGCCGCGTCCTCCTCGCGCACCACGCCCCGATCGAGGTCGGCTTCCTCTCGGCGGTATGCCGCGCGGCATACGGCTGCGACCTGCCCGTCCGCGTCATCGACACCTTGGCCCTCGCCCAGCGCGCCTATCCGGCGCACGTCGAGCCGCCGCCCGGGGCGCTGCGGCTGTGGAGCGCCCGGGCGCGCTTCGGCCTACCGGTGTACGGCGCCCACGACGCCTTGATGGATGCGCTCGCGTGCGGCGAGCTCTATCTCGCCCAGCTGGCCGAGCTGGAGGCGACCAGTTCGCGCCCGGTCACGCTCGCCCGGCTCGCGAGCTCCCCGTAGCGACGCAGTGCCGGGGCGGCTTCGCGGAAAGATCAGGCTTCGCCGGGAGATCAGATGGACATCGAGTCCAGGCGGTCGAGGGCCGACTCCCAGTGCGCGGCGAGCCAGTCGCGGTCGGCAGCCTCGTCGAGGTGGTCGTGAACGATCTCGAGGTCGGTCTGCTCGCCCTCGGGACGCAGGTGCACGTCGACCAGGGTGGCGGGAGCGTCGGCGTCAGCGTGCCAGCTGAAGCGGATCTGCTCCATCGGATGGAAACTGCGGGTCACGCCGTAGGTGCCGTCGGCTGCGTGCCAGCTCTCGCCCTTGGATCCGAGCTCGCCGCCCTCGCCCAGCAGGGCTTCGGCGCCATGGGGGGCCATCAGCGCGCCCCAGACGCTCGTGACGGGGTGGTTGAGCACCCGGCTGACGCGCACGGCATCGGCCTTCTCGGCGGGTGCCTCGCTCACGGTGTCCATCGTCATCGATGCCACGTCCTTTCACCATCGGTGGCAGGAGGCCGGCCGGTGCCGGCCTGTGCTTTCTGACCCTACGCCTTGGAGCCGACAGCGGGAAACAGCCGGCCCGTGCCCAACGTCATAGCCCCGCGCTGAGCGGTCGCTTAGTCGCGCGTTGTTGAATAGGGGGAAGCGGCCGGCGCTCGCCGGCGGACCGATCGATGACGACGGAGAGCAGCTGATGGAGCGTGGCTTGAGCGCCGAGGAGGCGCAATTCCGCCAGGAAATGCGGGAATTCTTCACCACGAAGGTCCCGCAGGAGATCCGCGACAAGGTCGCGGCGGGCGAGGAGTTGACCAAGGAGGACCTCGCGACCTCCCACAAGATCCTCAACGAGCACGGGTATGCCGTCCCTCAGTGGCCCGTCGAGTGGGGCGGCCAGGACTGGAGTGATCTGCAGCGCTACATCTGGCTCGACGAGATGCAGCTGGCGAACGTCCCCGCACCCTTGCCGTTCAACGCGAACATGATCGGCCCGGTCATCGCCACCTTCGGGTCGGAGGAGATGAAGAAGCGCTTCCTCCCACCGACCGCCGCGCTCGACATCTGGTGGTGCCAGGGCTTCTCCGAGCCGGAGTCCGGCTCCGACCTCGCCTCGCTGCGCACGACCGCCGTCCGCGACGGCGATGAGTATGTCGTCAACGGCCAGAAGACGTGGACCACCTTGGGCCAGCACGCCGACTGGATCTTCAACCTCGTGCGCACCGATCCCAATGCCCCCAAGCAACAGCAGGGCATCTCGATGCTGCTGATCGATATGAAGACCCCTGGAGTCACGGTGCGGCCGATCCAGCTCATCGACGGGGGCCACGAGGTCAACGAAGTTTTCTTCGAGAACGTCCGCGTGCCCGCGGATCAGCTTGTCGGAGAAGAAAACCGGGGTTGGGACTATGCGAAGTTCCTGCTCGGCAACGAGCGCGTCGGCGTGGCCCCGACCGGGTGGATCAAGCGCAAGCTGGCGTCCGCCAAGGAGTATGCCGCGTCCGTCGCCGCCGGCGACGGCACTCTCCTCGACGACCCGCTGGTCTCGGCCCGTATCGCCGAGTTGGAGTGCGATCTCGCGGCGCTCGAGCTGACCGTGTTGCGGGTCGCCGCCAACTCCCATGGCGGCAAGCCCGATCCGGCGTCCTCCATCCTCAAGCTGCGCGGGAGCGAGTTGCAGCAGGACGTCCTCGAGCTGATCGCCGACATCGCCGGTCCGTCCTCCCTGGCGTGGAGCGACGCGGACGGCAGCGAGGTGCCGGAGTGGGCGCACAACGCCACCCCGGTCTATCTCAACTTCCGCAAGGCGTCGATCTATGGCGGATCCAATGAGGTCCAGCGCGGCGTCATCTCCAGTGGCATCCTCGGGCTGAAGGGCTGAGCAGCAATGGATTTCAAGTTCACCGACGAGCAGGACTCCCTGCGCGAGGCCGCCCGCGACGCGATCGGCCGCAATCGCACCGAACCCGTCCCCGGCGACGCCGTGCACAACGAGAAGATGTGGCAGGCGCTCGCCGAACTCGGCGCACTCGGCCTGCCCTTCCCCGAGGACGCCGGCGGCATGGGCGCCGGACCCATCGAGGCGATGATCGTGGCCGCCGAGCTGGGACGCGTGGGTGCGCGGACGGCATACGCAGACACGCTGATGGCCGTCACCCTCCTCGGCCAGGACGAGCTGGCCGGCGCCGCGATGGAGGGCAGCCGGCTCGTTGTGCCCGCCCTCTATGAGCCGATGCGTGCCTGGTCGCCCGAGCCGGCGAGTGTCACCACGGACGGCAGCGCCCTGGAGGGCGTCCGAGAGCCGGTGCCCTTCGCTGCCGCCGCACCGGCGGTCGTCACCACCGCCCGCGGCGACGACGGCATCGCCGTCTACGCGATCGAGTCGCCGACCTTCGACGGTGCGCGGCTCGACCTCGCCGGGCAGAGCGCCCGCCACGTCGGCGGCGATGCCCACCTGCGGCAGGCCCTCAACCTCGGCACGCTCGTGCTCGCCGGTGAGGCTCTCGGCGCGATGGAGTCGGCGCTCGGCCTGACGGTCGAATATCTCAAGAGCCGCAAGCAGTTCGGCGTCCCGCTGATGAAGTTCCAGACCCTAACCCAGCGCGCCGCGGACATGTATACCTCGCTCGAACTTGCCCGCAGCGCAATCTATTTCGGCGCGATGAGCCTGGCGGAGGACCCCGAGGACGACCTGACGATCTCGCGGATGAAGGTCATCACCGGCAAGGCCGGCAAGCACATCGGCCAGGAGGCGATCCAGCTGCACGGCGGCATCGGCATGACCGCCGAATACGCCGTGGGCCATTACACCGCCCGCCTCACCGAGATCGAGCACAGCCTCGGAGACACCCGCTACCACCTGGGCCGGCTCGCCGCGCGAGTCAAGGACTACGGGGCCCTCGACCTGGTCGGCTGAACCCTCACGTTGGGTCCGGCGTTCGGCGGTCACCGCCCGCCGGACGCCGGACTCAACGAAGCACCAGGACGCTCGTCAGCGTGGGGTCGGAGGCGTAGGCGATCCGGGCGCCGGAGGTCTGCGCCTCGCGCAAGGCCGTGAGGACCGCCGGGGTGATGCGCTCGCCGGGGGCGAGGACGGGTATGCCGGGCGGGTAGGGCGCGATGAGTTCGGCGCTCACCCGCCCGACCGCCGCCTCGGATTCGACGACCTCTCGCCGGGCGAAGAAGGCCTCGCGCGGAGTGCGGACCGGTTCGGGAACGACACGGTATGCCGCCATCCCGGCCGGCTCGTGCGGCTCGCCGCGCTCCGCCTCGATGGCAGCGATCATGTTGTCCGCCAACGATTCCAGGTCTTCGGCCGTGTCGGCGAGCGTCACCATCGCGACGATGGTGTCGCGGTCGGCCATCTCGACCGGACGGCCACGGTCCAGGAGACGATTCTCGACGGCGACACCGTCGGCGCCGGTGCCGCTCAGCACCAGGGTCAACTTGAGCGGGTCGACACCCGGGCCGTCGAGGACGAGCAGTCCCGGCACGCCCGCCAGCCGGTCCCGGGTCGCACGGACGGCTCGGAGGACCGCGCCCACGAGTTCGGCGCCGTCGCGTTCGAGGAGCGCGCGACTGGCGTCGATGCTCGCGAGGATGGAGCCGGCCGGACTCGTCGTGTGTGTCGCCTCGACCGCGGCCTCGAGGCGATCCGCGTCGATCCGGTTGCCGCGCACCAGGATCAGCGCACCTTGACTGTATGCCGGGAGCGCCTTGTGCGCGCTCGTCACCAGCGCGTCGGCACCGGCGGCGAGAGCGTGTGGCGGCAGGTCGGGATGGAAACCGAAGTGCGCGGCCCATGCCGCGTCGATGATCAGCGGAACGTCGTGGGCGTGGGCGACGTCGGCCCACGCGGCGATGTCCCCGTGGGTGCCGACATACGCCGGATCGGTCAGGAAGACACCGGCGAGGCGCCGAGAATCTGCTGCAGCACAGGCTGTTTCGACTGCCTCCACGGCGATCGGCAGGGGCAGGCCGGTCTGCGGGTCAACGTCGGGGGTCACCCAGACCGGCTCGAGCCCGGCGAGCACGAGAGCGGTGACGAGCGAGCGGTGCGCCGACCGGGTCAGCACGACGCGGTCACCCGGGGCGCCCACGGCCAGTGCGAGGGCCTGGTTGCCGTGGGTCGAACCGCCGACCGAGAACCGGCACCGGTCGGCGCCCCAGAGCCGGGCGGCGCGTCGTTCGGCCTCGGCGAGCGTGCCCTCGGTCACCTTCATCGTGTCGAGCCCCGCATAGAGGGGCACATCACCGGCGATCACGTCGCCGACCAGGTCGATGCGGTGCTTGTGCCCCGGGATGGTGAAGGCGTGAGAGGTGTTCTCCTGGAAGGCCAACCACGCGTCGAGGAGGGGCGCCTCGGAGCGCAGACCGCGCGGGTCGGTGGGCATCAGCCGTCGGCCTCGCGCTTGGCGAGCAACTCGGCCGCGGCCTGCCGGGTCTTGACCGCGGCGGCCATTGCCTCCCGGGCCTGGGCGTCGGCGGCGAACAACTCCTCGCTCTCGGCCTCGGCACGCGCCAGCTCCGCGCCGAGCTCGGCGATGCGCCCCTTGATCGCGTCGAGACGTTCGCTGCTCTCTCGCACCGCAGCCTTGGCGCGCGCGACCTCCGCGGCGGCTTGCGCGTAGGCCTGCGCCGCCTCCTCGATCAGGGCCTCCGGATCCCCCTCCTCCACAGGCCCCTGCTCCTCGGGCTCATCCTCCGGCTCCGGCTCGTCCTCGGGCTCGGGCTCCTCATCAGACTCATCCTCATCCTCATCCTCAGGCTCATCCTCAGGCTCGGGCTCCTCCTCAGGCTCGTCCTCAGGCTCGGGCTCGGGCTCCTCCTCCTTTGGCTCAGGCTCGGGCTCGTCCCCCTCGGGCTCGGCCTCGGGCGGAGCCTCGCCCGGTTGCTCGTCGTCCGCGACCTCGGACGTGCGGATGAGGCGTAGCAGCCGGCCGGTCGTGGTGGCGACGACGGCGTCCTCGAGGTCCACCTCACCGAACCCCGAATAGTGCAGGGCCCGGGTCAGGGCACCCGACGTGACCGCCTCGGACGCCTCGGCACTCGCCAGGGCCGCGATCACCGAATCCCGGATCTCGTCGGCGGCGGGTCCGCTGAGCGAACTGCCGCCGCCGGCGCTGATCTCGCCGGCGCCGGCGAGCACATCGGCGATGAGTTGGTCGCGCGCAGGGCGCAGCGCCGTGATGGCCGTTCCGTGCAGATTGGCTTGTGCCGCACGCAATTGCGCTCCGACGCTCTCGATCTCCTCAACCAGATCCGGCCGGGCCCGGACGAGCTGGTTGAGGGTCCAGGCCGCGACGCTCGGTTTGCGCAGCTTCCCCAGGCGCGCGGCGAGCGCCTTGTCCTTGTCCGCCTTGGCCTGGGCGACCAGCGAGGTGCGTGTGGCCATGAAGTCGGCCAGCGGGACGGCATACAGCCGCCCGACGGCGGCGGCGAGCCGGGCCTCGCCCGCCTCGTCAGCGCCGGCCTCAGCCATCCATCTTCACTTCCCCGCGCCGGGCGCGCGCGACGGCGTCGAGTTCGGCGAGCCGGGCCGCGGCGGCATACGTCTCCTCGCTGGGGCGCAGGGCGCCCTGGGCGGCATCCAGGCCGGCATACAGCTGACGGGCGAGGCGCTCCACCTCGGCGGGATCCAGGCCGTACTCACGGGCGCCGTCGAGGCTCCGGGCGCTCAGCAGGTCGGGGATGGAGAAGGTCGGCGCCGAGCCGGGCACGCACGGACCTTCGACGATCTCCACGGCAGCCCCGGCCTCGGGCGAGATCCCCTTGGCCGCCAGGGCGGACGCGACCACGTCGGCGTATGCGTTGTGCCCCAACGAGTTCGGGTGGAACGATCCCTCGACGGGCCAGCTGACGCCGTTGATCCATTCGGGGTCGTCGCACACAGCGTGACCGGCGAACCGGGTCCCGACACCGGCATACCGGATGCCCGCCCGGCGGGCAGCAGCGGCGATGACCGAACCGAGTTCGTCGGCGGCGGCGTTGAGTCGTTCCATCTCGTGTGGTGAGAAGAAGGTCGCGAGATTGCAGTCGACACCGTTGAAGAGCCGCGGGTATGCCGTCGCCACGACATACGCGTTCGGCGCGCGACCGGTCACCTCGGCGAAGAGCTGGTCGAGACGCCCCGGCAGCACCTGCCGCATCGCGATCAGGGCGTGATCGATGCTGACATCGGAGTTGGCCATCCAGCCCGGTTCGGCGGCGGCGATGAGCACGGGAACGAAGCCGATGTCGTTGCCGCCCACGGTGACCGATACATGGGTCGTATCCGGCCCGAGCGGGGCCAGCTGGTGCGCCAGGACATCGGCGACAACGGCACCGAGACACGCGTTGTAGGCGACGTCGAGACCGAGCCGCCGGGCCACCTGCACGGGGTAGCCGTCATCGGCGCGCCAGCACGCATTGCGGCGCGCGGCGCCCCCGACGCCCGCGGCATACGAATCTCCCAGCGCGACATATCGCATGGCCCTAACCCTGCCTGCCGACTCTCTGCGACGCAACGCCGGGCAGGCGTCCAAGCGGAGAACCTTTCGGCCCAGGCGGAAAGGCTCGCGCCGTGCCCCACGCGGTGGTGGGCTCGGGGGGTCCGCTCATCGAAACAGCAGGAGGATGACGATGACCCGCTTCCGCACCGCCCTCGCCGCGAGCGCAGGAGCGCTCGCCCTGTCCGTCACGCCCGTCGCCCTGGGAGCCACCGGTGACGCGCCGCGGGGCTGCAAGAGCTTCGAGGCCACCTTGGCCCAGCACCTGAACGCGATCGGCGATCGCGACCTGGCGGCGTTGGAGCCCACCGTCGACGACTCCGTCACGCTGATCTTCCCGAGCGGACGCATCCGCGACGGCAAGGAGGCCTTCATGGCCTTCCACGAAGCCTGGTTCGCCGACCTCACGTGGCGCCAGCCCGTCGAGGTGATCCGCACCAACGTCCAGGGCTGCAAGACCGCGTGGGTGCTGGTCGACTACCACTACCAGGACCTCGACGACGCCGGAAATGTCATCTCCGACTCGCACGCGATGTTCGCGCTCACCTGGACCTTCAAACAGGGCCGCTGGGTCGTCATCGCCGACCAGAACACCCCACTGGCCAGCTGACCCGGCCCCCGGGACGAGCGCTCGGCTGCCGGTGACCGGGAAGCCGGCAGCCGAGTCACCCAGACCGTCAGCGCCCAGTTCGAGCGGCCGACCCCCATCCGGAGCCACTCCACACGAGTCATCCCCGAGCGGATCGGCTCAGCCCAC
>ERZ795053.4607-NODE-4607-length-14809-cov-5.214721_pt1 | contig 14809 bp, 12 predicted proteins | sample MGYA00375137_ERZ795053 | MGnify/ENA primary metagenome ERZ795053 (study PRJEB30182, sample SAMN05720284) | activated sludge metagenome | isolation source: Anaerobic digester | place: Hong Kong | collected 2014-12-17 ... | reverse complement strand
AACAAGCAGCAGCTCACCAAGTACGCCTGGGACCTGCTCAACTCCGGCCGGGTGATCCCCGGCTTCGGGCACGCGGTGCTGCGCTCGACCGACCCGCGTTACACCGCGCTGCATGAGTTTGCCCAGCGCTGCTGTCCCGATGCGGAGATGGTGCGCATCGCCAAGCTCATGTACGAGACGATTCCGGGGATTCTCACCGAGCACGGCAAGGCCAAGAATGTGAATCCCAACGTGGATGCGCTCTCGGGCGTGCTGCTCTACACGTTCAACGTGACCCAGCCGCGGTTCTACACGGCGATCTTCGGCGTGAGCCGCGCGTTGGGCATGCTCGCACAGCTCATCATCAACCGGGCGATGGGCACCCCGATCACGCGGCCCAAGAGCGTCTCGACGGCGTGGATCAAAGGCCAAGTAGGCGTCCGCTAGCAGGGTTGACGATTCCTGGCGTTGACGGGTTCGCCCCCGAGCCCGCAGAAAGCTCGCTGGGAGCGGGTGTCTGATCGCGCGTCTTCGTTCGCACTTCCGCCGTACGCCCGGCTGTACCTCACTGCGCCCGGAGGTGTCACCTCGTCAATAACGAGCGCAAACTGACAGCCGCGGGTAAGCGCACACACTGTCGTGCGCAACTCGAATAAAGGAAAAGTCGAACAGGTAGGTCCCCATTCGGCCCCACGGCGCACATTGAGGAAGAGACAAAAAAGTAGAATGGCCACTTCCGCCCGGCACCGCCGCGGTTGGAGCGAAATATGCCCGGTTGAACAGGCGTCGAACGAGCGCGGCGGTACGTGAGTACCTTGTTTGCTTGACTTCGGGCTGGGCGCTTTGCGGGCCCCCTTCCGGTTCCTTATGAGCGCGGCTCGGTTTCGACGTCCGCTTCCTTACGGGCGCGGCTCTGTTTGGCTGACCAGGGCGGCGATTTCTTCGGCGGATTTGGGCAGCGCGGCGGTTAGCACCTCCGGGCCGGGGGCGCTGGCGGGGCGGACGTGGACGTCGTCCTCGATGCGGATGCCGCCGAATCCCGAGGCGAGCAGCTCGTCGATCTTGTCGCGGTTGATGGCGTCTGCGAAGGGGGCAACCATGTCCTGCCGCGCCCAGATCGCGGGCACGAAATAAACGCCCGGCTCGATGGTCACGGTCATGCCTGGGGCGAGGTCGCGGTCGAGCCGCAGAAAACAGTCGCCGAAGCGCGCCGGCCGCCGGCGCCCGGCGGCATAGCCCGCGAGGTCGCCGAACTCCTCCAGATCGTGGACGCCCAGACCGAGCAGGTGCCCCACGCCGTGCGCGAACAGCAGCCCGTACGCGCCACGGTCGGCGAGTTCGTCCGGATTTCCACGGAACAGGCCGGCATCCACCAGGCCCGCACAGATCGTCCGCGCCGCCAGTTCATGGATTTCCCGATAACGCCTGCCCGGCACGCACGCGGCGACAGCCGCCTGCTGAGCGCGCAGCACGGTCTCATACAGCGCTTTCTGCAGGCCCCGCCACGCACCGCCGACGGGCCAGGTGCGCGTGATGTCGCTCGTGTAGCCGGTGACCTCCTCCGCGCCGGCGTCGAGCAGCAAGAGAGCGCCGTCGGCCAGCGGCCGGCTGGCGGCTGCCCCGTGCAGCACCTCGCCGCGCACCGTGCAGATCGTGGAGAACGACGGCACGCAGCTGCGCCGGATGAACTCCCCCTCGAGCGCCGCCTGAACGTCGTTCTCGATCGCGCCCGGCTGGGTGGCAGCCGCGGCGGACTTGAAGGCGGCAACGGCTGCTTCCGCCGCCCGCCGCATCGCCTTCAGTTCATGTTCGTCCTTGATCAGGCGCTGCTCGATGACGGCAAGTTTCTCGTCGTCCGTCGCGTCCTCCACGCCGACGGCTCGCGCCTGCGCGAGCGTCTGCGCATGCGGCGCCACGAGCGCCCCGGCGGTGCGGCTGCCCAAGAGCGACTTGAGCCGGTCCACATCCACGATCCGCGTGGGATCAATGCCGCTGGCTGCGGCGATCGCCCGATCGTCGGGAGATTCCCCCAGCCACAACGCGTCGTCGGGCCCCTCGGGCACGCGCAGCAGATGGCAGCCCGCGTCGCCGTCACTCGCCGGCTCGATCAGAAGTGCGGCGTGCTCCAGCGGCACTCCGCCGAAGTACAGGTAGCTGCAGGCCGCGCGGAAGCGATGTGGGTTGGAGGCGTAGCTGCGCGCCGGCGCGTGACCCGCGTAGATCACGAACGGCCGGGTCAGCCGCGTCGCGAGTTGCCGGCGGCGCTGGCGGTAGACATCCGCCGGAGCGGCCATCTGAATCGGTTCACTCGCCATGCCGAGTCCCCTTCCTCGCAAGAATGAATCAACTTGATGCGCCGCGTGCGGCTGCCACGAACGCCTTCATCCGCGCGGGGTCCTTGCGTCCGACGGAGGATTCGACGCCGGACGACACATCGACGCCCCATGGCTGAACGGTGCGCACGGCGTCGGCAACGTTGTCGGGCGTGAGCCCTCCGGCGAGGACGACAGGTGGCCAAGCGGCGAAGCGTCCCTCCGCGCGCATGTCCGCCAGCTCCTTCCAGTTGAGTGGCTGGCCCGTACCCCCGAGACGCTGCGGGTCGAACGCGTCGAGCACGATGGCAGCCGGCTGGCACGTGTGCATCGCGGCCAGGGCCCGTTCCAACTCATCGGGAAAACGATCGGGAACGACGTGGTGCACGAGCAGCGGCAACAGGCCGTCTTCGCGCATGCGTGCCACCGCCCCCGGCGTCACCGCGCCGTAAAGCTGGACGCAGGCGACCCAGGCCCGGCCGAGCAGTTCGAGGACGTCGCTCGCGAGGTTGTCCCGCTCGACGTCCACCAGGGCGACCGGAGTGCAGAAGGGTGGCAGTGCCGCCAGGATCGCCGCGGCGGTATCGAGGTCCACGCGTCGCGGGCCGCCGACGAGGTTGATGCCGACGGCATCGGCGCCGGCGTCAGCCGCCGCAACCGCATCGTCAGGCGTGGTAATGCCACAGATCTTGACGCGAACCACCGTTGTAATCCCTGAGAACCGGGTGCATCGTAAGTAGGGCCTCCGGGCCGGTCAATCCAGCCACGGGGGGCTGTGGTTGCAGCTTGACCGGAATTGCTGCAGCGCTACACTGTGCCGGCGCCCGCGTGGGGCCTGCGCGGGCACTCCAACAGGTCGGTGGCAAGGCGAACGCGATGAATCGATGGTGGATGGCGGCAGTCCTGGTCGCAAGCGCAGCGCTCGCGGGCGGGTGCGAGAAGCGCGGCGCAGCCGAGAAGTTCGGCAAGACCTTCTACCTGGACGGCGCCGGCAACTGGGGGTTCGGCGCGGCGGACGTGCCTAACGGCCTGAAGGAGGCTGGTTACCACGGGGACGTCGAGCTCTACGTCTGGACGAGCTCGTTCAACCCGCTCATCGACCAGCTCAACATCGGCGGCGCCAAGCTGCGCGGCGCGATCCTCAGCGACAAGATCGCGCGGTACATCGAGCGCTTCCCCAACAACAAGATCAACGTCATCGCCCTGTCCGCCGGCACGGGAGTCGCGACTTGGGCGGTCGAGGGGCTCAAGGGCGGCGCCAAGATCGACAACCTGGTGCTGCTGGGTTCGTCGCTGTCGTGGGATTACGACATGACCCGCGCCCTCAAGAACATGCGCGGCAAGATCTACGTTTACCATTCCAGCCATGACAGCGTACTGCAGACGGTCGAGGTGATCGGCACGATCGACGGCAAGCGGGGGGTGAAGTCGATCGGGCAGGTGGGGCTCAAGCCGCCGCCGGGCATGGCGGAGCGTGTCGTGAACACGCCGTGGAACAAGAGCTGGATGCGGCTGGGCTGGGCCGGCGCCCACACCGACTGCACGAACGAGAAGTTCGTGCGTTACGAGATTGCCAAGCGGCTGGGGATCCAGCCGGCGCCGGCTGCCACGGAGACCGCGGTCGCATCCACCGGGCCATAGCGGCGTCAGGCCGCCTCACATCCGTTCCTTCCCAAGTCAAAACCACGGTCGTACGCCCGGCGCGTCGGGCCGGAAGCGCTGCGCGGGCAGTCGTGCGTCGCAAAGACCGCCCGGCACGAACCCACGCGCGGACCGGCTGGAATCCCCCGGTATGGCAATTGCCGCGTGCATTGGGTAAAACGGTGAGGTCCACTCCGGCGGCATGTACGGCCAGCGGATCGTCTGATCGACGCGAGGGTACGACGGTGGCCCACGACTCCGATTGTGACCTGCGATGCGTCGCGCGGTGCCAGCGCTTGCTGATCTGGTGCATCCTCCTCGAACTGCTCGGAAACTGCGTTGTGCCGATGAGCGGCATTGGATCCAGGTTGTTGTCTACGCCAGGGCTGTCCATCGGCTTCTTGGTCTGCACCCTCGCCCTGCACGTGTGCGTCATTGTCGGCGTCGTATCCCTGATGCGGGCCCTGCGCCGGAACATCGTCTGGATCGTCCTGTGCGGGTTTGCCATGCTCATGCCGTTGCTCGGCCTGCTCATCCTGCTTTCGATCAACAGCCAGGCCACGCGCCACCTCCGGGAGGCGGGCATCAAGGTTGGGTTCATGGGTGTCTCCGACGAGGTTGTGCGCCGGGCTACGAGCGCGAACATCTGCCAATCGTGTGGCTATGACCTGACGGGTAACGAGTCAGGCGTATGCCCGGAGTGCGGCACGGCCGTCGCGCGGCCGGGCACCTGCCGGGCTTGCGGATGGAAGCCGCGGGACAACATCATCAGCCGGTACTGCGAGCGCTGCGGTGCGGCCCAATTCGACGCCGGATAGGCGCCGAAGACCTCCGCCAGCGGATCGTCTGGGGCTGCGTTCTGCAGATGCGTGTGGGCAGGTTCAGACACACTTCAGGACGATACCTACACAACTCCATTGCAGTGCTTCTTCAGGTGGTTTTCCAGTTCTCGTCCGGAGGTGCTGGGAGCACATGCCCTAGCCGCAGGATCCTCGCCTGGATGGGGCAAAAGCTCCATTGTGCGAGACTGGGATACGGATTAGTCTCCGGTACTTGTCGGGCTGACGTCAATCGTTCACAACTGCGACGCAGACGCATGAGTATGAGGGCCGGATCGTTTCCTCGATGCGCTTGCCCCGGGGCCAAGGCACGCCGCGTGCGTGCCTGGGCTCAGTGTGAACACGTCGTCGTACCGACACGATGGAGGTCGCACACATGCAGCCATTTGCGTCTGATCTGCGTCGGGCGTGGTCCCGTCTCGGCGATGTCCGCAGCGTCTACATCGGCACTGGGGTGTTCATTGCAGCGCTCATCAGCAAACCGATCTATCTGATCGCCGCCCGCGGCGTCGCTGCAGGACCGCTGCTCGAACCCACCACGCTTGCCGTCCTGGCCTTTCTCGGCGGCGGCGCCGGCGCTGCATTCTGCCTCGCCCTGGGAAAAGTCGAGGAGCAGGTCTATCGAGACGAAGCGGGGCTGCCGTCGTGCGGACGCGTGACCCGCATCTTCACGTGTGGCGTGGCATGCGCGCTCGGGGGCGGTTACTGTGCCTATGCGGGCCTGCGGCAGCTTGTCCTCGCCATGGACAGCCTGATCGGCGTATCGCGACGCCGCCTGCTGCTCGAACCCGAAGTGGCGTGGATGGTCGCCATCGCCTGCGTGCTGCTCGTCATCGGCGCCATCCCCTTCAGCCAAGTGCGCCACCGCCTGCGCACGCAATTAGGAAATTGAGTATCGACTGAGTCGGCGGCTGGTACTCTCCTCTTTTCCGACCGCTGTGCACACCGCCGCGACCCCTGGGGGCCTGTGCTGACCCTATGAAAAACCGGCCAGCGGGTCGTGCCCGCCGGCCGGTTCAAAGCTCTCCCAATCCCAGGTCCGCGATCGGCTATGCCCGCGGGTGGGCGTCGTCGTAGGTCTTCTTCAACCGGGCGCTGGTCAGGTGCGTGTAGATCTGCGTGGTCGAGATCGACTGGTGGCCAAGCAGCTCCTGCACGCCGCGCAGGTCCGCGCCGTTGTTGAGCATGTGCGTGGCGAAGCTGTGCCGCAGCGTGTGCGGGCTCACCGACGGGTCGATGCCCGCCTCGATGAGGTACTTGTCGAGCTTGCGGCGCACGCTGCGCGTGCTCAGCCGCTTGCCGTGCTTGTTCACGAACAGCGCTTCGGGGTCGAACGACGCGTTGCGCGGATCTGACTCGCGCAGCTCGATGTACTTGCGCACCGAGCCGAGGGCGGTCGGACCGACCGGCGTCGTGCGGTGCTTCTTGCCCTTGCCCCGCACGCGGATGCACTGCGACGTTTCGTCGACGTCGGTGCGATTCAGATCGACCAGCTCGCTGACGCGCATGCCCGTCGAGTAGAGTACCTCGAACATCGCCTTGTCGCGGGCGCCCAGCAGCGTCGTGTCGTCGGGCGTGTTGAGCAGGCGGTTGATCTGGTCGATCTCGAGGAACTTCGGCAGGCGTTTTTCCTGCTTGGGCGTGCGGATGCTCGCCAGCGGGTTGCTCTCGATGTAGCTGCGGCGCAGGCAGAACTTGTAGAAGCTGCGCAGCGTGGCCAGTTTGCGCGCCGTCGTGCTCTTGGAGTAATCCTGCTTGCCCAGGTGGGCGAGGAAGCTCCGCACGTCGTCGGTCTCGACCTGGAGCAGGCGCTGCTTCAGATCGGTTGCCGCGATCACCGCCGTGCCCGTCGCGGTGCGCCGGGCCGGGTCGCCCGCGGCGACGCCGACGGCGCCTTCGTCCGTTTCACCGGAGAGGAAGGCGCAGAACTGCGCGAGGTCCGCGGAGTAACACTTCGCCGTGTGTGGGGAGAAGTGGCGTTCGAACTTGAGGTAGTTCAGGAACTCAGTGATCAAAGGATTCTCTCTCATGATCGCTCACACAACGGCGAAGACCGTTACCCGTCGCTCAGCCGCAGGGTCGGCGGCTGTTGGCGACAGGCGCCCCCAACTTTACTTGGCGACCTGGTCGAGCTCCTTCTCGAGGCGTCGTCCCATTTGATAGCTCAGCACGGCTGCATCAAACCAGTCAAAGTCCGTGGTCCGGTCCGCTGCGAGGGTCGCGAAGCGGTCGATGACCACGGCTTCCTGGCCGGTCGGGTAGCGGAAGACGAACCGCTCCCCGCCTTTCACCAGGGACAGTTGCCGGATCTGATTGCTGCTGGTGTCCATACCTTCTAGCCTGTCTGCTCGGGTGTTTCGGGCAGATTCCCGACGACACCACATTGCACTAATTCTTTTATCGCAGCGTGGCAGCAGAACCTTAGATAACTCTGCTGACTCACCACATATTTGCGCCACCCGTAGGGGCTTTCTCCGCCGTCGCGGGCCCGGGCGTAGTCCTGGACCTCCCGGATCACGGGGTCGTGCGCGGCGTTTCGGACGCTTGCGACTTGGGCAAGGGGAACGTTCGCGGTCCGCGCGACGCCACGCGAAACAGGCGCGGCGCTGCGTGCGATCCGTACCGGATCGATGCCGGCGACTTGCGCGCCCGGCTTGCCCCCATACAGTTGAGCTGTGATTCCGACGACTGGTGGTTCATACGGGTTGTACTCCGTAATGGCGAACACGAGTATCGCGTCCGCCCCCAGCGCCTCGCGCACCTCCTGTGCGTGCGCCGGCGATTCCACAAACGCCGTCCCCTGCCGGCTGAGCACCGCGAGGGTGCGACTGACCGGCAGGACCTCGAATCCCTGGACGGCTGCGAGTTCGCTGGCCATCAGGTCCGCGACGGCGAACGGATCGAAGTCCGCCGAGCCGCTGTAGTTCAGCGCCGGCGCCACGGCGACCCGCATCGGTCCCAGCCACGGATTGCGAATGTCCACACTGAAGGGATGCCGCGAGGCGCATCCCCCGGACACTGCGCAGACGGCGAAGAACAGCATCGCATACAGCCGTCGTGCGTGGGCGTATCGGCTGTGCATCATGCACGATGGCCGTTGGCGGCTCCTCCCTGAGCACTCACATCCCACGCGTCTCGCCTCCTGCTTGATCGTCCAAGCCGCGGTCCGAGTTCATTTAGGCCCGGATTGCCGCGGTTTTTCCCGCAAAGTTACTGATCACTCGCTGTCCGGGCCGGCGGAGGCGCGTCGTTACCGGACGCGGTCATCGTCGGCTCCTGGCCGGGGCCCACCTCGGGCAGCAGCGACCAGATGGTTTCGTGGCCTTCCCGGCCGCTGGTGAAGAACACGCGTTTGTTCGGCGACCAGGCGGGCCCGAAGTTCGCGGTGTGGCCGTCGGTGAGCCGTACGCGATTGCGTCCGTCGATGTCCACGACCCAGATGTCCGCCGTCTGCGGGCTGGCGCCGAGGCTGCTGCCGTCGCCCGATGGCGTCACCGCGGCGTAGGCGATCTGCTTGCCGTCGCGGCTCCAACTCGGGGTGATCAGCGCCGCATCGGCAGCGGCAGCCACTTCCGTCGGATAGCGCGGCTCGCCGTCGACGAGCTGGATCGTCCAGACGCTGAACCAGTGGCTCCCGCGCTCGCGGGCCCGCTGGTAGAGGATCGTGTCGCTGTTCGGCGACCATGTTGGGAAAAGTCCATAGCCGATGAAGCGTTTCTTGCCCCCACCGGTCGTGGCGTCCGCGACCCACAGTTCCCACTGGCCCTGCGTGGGCAGGCTGCAGTAGGTGAGCCGCGCCGAGTCGGGCGACCAGCTCGGATGGATCTCGTCGCTGGCGGTCGCGGTGATCTGCACGGGCTGGGTGCCGTCCAGGCTCACCACCCAGATGTCCCAGTTGCCGGAGCGATCGCTGGCGAACGCCACGCGCTTCCCGTCCGGGCTGAAGACCGGCTGGATGTCCGACGCGGGGTCAGAGGTGAGCTGCGTGACAGCGATGCCGTCGATCTGCTTGTAATACAGGTCGGGCGCGACATTGTGGCGCGTCGATGCGAAGACCATCCACTTGCCGTCCGGGCTGATGCACGGATCGAAATCGGCGCCCTCCTCCGCGAAGGTATGCTGGAGGAGCGACGAGGCCGTGCGGGTGAAGTACGGCACGTCAGCGCGGTTGGGCAGCTCACCGAACAGGTTGATCTGCCGGTCGCCCGCGGCGGCGAAGCGCGGCGCGGGGTCGGGCTCGGGCAGCACGGGCAGCTCGTCGGCCGGCGGCGCCACCTGCGGCTGGGCCATGGCTTCGGCCGGCGGCTTGGGCGTGACCGAGCAGCCGATGGCGAGGCCGAGGGTGACCATCGCGGCGAGAGCGACGCTGAATTGTGCGATTGGGAAACGTTTCATGTCTGGACGAGCCCCGTCTGGTCGGAAGCGCGTTTCGTCCGTAGCCGCCGCGATCCCCCATCCGTAGGGGACCGACCGTCCGTCCCGGAACAACGCGCGTGGCTATGCGGTACATCGGTTGCGCGCGGAGCCCCAACCAGTTACGCGGCCGGTAACCTCCCGCGGCAGGACGCAAGGCGCTCGTCGCGGCGGTTACTGTCCGATAATCATGGTTCTTATCGACATTTGCCCGGCAACGCCTTGAACGGGCGGCCGGTCCCCGCCCGCCGGGCGGACACGATGATTGAACGGCGTGGCACGCGATGGGTGCGGATGTCGACCCGGGCGAGCCGCGCTCGCGCGGGAGTGACTCCGTTGACGCGGGCCGGGTCGTTGCGACCGGCCTCACAGGGCTGAGGAGCGGGTGCCTCTCGGGAAACACGTCGGGCGCAGCGCGAAAGCGCGGTGGTTTGCGGTCACGCGGGGCGGCGTCCAAAATGCTGACGCGGCGGCCGGCGTCGCATCCATTTCGGCACAGGCTGGGGTGAGCCCACCGTGGAGACGCGTCATGCGAAAATCGTCCTTGAGCAATGGCAGGCGCCCGCTGGTGGCTGCGGCTGGTCTGTTGGCTTTGTGGTGCGCAGCGCCGGCGATCGCCGCGGAAGCGTCACCGAGCATCACGCAGTTCGTGCGGATGCGCTGGCCGATCAACGGCACGCTGGCGCCGGACGGCAGCCTCTACTGCGTCAACAATCCGGACGGCACGTACCAGCTCTACCGGCAGCCGGCCGGCGCGTCGGAATTGAAAAAACTCACCGCGTTTCCCGACGGCATGAGCGGGTATGCGCTTTCGCACGACGGAAAGTGGGCGGTGGTTGCAGCCGGGGTCGGCGGCAACGAGCAGGACGACCTCTACCTGCTCGACACCGCGACCGACGAACTCGTGCCCATCCTCGTCGACTCGGAAACGGTCTTCGGATCGGTGCTCTGGCGGCGCGACAGCCAGGCGTTCGCTTACCGCGCCAACAAGGAGAGCAAGAAGGACTTCAACGTATACATCTTCAATCTCGCCACGCGCACGAGCCAGCGCGTGCTGGCGAGGCCGGGTTACTACTACCCGGCGGACTTCAACCGGGCCGGCGACCACCTGGTCGTGGGCAAGTACATGTCTGCAACGCAGTCCCAGCTCTTCGAGGTGGATCTCAAGACGGGGGCCACGCGCGAAATCACGCCGGCGGACGAGGCGTGGTCGTTCAGCCCGGTTGGCTATACCGCGGACGAAAAGGACTTTCTGGTGGCGACGGACTACCACGGCGATCTGACGGCGCTGCGGCGGATCGACCTCGCGTCCGGCAAGATTACGCCCCTGGCGCCGGAGCTGGATCAGCACGAGGCGGATGGGGCGATTTTCAATGAGGAGCGCTCGTTGCTGGCGGTCCTGCTGAACGAAGATGGCTATCGCACGCTGCACCTGCGGAAGTTGCCCGAAAACTCGGCGGTGGCTGGTCCGAAAATGGCTGAGGGACTTGTCGGCAACGTCAGTTTCTGCGGCGCGAACATGCTCTACAGCCTGGATAATGCCAACACGCCTGGGCTGCTGTACCGCTGGTCGCCGGACAAACCGGATGCGGCGCCCACGGCCCTGACCAAGGCGGACACGCAGGGCATCGACGTGGCGGCCTTCACGCTGCCGCGGCTGATCAAGTACCGCTCGTTCGACGGCCTGGAGGTTCCGGCTTTTCTCTATACGCCCCCGGGACACGACGAGGGCCAACCGATTCCCTTCGTGCTCAGCTTCCACGGCGGTCCCGAGGGGCAGTATCGCCCCAGTTTTTCGCGGCCATTTCAGTACTTTCTCAGCCGCGGCTACGGCGTACTCGCGCCGAACGTGCGCGGCAGCAGCGGATACGGCAAGAAGTACCTCGAGATGGACAACTACAAGCGCCGCATGGACAGCGTGATGGACGGTGTCTGGGCCGCCCGCTGGCTGGTGAAAAACAATTACACCCAGCCGGGCGCCATCGGTGCTTTCGGCGGCAGCTACGGCGGGTTCATGGTCGTCGCGACGATCGCCCAGGCGCCCAAGCTGTTCGGCGCCGCGTGCGACGTTGTGGGTATTGTCAACTTCAAGACGTTCCTCGAGCGCACCGCCGACTACCGTCGCGCCCTGCGCGAGGCGGAATACGGGCCGCTGGAAGATCCCGAGTTTCTCGAGTCGATTTCGCCGATCCGGCTCGTCCGCAACATCGAAACGCCGCTGCTGATCGCCCACGGCAGGAACGACCCGCGGGTGCCCTTCCACGAGGCGGAACAGCTCCACGCGGAACTCGCCAGGCTGGGCCGTCCGGCGGAGCTGCTCGTCTTCGATGACGAGGGCCATGGTTTTCGCAAGGAAGCCAACCGCATCGAGTTCTACGAGAAGCTCGCCGCGTTCTTCGAGAAGCACCTGCACGTGACCGCCGTCGATCCCGCGGATGCGAACGTGAAGTTCGTCGACCCGGACGACGACTGATGGCGCGGGCACGGCTCCAGCCCGGGCGTTGGCGGCGGACGGCGATGGCGTTCGCGCTGCTGGCGCTGGCCCCGGCGGCCCGCGCCCACCCCGGTCCGCACGAGGAGATCGCCCGGCTGGACGTGGCCATCGCCGCGGAGCCGGGCCGGGCGGATCTGCACCTCGAGCGCGCGGTGCAGTACCGGCTGGCGAGCCGATACGATGAGGCGCTCGCCGACCTGGCACGGGCCGAACGGCTCGCGCCAGCCGATCCCAACGTGTATCTCCAGCGCGGGCTGACGCTCACCGAAATGGGGCGCGACGCCGACGCGGACGCCGCGCTCACCCGGTACCTGGGTGACGGCGCGGGCAACGCGGTGGCGCTGGCGGAGCGCGGCCGCATTCGCGCACGGCGGGGCGACTTCGAGGGCGCATTGGCGGATTACTCCGCCGCCCTGGCGTTGGAAGGGCAAGTCGAGCTGTTCTTGCTGCGCGGCGGAGCTCAGGAGAAACTCAAGCGGCTGGCGGAGGCGGCGGCGGGCTACCGTGAGGGCCTCACGCAGTTTCCCGGCGATGCGGCGCTGCAGGAGGCGCTTGTTCGCGTCGAGGTCGAGCGGCGGAATTTTGATGCGGCGCTCGTGGTCGTGGCCGACGCGCTGGCCCGTTCGCCCCAGCGCACGCGGTGGCTGTTGCGGCAAGGCGATATCCTGGAGTTGGCTGGACGGAGAGACGAGGCGACCGAGGCTCGCCTGGCCGCGCTCGCAGAAATCGACCGCGTGCTCGCGACGCGGCAGTCGGCGATCCAACTCGTCATCCGCGCAGAGGTCTTCCTTGCTCTCGGCCGACTGGACGAAGCGCAAGCGGACCTCGACGTCGTCTTGAGGAAAGCGCCGCATTACCGCGCGGCCCACGACCTCCAGACGCAACTCGTCGAACGGCGGCGCGCCCAAGGGGTCGCCGGCGACTCCGCGGCGACCGCAGGGTCCCGTTGATCGCGCCCGGTTGATGCACCTTGTGAAATAACCAATACCGCCGGAAGCCCGGCGTCTGATGCACAGTTCGCCAGGCCAGGGCGCAGGAACGGGAACATGGCCTCACTCTACCTGACGGTCTATCGCCGCACGCTGCCGATCGCGGATGCGCCTGATCGCTGGGCTTGGCTATCCGCCGTCCAGCAGGCCGTGGAGGACTCGCCGAACCTGCGCGTGACGTTGTCGCGTTACAACGAGTGCCGCTGCGAAGCGCGAATCGCCTGCTACAAGACCTATCGTGTCGTCTTCGGCTACAAGACCGCCGTGGTGATACGAGCGCGGGTGCGGCTGATCCGTCAGGGGGGCGTGTGGCGCCTGATGTTTTCGCTGCAGGCGCTGCTGGTCGCACTCGTGGGCGCATTGGTCTTCACGACGGTCTGCACGCTGGCGCCCATTCTTGCGATCAGCGCTCTACTGGCCCGATCCGCCCCGCACCGCTGGATCGACGCTGTGCCATTCCTCGGCGTCCTCGTGCTGGAGACCGTCTTCGTTTACCTGCTCGCCCGGCCGGCCGCGGGTGCGGTCCGCGAAGGGCGCGAGCTTCGTCGCGTGATTCTCGGCGTCATGAATCGGCGCACCGTCGGTTGATCAGGGCGCCGTCGAGTCGATCAGCGCCGCGTCGTGGAGATCCACGTCGCTGTCGCCGTCCGCATCGCCCGCCAGGCAGCAGTCGCCAGGGGCATAGGTCATGTCTGGGCCGGCCAGGCAGTTGATGAGAGCCGGCAGGTCGTTTAGGTCCACGTCTCCGTCCCCGTCGAAATCCCCGGCAATCGCCGGCGCTCCGAGAGAGGTGTCGACGCGTGTCACCTGTCCGGCCTGCACGACCACGTTGCAGATCTGCCGCGTACCCAGCCCGTTCTTGGTAAACGTCAGCGTGTACGTTCCGGGCGGAACGAGCAGGTGCGCATAGAGGCCGTCGCCTCCGGTCAGGGCGGTGTAGCTCGAACCGGTGCGCGTCACGCGGCAATCCACGAGCGGCAGGCTGGAGGTCGCATCCAGCACGTCGCCGATAATGATGCCGTTCGTGGGATTGTCCTTCCAGGGCATGGCCGGCGTGGCGGCGGGCTGTTCGTAGGGACCGCCGGCGCCGGAGTAGTCGGACCAGTAGTTGTTGTTGTCGAAGCTGCTGTAGCTGAAGACGGTGTTTCCGCCGCCGCCCATGGAGCGGGTGACGTTGATCTGGCTGACCAGTGCGCTGCCGCCGACTGCGGTGGTCTGGCCGGGGTAGATGTGCCGGCCGGCGGCGTGGGCGAGCCAGTCGGGCAGCACTTCGCTGAAATCTGGTTTGCTGCCGCCGTCCGCCCAGTAGATCTGCGGACAGATGAAGTCCTGAGCGCCGGCGGCCAGCCACGCCTGAGCATCCTGGTAGACGCAGGAATACCCGTACTGGAAGCCGCAGGCGGTCTGCGGGTACCCGCCGTACGCTGCATACCGCGAACCGGCGTAGAGCCCGAGCGGCGCCGAGCTTACCTTCACCCACGGCTTGACCTCGGCGATCTGGGCGTAGATGTCGCGGGTGAAACGGGTGATCTGGTCGCGGGTCCAGTCGGCAAAGCCGAGGCCGTCCGGATTGGCTTCGCCCGCGCGCCGCGACTCGGAGATCGGATCGTGCGAATACTCGATGCCCGGCGTGCGGATGCGGTCGAAATGGACGCCGTCGACGTCGTAGTTTTCCACTACGTACATGATCTGCCGGCGGACGTAGGCCATGGCCTCCGGCACGCCCGGCGCGATCCAGGTGTAGCCGGACTCCTCGCAGCCCACGGGGTTACCGAGGTCGTCGTGCACGAGCCAGTCGCGGGCGGCGGGATCGTCCTCGTTGAGGTGATCCCAGAAGATGTGGTTCATCGTGTACGTCGGCTTGGCGCACGAACCGCCCTGCCAGGCGACGTGGGTGTTGATGTACGCGTGAAACTCGAGGCCGCGGGCATGCGCCTGCGCGATCGCGTAGGCGAGCGGATCGAACGATCCCCACCCGCTCGGTGCGTTGCCGTTCGCGCTGACGAGGGGCGACCAGGGTTCCTCGGGCGAGGGATAGAGCGTGTCGCACTGGCCGCGCACCTGCATGACGACCGCGTTGAAGTTGTTCGCCTGCAGCTTGCCGAAGATCGTCTGGATATTGCTCTGAACGGTGGAAAGGTT
>ERZ795053.4606-NODE-4606-length-14809-cov-5.507184_pt1 | contig 14809 bp, 14 predicted proteins | sample MGYA00375137_ERZ795053 | MGnify/ENA primary metagenome ERZ795053 (study PRJEB30182, sample SAMN05720284) | activated sludge metagenome | isolation source: Anaerobic digester | place: Hong Kong | collected 2014-12-17 ... | reverse complement strand
TGTCCTGCGGTGGTGTTTCGGGCGGGCTCTTCGTCGTCTTGACGGGATCGGTTATCGCATGCGGCTTGTCGGCGACAACATCGGTCGGCGTTGATTGCACCAGGGCTTTGCGGCCTTTGGCAAGCGCGGCTTCGCACACGGCCAGTTTGCGCTTCAAGGTGTCCTTCTTCGCAGCGGTCTTGGCACCAGCCACCTTGACCTTGAATTTCTCCTTCTTCTTGGCGAGCTTCTTGACCAGCTTGCCGATCTTCTTGGCCCGCTTCTCCTCTCCCATGTCGGTATCGAGTGCCCGCCGCATCTTTTCAGCAATTTTCTTGAGGCGCATGGGAATGTCTCCTGCTCTCGGGCTGATGGCATTTCGCCCGGTCATCCACACTGGCAAGCATAGACAGCGAATGTGTAGCTTTTATTTCACTTTCATGACGGCTGTTCCAAAGGCTGTCAGGACCGCTTGAGCACCACATATTCGCTATAGCCGCGATGCACTCGCCGCAACTCCACGGCAAGCCCGCAGCGCGTAGCCGTCTCACGCGCGTGCTGTTCCAGATCAGCGCGCGGTGTCACCGTATAATACGCCAGAAATGCAAAAAGCACGCTCCTGAAAGCGGCTGGCAATTCCAGGCATTGGCCGAAATCGACAATATGCAGCGATCCGCCTGGAGCAATCATGCCGGCGGCATGCTCCAGGGCTACCTCCCAGTCGGGGATCATCGACAGCGCATAAGACAGGAAGATTCGATCGAAGCTTGGAAGGCCGAACGTGGCTTCAGGATCAAAACACGTGGCATCGCCTTGACGCAGAACGACACGCCCGGAAAGCTCCTTGCGCTTCAGCGAGGCACGCGCGGTCTGCAGCATCGCATTGGAGACATCCACACCAAACAACCGGGCGTCCTGATAGAAACGCGCTGCTTGCGCAAGGTTCCATGCCGTGCCGCACCCGATTTCAAGCACGCTGTCGCCGGCATCCGGCTTGAGGTCCGCGATCAAGTGCTTGCGGCCAAGCAGATAGTGCATGCGCGTGCTGTCATAGAAATATCTTTGATAGCGATAGTGCCGGTCCATGCGCACACCATCGCTGGTCAAGATAAACTCACTCATCTGCTGCTCCTCATCTCATGGCTTGCGGATATAGAGGTGGAAGCCGCCATAGATTGCCGAACGATCGCGCAGGGTAAGTGCCTTCGACTGCTCCAGCGCGTAATCCCAATGCTCCAGAATCTGTTGAGGAACACGACCGGGGAGAATGGTCTGGGTTCCTGCCGTGCGAAAGATCACACGGGCGTCGGCGCGTGCTGTTCGCGTGATCTCTTGCCAAAGAGCAACCAAATCGCCATCCCTCATCCAATCCTGCGCATCAAGCAGCACATAGCGGTCGATACTTTGAGCCGGCGTCGCCGCAAGATGAGAGGTCAGCGCCACATTGAGGATGCGCACATCGCCAATTCTCTCGCGTAGCGAGGCATAATGGCGCTGATCGAGATATGGCGGCAGTGGTCCTGTTGCCTCACTGGAATAGGCTCTGTTGAAGGCCTGCCATGCAAAGTAGTTGTCCTTGATGTCGAAGCCGCAGGCCAGTCGCTCCAGGCGTTCCTCGATCACCTCGTGCATGGGCCGGCCCTGGCTCAACGCCTCATATTGAGCCGGCGGAATACCAAGACCGAACAGCGACGCCCGCCGGTTAAGAATCTGGCGAACAAGTGGGCGCGCCAGTAGCGGCCGGATTTCACGCTCGAAGATCGTTCGCTGCTCGTCCAGATCGCGCGCCGTGATGATGGCCGCAGGATCGCTGCCGAGCAGGCGTGCCAAACGGTGACTGGCTGTGATGAAGCGGCCAAGCAGACCGGTGCGGTAGAAGCCGCGAACGAAAGCATCAATGCGGCGGCGCCCGCGCCAATCGCGCGCCGTCCAGTAACGTTTCGTTTGTGGATCAAGCGCGTCCGACAGCCTTCGATCAAAGATGATGGCGTTGCGCGCACATGCGGCGTTGGCGAACAACGCGTGGAAGTCTGCATAGTGCAGGTGGCGGATTGCGGCATGCTTCAATCGATTGAGGGCAATATGGGCGGTATTGAGATCAACGCCCGTGATCCGCACCGGTGCGGCCGTCAGATAGGACAGAATGTTGCACCCGCCCGATGCAATAGCGACAATGTGATGGCCAGACGTCAGGGTCATGGCCTCGATGTCCACGACCGGATCTTCCCATATCTGCGGATAGACAAGACCCGAAAATGCGTTGGTGAAGATGCGCTCGGAAATCCCGGCGCGCGACAGGAAAGAGTGATGATGCACGGCGCTGCCCACCAGGGCCTTGCTGCGGTGTCGGGTGATGTCGATCAAATCGTGACGATCAACAGTACTCATGTTCTCTTTTCCTGAGTGATTGATGGGGATTTTTCCGATTGCAACTCGGCTCCGGTCAGTGCCGTTCGGCACGCCTGCACTGCGCGCGATCTCGATGTTGTGCAAAAATTCAGCTGCTGATTGCGGCCATGCAAACTGCGCCGCCCGCGCCCGGGCCGCCTCAGGATCGAGCGACAAGGCTGCGCATGCTGCCGCTTCCAGATCCTCGCCGAGCACACCGCTCACCCCATGTTCGACGATGTCCATGGGACCAGTGACGGGAAATGCCGCAACCGGCAATCCTGATGCCAATGCTTCCAGCATGACGAGGCCAAAGGTATCGGTACGGCTTGGAAAGACAAAAACGTCGGCAGACGCGTAATGCTCGGCCAAATCTTGGCCGAACTTTGCCCCAGCAAACAGTACATCGGCGTAACGCTTGCACAATTCAGGTCGATATGGACCATCACCAACAACAACCTTGTGGCCCGGCAGCCTGGCATCGAGAAACGCCTCAATGTTCTTCTCGCGCGAAACGCGCCCGACATAGAGAAACACCGGTCCAACTCCAAAACGGCGCACCGTTCGAGGATGAAAGAGGTCAAGATCGACACCACGCGACCAGCGCAACAGCCGTTTGAAACCGCGCGCGCGAAGATCGGTTTCCAGCGAAGCTGTCGCGACCATGACGCCAGAGCTTTTATGGTGAAAGCGCCGTTCCAACGCGTAGATCCAGGCTGCCGGCAGCCCAGCAATCCTGGCTGCGTATTCGGGAAACTTCGTGTGATAGCTCGTCGTAAATGCTCGATCGTGAAGCAGACAATAGCGCCGTGTTGCCCAGCCAATCGGGCCTTCGGTGGCAATATGGATCCAATCGGCTCGTGCCGCCTCGACGAATGCGGCAATACGCGAAGGCCTCACCAAGGCAAGTCGGATCGTTTGATAGCCCGGCAATGGCAGCGTTTTGAAATGGTTCGGCGTGAGAAACCTGCTTGTGACACCAAGCTTCGCCAGGTCGGCGGACAATCGCGTGAGCGTCGTGACGACGCCATTGACTTGGGGATGCCAGGCATCGCTCGCGATCAAAAGACGCATTCTATGCGGCCGCACGCGAGACACCGCATGGCGCATCTGCAAGGGACGTTTCCCCGCTGGCAACGCGCCATTTGACCACCTCGATCTCTCCGGTCTCCTTTTCGAGGATGGCTGTGCAGCTTTCGACCCAGTCCCCACAATTGAGATAGTGCACACCATCAATCTTGCGGTCAGCGGCATGGTGGATATGGCCGCATATGACCCCATCCACACCGCGCCTGCGTGCAACATCGGCAAGCGCATTTTCAAACTCGCCGATGAAATTCACCGCGGTCTTGATCCGCCTTTTGAGATAAGCCGACAGCGACCAGTACCCCAAGCCCAAATGTCGACGCACAAAATTGAGAGGGGCATTGCTCCACAGCGCGAGTTCGTAGGAACGGTCACCGAGGAAAGCAAGCCACTTGGCATAACGTACCACGACATCGAACTCATCGCCGTGCATCACCAGATAGCGGCGCCCATCAGGGCACTCGTGAATGGTGTCGCGAACGATATCAATGCCGCCGAAGGATTGGCCACAATAGTCCCGCAGTGCTTCATCGTGATTGCCGGGAATGAAAACAATCCGAGCGCCTTTGCGAACCTTGCGCAGCAGCTTTTGTAGAACGTCATTGTGCGATTGCGACCAGGCGGGGCCTCGGCGCACCTTCCAGAAGTCGATGATATCTCCGACAAGGTAATAGGTGTCGGCATCGACATGCTTCAGGAAATCCAAAAGCGCATGCGTTTGCGAGTTGCGTGTGCCCAGATGAATGTCGGAGATGAAGACCGAACGGTAGTGCCCGGCGCTGCGTCCATCCCTCATCACAAACTCCCTCCACCCATGAACGTCCTGAAGGGCAAAGACCAGAGTCATGTTTCAAGTGTATGACATTGCCAACGCATCTGGCACGCAGGCGAGCATATTTCGAATTTGGCAACACTCCCGCTACCGTCACAACTTCGGGGTCACACCAAAATAATGGCGTTCACCAGCACAAAACCGGTCGGGGCCCGTGCCTTTCACTGATCCGATAGGCACATGCTTGTCGTTCAGAATAGTGATTTGATACGCCCTGCGTGATCCCTCGCTGCGCATTCTTGAGGGGATGGGAATGCTGTTGCTGGCGACTGCCGTCATCTGGCGGCGCCCAATGTCAGCATCAATCAAGCCCGGCGAACTCCACCCGAATTAGGCCGTCGACCGAAAAGGGCTTTGACGTGTTTGATCAGAAAAATAAAATGGTCGCGGATCAGTGCATGCTTTGCACACGCCAACCTGACCAAGTCTTGGCGTGGACCTTGGCTGCTGGCGCGTTGGCCGCAAAAAACCGCGCCTCATTCCCCCAAAGCGCAGGCGTTCTTTACTCGATCAGTCCGGCAACTCAATTCGATCGCGCTTCGTGACCCGGTGCTGCTCGTACTGTGCATCCTCATCCCAGCGCTCGTAGCGCACGCCAGGAAAGATCACGATCTCTGCCGAGCCGGCAACGCTCACACGCGCTGCCTTGCCGAAAGTCTTCGGCGCATGCTCATTGAAGTTGAGAATAAGTCCCATAAACCGTCCCCGTTGCAGCGTATTCGTCTACGTTTCCCCAGGCTGGTTGTTATGATTCTCTGCCCACCTCTCCTAGTTGGCAGGCGCAAGCGTTAATGAAAAGTTAAGAAGTGTTCTAGACGATGCATCACCGCTCTTGTGTTGCAATCATGCGTCTGGTGCTTCGAGCCATGTATCGAGGAAGGAACGACCTTCGCGGTCCTCTACTTCGATGATCCAAAGATCAGGATCAAACTCGGCTTCACGCACGAGCATCTCGTCGACGTCGCGTTCATGCGCATACGAACCGTGGATCAGCGCCACCCACCTGCGTTCGCCCGCAACGCTATCTAGTCCTGCAGGTGCCGGACCGAACATACGCGCGCTACCATCAAGCCGTGAGATCTTTATGTAGATTGCACCTGCATCATCATCACCGTGCCGGACAACCACTGCATGTGCACCCTGCACCGAACATGTGCGCAGATAGGCCTTCACCCAGATGTCGGATCGCAATCGCATCTGGTTGTCATAGAGCCTGATGGCGGCAGAGGGAAGTGTCTTGCATACGCCGCTTCAGGCCCTGCCAATCAATGTTGCGCCAATCGTCCCTGCCCCGCCGGCTGCGCAAGTTGCATCAGCAGCAGACCAGAAACACGACCGGTCTCGGGCAGTTGCCGATCCCGTTCGAAGGCACGGATCGCGCCCGCAGTTGCCTGGCCCATAACACCATCAGCCGGGCCTGGGCGAAAATTAAGACGCGCCAAAGATTGCTGCACAGCACGGATCACACCTTCTGCTTCAGGCCCAGTCTTGCGCAAAGTACTTGGCGAGTGCGGCGCCAAGGGCACGTCGCTCTTCAGCTCAGCGAGGACTTCGATCGAGGGCTCAGCGGTAAGACCCATACCGCGGTCATGCTCGAATGCAAGGATCGCCGCGCGGGTAACCATGTCGAGCGTGCCGGTGGTGTTACCGGGCACATAGCCACGCCTGGTAAGTTCCCTTTGCACAGATTGGATAAGTCCAGAGCCTTGTTCGCCACCATCACTGGCCGGCGCGCTCGCAGTCTTTGCTGCCTGGCTGTCCTGGCCCGCGCCCGCGCCCTCCCAATCAGTTGCGGATCCTGCTTCATCCACCGTCGTCGAGGGCGTGCCGGGCAACCCCGATAACCCGCGATAATTCCGATCGGGCCGCGCAATACGCCCGTCGTTGGGTTGCATGATCAAGAGGTTGAATAGGATGGAAGCCACAATCAGGCCCGAAGCCATCAATCCCAACCTGATCTGTTGAAGGGTCATGTGCGGTACGCTCTTCGTGCCTGTCGTTTGATCGGGCCGATTATCAAGCCCGCGCGTGAACGCTCCGTTAACCGTATCGCTCCCTAACATCGCAATTGGCTGAAAATTCGGGCACGCTGTTACTTACAATTTTCTGCAATTTTGAATCAAAGTGTAGTCCCGCCCAAAGCCAACTTTTGAAGGTTAAGCGTTAGGGTTGCTCCCGAGGCCCGTATCCCCTCTCGGAGTTACCAGATGTTGTCCTTTCGAACGCTCGTATTGCTCGGCGTCACCGTCTACCTGTTGCCCTCCGATCCGGCGCGCCAGGAGGCGTTCATCAAGACCGCATCCCAGGCATTCCAATACACAACGACCGTTTGCGAACGCGAACCTGAGCTGTGTGCCCGGGCAAACACGGTTTTCCAGGACCTCAAGAGCAAGGCTCAGTTTGGCGCGGGCGTCATCTACACCCTGATCACCAGCCAGCAGAAATCCGGCGAACCCAAACGGGAAGATGCATCAGCACCTGCTGGCGAACCGCGTTGGGATGGCACGGCGCGGCGCACCCCTGCAAGCCAGGGAACGCTGAAGCCGGGTGATCTGGCACCGGCCTGGGGCGGCAACGCAAGCTCGCCCTATCCCATCAGCTACGAGTGATCCGCCCGACACCCGCCACGCCCGTTCCGTGCTGGCCGGCCGCGATCGCTTGCCACTGCGCCTGTCTCGCCCTATGTCAGGGCCCAAAGAGCGGAGAAGAGACAGTGCCCACGCTTTCGCAGATCACAGACGACTTTGCCCTCCTGGACGACTGGGAAGATCGCTACCGTTACGTCATCGAGCTTGGCCGTGAGTTACCCACGTTCCCCGAGGCTCTGCGCACGGACGCCAACAAAGTGCGCGGCTGCGCCAGCCAAGTCTGGATTGCCACCCGCATTGATGAGACGGACGGCCAGCGTCGCATGCATTTCGAAGGCGATAGCGATGCCCATATCGTCAAGGGCTTGATCGCTGTCCTTTTCTCACTCTATCAGGACGCGACACCTGAGGAGATCTTGCAGAGCGATCCTCAGTCCGTCTTCACCCAATTCGGTTTGGCCGAGCATCTCACCCAGCAGCGCTCCAACGGTCTGGCTTCGATGGTGGCGCGTATTCGCACCGATGCATCCGCCGCAGCCGCCTGATCGGCCGATCCGCAGCGGCTTTTTGGCGCTGTTTCCGGCAACGTCATCGCCGTGTCGCCGGAAAGCTCTTCAACTGATTGATTTGATTGGTGGGTGATGTAGGATTCGAACCTACGACCCGCTGATTAAGAGTCAGCTGCTCTACCAACTGAGCTAATCACCCATACCCGGCAAGCCGGTACCCGTCCCCTCACGCCTTCATCGCCGATTACATTCGGCCATTGCTTAGCGCCGGGACAGCAACGGGGCCTGAGAGGCCCCGAGGCGGTTCGGATAGCACCAACACCCGGCCCTGTCCAGCCTGTTTCTCCGCCGGCTAGGCCGGCAACCGGCAACGCCCCTGGACACGATTTTCCGAACGGCAGGGAACTATGCGGCACGACGAAGGTAGAGAAGGTCCACCTCACCACAACACCGAGTTTGTCGGCAGTGAACACACCGCAAGCTGGCCCATTCATGTGCCGCCAGGTCGTCGTGTGCCCCAATAGTGGTATTGGCGCCCCACTCAGGGCTCAAGTAACAGCTGCCCTCTTTCGCCAAGCTGGTCGAAGATCGCCGCCGAACCGTTGATCACGCAGCGCATGGGCTCGTCGGGCACCAGGAATTTGACGCCGATCCGACGTTCGAGTTCGCGATCCAGTTTATCGAGCCTGGCGCCACCGCCGGTCAGCCGGATGCCGCGAACACAGACGTCAGTTGAAATTTCAAGATGCAGATCCTCCAGCGCACGACGCACGAACTCAGCCAGCTCGTCGAGCGGATCTTCCAGCGCCTCGGCGATATCGTAGGGAGCCAGCACAATACTTTTCGGTTTCCCCTGGCGCAGATCGCGGCCACGAATGTGGATTTCCGCCGTCCGACCATTGAGCAGCTGCGAAGCGGTCCCCGCTTCGATCTTGATGCGCTCGGCATTGGTCTCGCCGATACGGAGATCGTGACGGCGGCGGACATAGCGGATGATCGCCTCGTCCATCGCATTGCCAGCGCAGCGCAACGAGCGGGCCTGAACGACACAGCCATGCGACAGGACGGCGATGTCCGTGGTGCCGCCGCCGATGTCGACCACCATCGATCCGGCCGGCTCATCGACGGGCAGCCCGGCACCGATCGCCGCGGCCACCGGTTCGGCGACCAGCAACACGCGCCGAGCGCCGGCAGACAGTGCCGTTTCATAAACCACGCGGCGTTCGACCGGCGTCGCACCAGCGGGCACACAGATCAAGATGCGCGGGCGACGGAAACCGAGCATGGTCTTGGTCCGCTTGATGAACTGGCGCAGCATCTCCTCGGTGGCAACGAAATCGGCAATGACACCGTCACGCAACGGTCGGATCGTCTCGATGGGCTCGGGCGCGCGACCAATCATCTGCTTTGCAACCTGGCCAACCGCCAGCACCTCGCGCACGCCATTGCTGTTGCGCACGGCAACCATTGATGGCTCATCAATGACGACGCCCGTGCCCGCGACGTGAACCAGCGTGTTCACGGTTCCCAGGTCGATTGCAATGTCATCGGAAAATACGCTGGTGACGCCTCGACGCATCGATACCTTTGCCCTTCACGCAGCCGATGTCTTGGGCCAGATCACCCGCCCATCAGCCTTACACAACGCCACGACGCGGTGTCCCCCAGGTCGGCAGAATTCAAAAACTGAAAGCAAATGATAGCGACTGGTTCGCCGCGCGCCAACAATATCGCCCAGAAAACGCACTTGTTCCGATTGAGCAAGAGCGGAGAAAAGCCCCGCGCAAATACGCGACAGGTCACGTTCAACCGGACGCGCGACACGGCCCAGCCGATCACTTCGAGTTCAACCCCAGATAGTACAACCCGCGGCCGAACGCATGTTCAGCCGCGGGTTGCTGGTGTTTCAACACAAATGTTTGCCGGCGTGCGCCCGGAACCTTGACGTCAGAGTGCCGCCTGAGCGGCAGCAGTCTTTTGCCGCTTCACCATCAGTTTGTTGACCGCCGCCACATAGGCGCGCGCCGAAGCCACCAGCGTGTCAGTGTCCGCCCCTCGCCCGGTGACGGTGCGGCCATCCTCATCAAGCCTGACCGACACCTCGGCCTGGGCGTCGGTGCCTTCGGTCACCGCATGCACCTGATAGAGCGCCAAGCGGCCATTGTGTGGCATCAGCTCCTTGATGGCGTTGAAGGTCGCATCGACGGGGCCGTTTCCAGTGGCCTGCACGGTATGCTGCTGGCCCTCGATATCGAGCGTCAGCGTCGCTGCCTGTGGCCCCATGGTGCCGGCAATGACGGTGAGCGCCACCACCCTGGTGCGGTCGTGCATGTGGGCGATGCCTTCATCGACCAGCGCCTCGATATCCTCGTCGTAGACATGCTTCTTGCGATCGGCGAGAGCCTTGAAGCGGTTGAAGGCGTCTTCGAACTGGTTGTCGCCCAGCTCATAGCCCAGCTCCTTCAGTTTGGAGCGGAACGCGTTGCGGCCCGAATGCTTGCCCATCACCAGCGAGGTCTTGCCGACACCAACCGATTCGGGCGTCATGATCTCATAGGTCTGCGTGTGCTTGAGCATGCCATCTTGATGGATGCCACTCTCATGCGCGAAGGCATTACGGCCGACGATCGCCTTGTTGTACTGAACTGGAAAGTTCGTTACTGCCGCAACCAGACGTGAGGCGCGGGCCAGCATCTTGGCATCGATGTCGGTCGCAAACGGCATGATGTCGTTGCGCGTCTTGATCGCCATGACAATCTCTTCCAGCGCCGCATTACCTGCACGCTCGCCAATGCCGTTGATGGTGCATTCGATCTGGCGTGCACCCGCCTTCACGCCGGCCAGCGAATTGGCGACGGCCAGCCCCAGATCGTTGTGGCAGTGGGTCGAGAAGACCGCCTTGTCGGCGTTGGGTACACGTTCACGCAACATGGTGATGAGGGCGAAATACTCCTCAGGCACCGTATAACCGACCGTGTCAGGGATATTGATCGTGGTGGCGCCCGCCTTGATGGCAATTTCCACGCAGCGGCACAGGAAATCGTGCTCGGTGCGCGTGGCATCCTCGGCAGACCATTCCACGTCGTCGACCCAGTTGCGCGCGCGCTGACACTGCTTGGCGACCAGCTCCAGCACCTCCTCGGGCGACTTCTGGAGCTTGTATTTCATATGCACGGGGCTGGTGGACAGGAAGGTGTGGATGCGCGGTCTCGCCGCGTGCTTCACCGCTTCACCGGCGCGATCGATATCCTTCTCCCCGGCACGCGCCAAGCCCGCGACACTCGCCCGTTTGACGCGCTTGGCAATCGCCGTTACCGCCTCGAAATCGCCTTCCGAGGCAATCGGGAAGCCAGCCTCAATGATGTCGACGCCCATCTGGTCGAGACAGTCGGCGACCTCCAGTTTTTCCTCAAACGTCATCGTCGCGCCGGGGCACTGTTCGCCATCGCGCAGAGTTGTATCGAAAATCAGCACCCGGTCGGAGTCGCTGGGAACGATCTGCACGTTGTCTTGCGGGGCGATCGTATCGGTGTTGTCAGTCATGGTGTGGTCTTCCTAACCTTGCTGCCAGCCGCGCGCATGCGCTGGCGTTGAACCCTCGATCGTCGTCATTCAATCCCCTGAGCGCCCGCTCGGCCGAAGCCGCGGCATGAAGTGCTCAGGGGCTAATAAGGAGGAGGGCCGCACGCCGCGTGGCACCGGGCAAGCGCAGTCGCAACTCCGGCAGACATCCTGCGGGAGCCGAAAAAATCATCGATGTCAGGGCACTAGGCCTCATGATCAGCATCGATCCAAAACACTGTCAGCGCGCGAAGTCCGTTACCCCACCGCGCCCAGTGGGCTGCAACTGCACGTATAGTGCGCTCAGATAGCCGAACAGTGAGTTAATTTGCAAGAGGTAAGTGGCGACGAACACGGGTTGGTGTTCGCGAAAAGCCGCATGACCGGCACAACAACGTGTTTGACGCAAGAGCAGGCGCTTGGGCTCCCAACCCGAAGGCCGACGGCGGGGCGTCGTGGCAAAGACGGGACGGCACCGGCTCCTATAGGGAAATCCGCCCCTCGGCGACGCGCACGGCATGGCCACCGATGCGAACAACATTGAGCCGCCCACCTTTGACGATGAGGGTCAGGGTTATGTGGCTGGGGCGGCCCATCTCGTAGCCCTGCTCGATCACCCGCCTGTGCGTTCCGTCAGGATATTCGTCAAAGGCAAAGGCGGCACCGGCAAAGCCGGCAGCGGCCGACCCGGTCGCGGGATCCTCGTTGACCCCGGCGTCCGGTGCAAACATGCGAGCATGAAATGCGCTTGTCGTGTGGACGCATTGGCGCGTGTAAAGGTACAGGCCGACGCAGTCGAGCGGCGAGATCACCTGGCGCCATTCGCTCATATTGATTTGGACACGCCCCAGCGCTTCCTGGCTGGCGACCGGCACATGCATGAAGGCAGGGCCGGCTGCAATCAACATCGGCTTGTGGTTTTCAAATCCGATTTCGCGCGGCAACAATCCCAATACCGAGGCAAGCCGATCGACAGGCGGTACCGGTTCGCGCACTTCGGGAAGCCGGGGAGCATCGAATTCAGCAAACGACGCATTACCCGACGGCGCCCTGACGCCGACGCGCACTGTACCGATGCTTTGCTCCAGCGCGATGATCGCGTCGCGTTCACCGTTGATGGTCGGCGAGCGCAGATCAGCCAGAAGAACCGCAGCGCCGACGGTTGGGTGTCCCGCAAAAGGCAACTCGCGCTCCGGCGTGAAGATCCGAATGCGCGCCGAATGCATCGGGTTTTGCGCCGCCTCGACAAACACCGTTTCGGACAGATTGAACTCCCGGGCGATGGCCTGCATGGTCGACGCACTGAGGCTTTGGGCACCCAGCACGACCGCCAACGGATTGCCGCTGAAGCGCTGCTCGGTGAAGACATCGAGAATATGGTAGTCGAGTTGCATAAGCCGGCCCTGTTGCGATGTGCGGCGGCAATTTGCATGAAACCGGCCATGGCTCCAAGCGCGAATAGTGCGGGTTGCACGGAAAACCCAGTTCTGCGCCTGCCAGACAACCAAACCCAACCTGTCTTGGACCCATTGCTATTGGGTCCGGACCCTAAAGCAAGACAGAGAGTAACTGTCGGCAATGGGGGGCGAGTTCGAGGCCCTCAAGATGCTGCGTCTTGCGCACAAAGATGGCCTGCGCAATTTCGCGATCCTTGCCAGTCGTCAGGAAGGCGCTAATGCGAGCAGCCAGGTGATCAGAGGTCAGGGGGCTGCGAAATTCAACACCAACCGCTAGATGCACTCCAACGCGCGTGACAACAAATCCCGGGCAGCGCTCCATGTCAGCTGTGGTCAAGCCAACCTCCTCGGCCAGTTCCCGAGCAACATTGCCACCAATGTCAACCTGGCCATCCTCGTCCACGTCACTTCTGTCGATGAACCCGCTGGGAAAATTGAAAGGCCCTTCATTGACGTTGCCGGGGTGCTGCCTGACCAACAGTAGGGCGCCATCGCTGGCGCGCACGATACCCGCGCCGAACGCATCGATAGCACCTTGTCCGGCAAACCCGTGGCTGTGCCAATAGAGGAAATTGCGGAATCGCGTTTCAAACAGTGTCAGCGCGAGGCGCGAGGACGGCCCGTCGACATCATCAAGATGGCAAGCGGACGTCAAAAGGACGATGCCGTCGAAAAATGTGGGATTGACTGCTGAAGCTTGCGCCCAGTGTTGATCGATTTGCGCCCTGCGCTCGGCGGCATAAGCCCATTCATAATCGCCAACACGGCAAACGCACTGTGCCACACGAAACACATCAGAGGCGGGACTGACCGCCTTTTGGCGCATGCAGGTGGGGCTTGCCATCTTTCACATCACTTCCTGGTCAGCGGATTGTATTGCCTCGCGCGTGAACCGTCCTCGTCGTCACGCAAGGATGCGAACGTAAGCCATCCCCAATCACGCTTCCACAACAGGCTCGGTAACGTTAAGGGAGCCTTAACGCATTTCGTCAATCAATGGGCGATGACGTGCCAGTGTACGGAACGTCTCAGAGTAAAGCGTTTTGCGTTGGGTCGAGTATGATGCACCTGCCTATGCGATCTTTCTTTCTCGCACTGATATTTGTGCTCCTATCGGCCATCCCCTCCAAAGTCCCGGCCGCGGAAAACTGGCGAACGCATTACCAAGGTGACTATTCCCGACGCCCGCTGGACGGCAGCCGGCGTTATGAACCTGACGCGGAATGGAGTTCCTCCTCACAATACCGCTCAACACAGCCGCCGCCGGCCCATGCGCTCGCCTATGACGGCGTTCCGTTGCTCGCACCGATCTGGACGGGCATCTATGGCGGCCTGCATGGCGGCGGCGGCTGGGGAACTTCGACGCTTCGGTGGGGTCAATTTGGGGGTGATATCGATCTGTCAGGAGCGCTGGAGGGCGCACATATCGGCTATCTCCTCCGTTCGGGCGCCTTGGTTGCGGGTCTCGAGTTCGATGCGGATCTAAGCCAAATCAACCACACCACCAACATCGGTAACTTCGCCAGCCTGATGGCCGATGTCGACTGGCTGGTCAGCGCGCGGGCGCGGCTTGGTGTATTAGCCGGGCCGGCCCTCTTTTATGCCACCGGCGGCGTCGCGGTTATTGGAACCTCGTCGCGTTTGGAGTTTCTCGGATTCAACGCATCGACATCTGACACGAAAACGGCGCTGGTTCTTGGTGGCGGCATTGAAATCGGGCTTAACGAGAAGATGGCCGTGCGTCTGGAAGCGCTTCACTATTTCATGGACGATGAGAAATACGCCCTCCCCGAGGGTTTGGGCAGCATCAAAGCCAGCGGTTCGCTGACAACGGTTCGCGCAGGCCTCACGTTCTTCCTCAATTGACTTCCCCAATTGAGCATGCCTTTGGCCGCCTGAAACAGTTTTTGAACATGCGTTTCAGAACCACGCGCGTTCGCGTTTGAGTTGGCGTTGCGTGTCATCTGCCAACCAGCATATGCCGGCGCACGCCGTCTCACGACACCCACATGAGATTTTGCAATCGACCCTGCCATTCCCACGCACATTGCCCGATCGCCTCGATCTGCGTGAATCGCGGGCTGATTATTTTTTGAAAAAAATGAAACTCGTTTCAAGCTTCGTTATGCTGCATTTCTACAAAAGCTTTCTTCGCGAAAGAGCACATCGAAAAATCCCCAAAAACTTCTACTCGTCTGCAATTTCGTGGATTTCACCCAGTAATCGCCGCCAAGTTGCCGTTGAAGTGCCTCAATCAAGCGGTCAAATCACTGTAACAGCGAAGCACAAATACGGGAACACCGGATGGGCTTGGCAGCGTCCAGCGCTTGTATTGGACGTTGGGGGATTGCATCACCAGGGGGGAATTGATGCACGTGGCGCAAATTTTCATACATTATGACTGTATTC
>ERZ795053.4605-NODE-4605-length-14811-cov-11.091420_pt1 | contig 14811 bp, 13 predicted proteins | sample MGYA00375137_ERZ795053 | MGnify/ENA primary metagenome ERZ795053 (study PRJEB30182, sample SAMN05720284) | activated sludge metagenome | isolation source: Anaerobic digester | place: Hong Kong | collected 2014-12-17 ... | reverse complement strand
CGACGGACGAGACGACGACGGACGAGACGACGACGGACGAGACGACGACGGACGAGACGACGACGGACGAAACAACGACCGGCGAAACGACGACCGACGAGACGACGACGGACGAGACGACGACCGGCGAGACGACGACTGCCGCCGGAACGCAGACCATCACCATTGAAGCGCGCAAGAACAACTGCGTGACCGCGCGCAAGGTGATCACCGTTGAACCGTACGTGATGCAGAATCTCTCGTTTACGATTACGAACGACACCGACTCGCTCTCTTCCGACACCGGGAGCGTCACGATCAGCGGCACCGCGACGCCGGGCACGAAAATTACGGCGACTTGTCCTTCTACCGATGTGACGTTTGGCGAAGCGACGGTCAGCGAGACCGGAACGTTCTCCATGGCGGTTTCCATCGCGGAAGTCGGCGCTTACGACATCACGCTGACCGGAAAGCTGGATGGTTACTATGACGGGACCGCGGTTGCGACCGTGGAGCGCCCGCCGTCGGTTTCGAGCTCCTCGTTTAAGAAGGCGGCCGGCGATCTGTCCGACGATTATGACAAGATTGTCAGCGGCACGATTACGGACGGCGACTATGTGTGTACCGGCACGATTACGGAGATTATTTCTTCCGAGCCTTACACGATCTTCCGCGTTAAGCTCAGCGACGGCAACGAGGTCGTCTGTGTCAACCGCAGTACGAAGTCGACGATTAACTCGGCCGACGTCAAGGAAAAGAAACAGCTGGCTGGTACGCTCAAAGGCCTGTACACCGACGGGACGACGCCTTATCTTTGGACCTGGTTTATCTGGAACAAGTAACGGCGTGAAGATCTGGGCGAAGACAATTAAAAATCACAAGATTACCGAAGAAGCCGTGCGGGAGTTCGCTTTCGCACGGCCTTCGGATGCGGAAGGGTGGCGGCCTGTCGTCGTGGCGCTCTGCAAACCGCTCGACCTCTCGTGTCCTGTGATTTTGGACAAACACGTGGCCGAGCTCAAGCGTTTTTCCCGTACGGTATTCACGCAGGCGGACTTTATCGAAAGCATCTCGTTCGACCGGTTTGAACTGGAAATTTTCCCGGAAAAGAAAAAGGAAACGCGTGTGGAATATATTTACGGCGACGGCTGACGCGGCGCGCCGGCGCAAGGACCGACCTTGACAGCCCTTTCCCGCATTTTGCGCGGAAGGGTTGTTTTTATTTTGCTCAGCGCGGGGAGGAAGCCTTCTCTTGCAATCTGCGCCGTTTGTTTTTATACTGGGAGCAGGCGAATCGGCGCAGCGGCGCGGTTCGCAGGACAGGACACCTGTAAAAGGAGGCTATGACAAATGGAAACACGTGAAATTTTTGAACTTGTGCCGCAGGCGGCGGAGCAGCTGCCGCGCGGTGTGTTTTTAACGGCAGGCGGAGACGTCTGGAATCCCATGACCATCGGCTGGGCGCAGTTTGGGATGGTTTGGAGCAGGCCCGTCGTTACGGTGCTGGTCCGCAAGAGCCGCTTTACGTACGGCCTGATGGAAAAAGCGGACGTATTTACCGTGAGCGTGCCGCGCTCCGGAGAACTGAAAGCGGAGCTTGCGTTCTGCGGCTCGAAATCCGGACGGGATTTTAATAAGGAAAAAGAGTCCGGCCTGACGAGGCTGCCTGCACGCGCGGGCGGTGCGGACGGCGTTGCGGAATGCGGCGTGTTCTTTGAGTGCCGCATCGTTCAGAAGGTTTTCGGCGATCTGAGCGAGATCGACCCAGCAATCCGCGCAAAGTTCTACGGCGCAAACCAGGCGTTTGCGGACGGCGACCCGCACGAGGTTTATTTTGGCGAAGTGCTCGCCGCGTATCGCAAGTAAGAAGGAAAGCAATCTAAAAGCCCGCCTGATATCAGGCGGGCTTTTTAGCTTATTCATCCCCCATGTGAGAAACCGCCCGGGGGGGTTGGGCGGTCTCTCGCATCCAAAGGATGGTTTGGGGGGATCTGGAAAGCGGTACCGCTTTCCATTATGTCATCGTCCGTTCGGACGGGATGACCTGTCGGCCCTGGCGCACAGTATCTGTGCGTCAGCTTTCCGGCGTATATTCGCCGAAGGTGACGGTTACCGTTTGCTGTTGGCCGTCGCGCTGGATGGTCAGCGTCGCCGTGTCGCCGGCGTTGTATTCGCTGATGGCGGCGGAGAGCGCCGTGTTGCTGGAAATCTCCGTGTCGTCTACGGCGAGGATTAAGTCGCCTACCTGCAGACCCGCGGTTTCCGCCGCGCTGCCGGAAACGATCTGCGCAATCTGCACGCAGCTGGTCCCGCCGGAGCTGTAATAGTTACCGAAGAGGCCGCCGCCCCAGTCGTTCATGCCGGAGGAAAGCGTAACGTCCTGCGTATAAACGCCGAGGTAAGCCCTGCCGAGCACGTAGCCATGGTCGATGAGGTTGGAGATAATCGTTTTTACGCTGCTCACCGGGATGGCGAAACCGAGGCCTTCCGCGTCGTCGCTGCTGGCTTTTGCGTTGACAATGCCGATCAGCGAGCCGCTGGAGTTAAACAGGCCGCCGCCGGAGTTGCCCGGGCTGATGGCCGCGTCGGTCTGGATGAGCGACATGGTCACGTTTTCAACGGTCACTTCGCGGCTCAGCGCGCTGACAATGCCGCTGGTTGCGGTGCCGCGCAGTTCACCGAGCGGGTTGCCGATGGCGATGACGTCCTCGCCGACGGTCAGCATGTCGGAATCGCCGAGTGTGGCGGGCGTTAACCCGGTCGCATCGATTTTCAGCACGGCGAGATCGCTGCGTGAATCCGTGCCGACCAGCGTGGCTTCATATTCCGTGTCGTCGTTCAGGATGACTTTGATGGTGTCCACGTCTTCAACGACATGCTTGCAGGTAACGATGTAGCCGTCGCTGGTGAGAATGATGCCGCTGCCGCTGCCGTACTGGACTTCTTCGCTTGTGGAAGAGTTATCGTTGCCGTAGAAGAATCCGTATGTGCTTGAGGCGCTTACGTAGGTATCGATCCCGACGACCGAAGGCGCACACATTTCGATGATCTGCGCTTTGGTATAGGTGGACGTCGAAAAACTGTTTGTCGACGTGCTAGTCAGTGCATCGGAGGCACTATCCTGCGTGGTGGAGTCGGTGGAATCGCTTGTCGACGAACTGCTGGCAAGCGCCGTCTGTGCCTGTTGTTCCTGCAGGGCGGCGATTTGTTCGCCTACGTACTGGCGTGTATACAACCCGCCGAGCAGGCCGCCGAGCAGGACCGCGACCAGCATACATATGACAAGTGTCGATCCGCGGATACCGCGGTGTTCACGCCGCACAGTGTGTGCGGCGGCCTCGCTTGGCCGGTTAGAAGAATAGCGTTCATACCAATCGTTGTTTTGATCCATAATCAGACGCTCCTTTGCTTCGTCTGCACTCAGTATAGGAAATCAATTTGAACTTTCAATAGGCCGGATTTGATGATTATGTGTTAAATATCGTCACGAATATGGCAGCGGCTGTGTGAAAAGCGCGGTGAACCCGCAGCGAAGAAAAAAAGCGGTCCTATCGCCATAAATTGCGTGCTGTGATATAATACGGCATCATGCGCGGGGATGGAACGGCCTGCGTATTTGCAGGGAGTCGCCGCGGGCGTGCGTATCGCCGTAAACCAGGCGCCGTGCAGGGAAAAAACGTCTCCGCGGGCTTTGTCCGGCGGAATGAAAAATGGAAAGAACGGGGGAACAGAACATGCAGCTATTGGTGTTTATGTCCGACTTCGGGCAGGCCGACGGCGCGGTCAGCGCTATGTACGGCGTTGCGTATTCGGTGAACGAATCGCTGAAAATATCCGATATTACGCACGAAATTCCGCAGTATAACGTTTGGGAAGCTTCCTACCGGCTGATTCAGACGGTCGGATACTGGCCGCGCGGAACGGTGTTTGTCTCCGTCGTCGATCCGGGCGTGGGTTCGACCCGCCGCAGTATCGGTGTTGAAACGGCCGCCGGACAGTATATCATCACACCGGACAACGGCACGCTTACGCATGTTAAGCGGCTCGGCAGTATCGTCGCCGCACGCGAGATCGACGAAAAGGTCAACCGTCTGCCCGGTTCCGGCGAAAGCTATACGTTCCACGGGCGCGACATCTATGCCTACACGGGCGCGCGGCTGGCGGCTGGTGTCATCGATTTCGCCGGTATTGGGCCGGAAGTTCCGGTCGGGAGCGTTGTGGAGCTGCCGATGCCGGAAGCAGAACTGGAGGGGGGCGGCATTACCGGCGATATCGATGTGCTGGACGTTCGCTTCGGCAGTCTTTGGACCAACATTCCGCGCGAGTTGTTTCTGCAGCTTGGCGCGAAGCACGGGGATTTCATCGAAATTCTTATCGAAAACGGCACGCGGCTGGTTTACCGGAATTCCCTGATTTATGCGCGCGCGTTTACGGATGCGTTTATCGGCGAGCCGCTTCTTTATGTCAACAGCTTAGACCGCATGGCGATTGCGATCAACCAGGGGGACTTTTCGCGCGCATACAACGTCGGGACCGGCGCACCCTGGCGCGTCACGATGCGCAGAAATTTAAAAAAGGAACCGCGCGCCACAATAGACGGGAAGTAAAAGCCGGGGTGCCGGCAAAAATCGCGGCAGAGAGAGTCTGCGGCGTCCGTGTATCGTGCGGGCGGAATACATGCGGCGCGGCGGACGGCTAAAAATATTTCGCCAAGTTGACTTTTTTTGCGGTTCTATGTAAACTGTATTTGTGGCGACCGAAAGAGAACTCGTCAGTTCGGCCACTCACATCTTTTATTTTTGGAGGATAGGAAAATCGAATGAAAAAATTGGTAGCGATCCTGTTGACCGTCCTGTTGGCGTTCTCGATGTTTGCCTGCAAGGCGGCGGATGACACCGCAACGACCGATGCCGCGGCTGCCGAAGATACCGCAACCTACAACGTTGTGAGCCTCGTCAATGGCAACCTGGGCGACAAATCGTTCTTCGATTCCGCCGAGGCCGGACTGCAGACCCTGGCGGACGAAGGCCGTATCACCTACAAGACCATCGAAATGGGCGGCACGGACGAAGATCAGCCGAAATGGCTGGAGACGCTCTACGAAGTCGCCGAATCCGGCGAGTATGATCTGATCATCTGCGGAACGTATCAGATGCCCGACTACCTCAAGGAAGTCGCCACCGCGTATCCGGATCAGAAGTTCCTGATTTATGACGACACCTCCTATGTCGGCGAAAACGCCAACGTCGTCAACCTCAGCTACAAGCAGAACGACATGGGCTACCTCATCGGCGTTTTCGCCGCGGCCATGACGAGCGAAACCTCCGTTGCGAACATTAACGCTGAAAAAGTCGTCGGCTTCGTCGGCGGCGTGGACAGCCCCGTCATCAACGACTTCCTCTATGGCTTCCTCGAAGGCGTTCAGGCGACCGATCCGGAAGTCAAGGTCGACACCCGCTATGTCAACAGCTATGTTGATACCGCAACGGCCAAAGAAATGGGCCTCTCCATGATCAATGACAACAACTGCGACATCATCTGGGGCGTTGCGGGCCTGTCCGGCAACGGCGCTGCTGAAGCGGCCCTCGAATCCGGCAAAGCATGGTTCATCGGCGTCGACTCCGACCAGGAACTGACGCTTTCGAGCGAACTTGCGGCCATCACGCTGACATCCGGCCTTAAGAACGTCGGCAATTCCATCATCTGGATCTTTGACGAATGGGATGCGGGCCGCACCTACTGGGGCCAGCAGGTTAACCTCGGCCTGACCGAAGGCGGCGTCGGCATCGTGACGGACAAAAACTTTGCAACCGTTGCCCCGCAGGAAGTGCAGGATACGGTCCTGGCTGCCGAAGAAGCGATTAAGAACGGCGAAATCGTCGTTTCCAGCGCCATCGGCGACGACACCAACGGCGTCGTGACCCTGCGTGATTCCATGCAGCCGTAACAAAACGGTCCATAATCTGCGTAAAAAACAGACGTTGGCTTATACAAACGCCGGGGGGGGAGCTATAAGCGGCTCCCCCCGCTTAATACTTTCGGGGAATGGGAAAACGGGAAAACGCACCGCGTCCTGCGAGAATTTCATTCGGAAAAGCACCTGAATTCTTGCATTTGCCGCGCGGTTTCATTAATATTGAAACAAGGTATCCTTTCGCCGGGCGTTCCGTTCCGGCAGGATGGGCATAATCAAATTTTTATTCTGAATCGGGGGAACCCAGTCTATGGAACAAAACGAAACCATCGTTCAGATGAAAGGCATCACCAAGGTATATCCCAACGGGATTGCCGCCAATCAGGAAGTCGATTTTTCCGTGCGGCGCGGTGAAATCCACGCGCTGATGGGCGAGAACGGCGCGGGTAAATCGACGCTGATGAAGATGCTCTTCGGGCTGGAACAGCCGACCGAGGGCGAAATAATCATCAACGGCGAAAAGGTCCAGCTTACGTCGCCCACGGTCGCGATTGCGCACGGTATCGGCATGGTGCACCAGCATTTTATGCTGGTGCCGAGCCTGACGGTCGCGGAGAACATCGTGCTCGGCATGGTGCCGAAGAAGTCCGGCATGCTGATCGACTATAAAAAAGCGCTGGAAATCACGAAAGAGTATTCCGAAAAGTTCAACCTCGCGGTCAACCCGGACGCAAAGGTGATGGATATCCCCGTGGGGATGAAGCAGAAGGTGGAAATCCTCAAAGCGCTGATTCGCGGCGCGAAGATCCTCATTCTGGACGAACCTACGGCGGTGCTGACCACGCAGGAAACCACGGAGCTGTTCAAAGAACTGATCCACCTCAAGGAACAGGGCTATACGATCATTTTTATCTCTCATAAACTCAACGAAATTAAACAGATAACCGACCGGCTGACGATTATGCGCGGCGGCAAGACCATGGGCGTGTTTGAAACGGCTTCCATTACCGAGCAGGAAATCTCCCGGCTGATGGTCGGACGGGATGTTGTGCTCGACGTGGAAAAGGATGCGCCGCATCCGACGGACGTCGTATTGCGCGTGCAGGGTCTGCGCTACACCAACGAGTGGAACAAGCGCATGCTCGACGGCATATCGTTTGCGGTGCGCAAGGGCGAAATTCTGGGTGTTGCGGGCGTTGAGGGCAACGGTCAGCGCGAACTGGTCGATATGCTCTTTGGCCTCAACACGCCTGACGAAGGCGCCGCGAGCGTCGACGGCGAGGATATCGTCGGCAAGCCGCAGTACCGTATCCGAAGGCTCGGCGTTTCACTGGTGCCGGAGGACCGCATGACTTACGGCATTGCCGAGGGCGCGTCGATCGAAGAAAACGTCATTTCGGACCGGTTCACGGAAAAACGGTTCAATCATGGCCCGCTGTTTAACATGAAAGCAATCCACGCCGAAAGCGACCGGCTGATTTCCGACTATACGGTTCTTTGCAAATCCCGCCGTCAGAAGGTGAAGATGCTTTCCGGCGGCAACATTCAAAAGGTCGTCGTCGCACGCGAATTTTCAAGCGATCCGACGCTGATCATTGCCGACCAGCCGACGCGCGGCATCGACGTCGGTGCAACGGAGTTTATCCGCAAAAAGCTGGTCGATCTGTCCCGCGCGGGCGCGGCCGTGCTGCTGGTTTCCGCCGACCTCAACGAGGTTATGGAGCTTTCCGACAGCCTGATCGTGCTTTACGGCGGGAAGATCGCCGCCTATTTTGAGGACACGTCCGAACTGGACGACGTCGTCATGGGTGAATACATGCTCGGCCTGAAGCGCCAGAGCGACGAGGAGATCGGGAGGGTGTGTCATGAAGGGTAAACGGATGCTGATGTTCGAGCTGGTCCGCGGCGCGGCGGCGATTGCGCTGGCGCTCGCGGTCGGAACGATCTTCATTTTTCTCAGCTCGGACGAGCCGCTGAACGCGCTGCGCTATCTCTTGATCGGCCCGCTCGTTTCCCTGAAAAACGGGGTGGCCTCGTTTAATACGCAGGGGCTCTACACGATCCTTGCGGCCATGATCCCAACGATCTTTACCGGCCTTGCCGTCTGCGTGATGTTCTCGAGCAACCAGTTCAACCTCGCCGGCGAAGGCATCGTGATGGTCGGCGGGTTCGTCGCCGCGCTCTGCGGGATCTATGTTCATATGAACACCGGCTGGCACGCCGTGTTCTGTGTGCTCGTGGCGGCCATTGTAGGCGGTATTATCATGCTGATACCGGCGCTGCTTAAGGTGAAACTCGGCGCAAGCGAGATGGTCACGAGCCTGATGCTCAACTATATCTGTATGTACGTCGTGCTGCACTTTTTGAATTACAACTTTGCCGACCGCAGCAAGGGCTCCACGCAGACGTATGCGTTCGATGCGACCGCAAAGATTCCGTCCCTTGTGTCCGGCGGGAGCAAGCTCACATGGGGGTTCGTGGTGGCGCTTGTATTCGTTGTGATCGTGGGATTGTTCATGTACCGCACGCGCTGGGGCTATGCCATCCGCATGATCGGCATCAACCAGGCGTTCTCCAAATATTCCGGCATGAAGGTCGGCGGAACGATCGTGCTTTCGCAGGTTATCGGCGGCGTGCTTTCCGGTATGGGCGGCGGCATCGAGGTGCTTGGACGGTACTCCACGTTCCTCTGGAAGGAGCTGCCGGGTTACGGCTGGACGGGCATTACGATTGCGATTCTGGCGAAGAATAACCCGCTGCTTGTGCCGCTGGCGGCGTTCTTCATTGCATATCTCAACAAAGGCTGCCAGCTTATGGCCACCTATTGCGACGTGCCGAGCGAAATGATCGACATTATTCAGGCGGCGATCTTCCTTTTCTTTGCCGCGGAGCAGTTCCTCTCCGGGTACCGGCAGAAGATCGTGGTGAAAAACACGAGGGCCGATCTTGCCAAAGAATCAGCCGGTTTGGAAGGGGGTGCGAAGTAATGTGGGGACAGTTGCTTGACACGATCTTCAAGGCCGAGTTCCTGTTTTCGGTCATCCGCATTACCGCGCCGATCCTGTTTGCCGCGCTTGGCGCGTTGATCGCCGAAAAAGCGGGCGTGATCAACATCGGCCTCGAGGGCATCATGATGATTTCCGCGCTCTTTGGCGTGCTCTTCAGCTACTGGACGCAGAGCTGGCTGATAGGCGTCGTCGGCGCGCTGATTGTCGGCGTGCTGCTGGGGCTTTTGATGGGATTTTTCTCCCTCAAGCTCAAGACGGACATCATCCTCGCCGGTATCGCGGTCAACATGATGGGTTCGGGCGGAACGATCTTCCTGCTTTACATGTTCACCGGCATGCGCGGCAACACCGGCGCGCTGGTGAGCCCGAACATCCTGATTCCGACGGTCAACATTCCGCTGATTCAGGATATTCCGATCGTCGGCGAAATCCTTTCCGGGCATTCCGTACTGACGTACGTTGCGTTCCTTGCGGTCTACCTCATCTGGGTGCTGCTCTACAAAACGCCGCTCGGGCTGAATATCCGCGCCGTGGGCGAAAATCCCAACGCGGCTTCGAGCGTCGGCGTGAGCGTGCTGAAGATGAAATACATCGCAATCGCAATTTCCGGCGCGCTCGCAGGACTCGGTGGGGCGTTTATGTCCATGTATTACTCACAGGGCTGGAACTCCGGTATGGTCGCCGGGCGCGGGTTCATCGCGCTGGCCGCGGAAGCCATGGGGCGGTGCGAGCCGGTCGGGACCATGCTCAGTTCGCTGCTCTTCGGGCTTGCGCAGGCGCTGCGCACCAAGGTCAGCGGGCTGCAGGGCGTTTCGAGCTATCTCGTTTCGGTGATTCCGTACGTGGTCACGATCCTCGGCCTTGTGATCTATGCCGCCAGCACGCTGAAAAAGGTCAAAAAGCACAGGGCGAAAAAAGCGCAGCTTGAGGTACAGAAATGATGCGGAAAATACCGGTCGTTCTGGACGGAGACCCGGGGCATGACGACGCAATCGCATGGGTGCTGGCAAACGCCAGCCCCATGCTTGCAATCAAGGCCGTGACCTCGGTCTGCGGCAATCAGACGATTGAAAAAACAACCTATAACGCCGGGCGCATTATGACGCTGATCGGTCTGGACGTTCCGCTTGCGGCGGGGCGGGTCAAGCCGCTGGTCGCGGACCCGATCATTGCGCCGACGGTGCACGGGCAGTCCGGGCTGGACGGTCCCGCGCTGCCGGAGCCGAAGCAGAAACCGGCCGATATCGATGCTTGCACGCTGATGGCGCGGGTGCTCGAGGAGAGCAGCGAACCCGTTGTGCTCATCCCGACCGGGCCGCTGACGAACGTTGCGGCGCTGCTGCTTTTATACCCGCACCTGAAAAGCAAGATACGGCATATCTATATGATGGGCGGCGGTATCGCCTACGGAAACTGGACGTGTGCGGCGGAGTTCAACATCCTGGTCGACCCGGAGGCGGCGGACGTCGTGTTCCGAAGCGGCCTGCCGATTACCATGGCCGGTCTGGACGTAACGGAAAAGGCGCTTGTATTTCCGGAGGATTTCGAGCGGATCCGCGCGCTGGGCAACCCCGTCGCAAAAGTCGTCGCCGAATGGCTGGATTTTTTCTACGGGTTCCACCGCAGCCTCGGCTATCCCGGCGCGCCCGTGCACGATGCGGTCGCGGTTGCGGCGCTGGTCAAGCCGGAGCTTATGACGTTTCAGGAAATGTATGTGGAGATCGAAACCACAGGTGACTACTGCCGTGGGGCGACGGTCGGCGACCCGATGGGGCTGTTAAAGAAGCCCGCGAACGTGCGGTGCATTATGGACATCGACCGCAAGGGCTTTGTGGATTTGCTTGCGCAGGCCGCGGAGACCTATTCGGAAGGGGGAAACGAACGTGCGTAAACTGCCGATGCTGCTGGACTGCGATACCGGAGTGGACGACGCGATCGCCATCCTGCTTTCCAAGCATTTAACGAATCTGGAACTCGTCGGCGTAACAAGCGTTGCGGGGAACGTGGAGATTGAAAAAACCACCAGAAACGCGCTCTGTGTGCTGGAACTTGCCGGGATGGAGCACGTTCCCGTCTACCGGGGCGCGGCAAAGCCGATGATGTGCGAACCGATCACGGCATATTACGTGCACGGGCAAAACGGCCTCGGCGACCTTAGCGTGCCGGAGCCGAAGCGCGCGCCGGCGAGCCTGCCCGCGTGGGACGCGATTTACGAAACTGCCAAACGCTATGCCGGCGAGCTGACGATTGTTGCGATCGGGCCGCTGACGAACCTTGGGCTTGCGCTGGCGAAATACAAGGAACTGCCGAAACTGATTTCGCGCATCGTGCTGATGGGCGGCGCGGCGGTCGGCGGCAACGTCACCCCGTCGGCGGAATTTAATATCTATGCCGACCCGGAGGCGGCCGACATGGTGTTCACGTGCGGTGCGGAAGTCGTTATGTGCGGACTGGACGTGACGATGCGCGCATTTCTGACGCCGGAGGAACTCGACGAACTCGGCGAACTGGGGGCCCCGCAGGCGAAATTTGCAAGGGATGCGGCGCAGGGCGTGCTGGCGTTTTCAAAGGGATACGGCCTGCCGGGCATGAGCATGCACGACCCCGTTACGCTTCTGTATGCCGACGACGATTCCTATTTTACGGCGAAGCGCGCGGGTGTGCGCGTGGAGACGAAGGGCAAGCTGACGCGGGGCAAGACCGTGACCGACCTTTACAGCGATAAGCAGATGGAGAAAAACGCTGTTGTTGTAACGGGGATCGACCGGGAGGCGTTCAAGCGCAGGTTGTTCGAGCTGATGACGCAATACGGAAAATAAAACGGAAACGGCTTTTGCAGCAAGCAAAAGCCGTTCATCCTGTCAAAAAAGTCTTTGGGATTGTTAAGGGCCGCGGTCCTTAACCCGTTGATTCCGGCTGCGCCGGTTCATCCGGCGTAACGGATCGCCCGGAACGGGCGGTTTCTCTGTGCTCTTTGCCGCCCGGAAGTCCGAAGGACGAGAGGCAAAGAGCGGTTATCCCGTCAAAAAACAAGTTTTTTGACGGTCTCAACGGCTTTTGCAGCAAGCAAAAGCCGTTGTTTCAAAAATCGATTGTTAAGGGAAGCGTCAGACGGAAATCCGCGCGAACGCTTCCAGCGCGGTACGGATTTCGTGCTCTTCTCCCAGCATGGCGGCCTCTTCGCCGTCCGCGTAGGAGCCGATTGCGTCCAGCGTATCCTGCCGGTATGCAACGACGTTGTTGAGGATGCTCATGCAGCGGATTTTCCGCAGACGGCCGATTACGTACAGCGCGGCGGTTTCCATGTCGCAGCCGAGTACGCCCTGCTTTGACCAGTACGCGTCGATTTCATCCTCGCGGTCGGTATAAAAGCTGTCGTGACTGCGCGCAATACCCGTGTGAAACGCAAAGCCGAGTGCGCGCGCGGCCTCCCGGCAGGCAAACAGCAGCGTTTCGTCTGCAACGGCGGGATAGATCGGGTCAAGGTACGTTTTGCTCGTGCCGTCGTCGCGTACCGCGCCGGACACAAGAATCAGGTCGCCCAGGCTGACTTCCGGCTGGAGCGCGCCGCAGCTGCCGATGCGGATCATGTCCGTTACGCCGAGGTTATGCAATTCTTCCACGGCGATGCCGGCGGAAGCTCCGCCGATGCCTGTGGAAACGGCGAGCACGCGCGTGCCCTTATAATCGCCGGCGAGGCTCTTGAATTCGCGGTTGAAGGCGAGGTCCTGTACGCCGGAAAGGAACGGACGGATGCGTTCAAGCCGCGCCGGGTCGCCCGGCAGGAGCGCGCATGTTGCGCCGTGAGTGCTGTCCAAACGGATATGTGGCTGTAATTGCGGCATAAAATATTCGCTCCTTGTGGTACAATCTTTTATAAGATAATTTTAAGGAAAAAATGTTTCTTCCGCATCCATCATACCACAGCCCTTACAAAATCGACATAAAAGAAATGGAGGCACCCCATTTTGGCGCAGATTCTGAATTTTGGTTCTTTGAACATCGACCACGTGTATTGCGTGGATACGTTCGTGCAGCCGGGTGAAACGAAATCCAGCCTTTCCATGGAGGACCACTGCGGCGGCAAGGGGCTCAATCAGTCCATTGCGGCGGCGCGTGCGGGCGCACAGGTCAGGCACGCGGGCGTTATCGGCCGCGACGGGGACGTGCTGTTCGGCAAGCTCACTGCATGCGGCGTGGACTGCTCGCTCACGAGACGGTCGGAGGGCGTTTCCGGCCACGCGATCATTCAGGTCGACGCCAACGGCCAGAACTGCATCCTGCTCTACGGCGGGACGAACCAGGAACTCACGGAAGCGTATATCGGCGAAGCGCTCGAGGCGTTTGGTTCGGAGGGGCTGGTGCTGCTTCAGAACGAAACCAACCTGGTTGGCAGCGTAATCCGGCGCGCAAAAGAAAAAGGGCTGACGGTCGCGCTCAACGCCGCGCCCATGAACGGCAAGGTTTTTGCCTATCCGCTCGAACTGCTGGACTGGCTTGTGGTCAACGAGGTGGAAGGCGCGACGATTGCGCAGTGTGAACGGGAAGAGGACATTCTCCCGGTGCTGCAGGCGCGTTACCCGCATACAAACATTCTTCTTACTCTCGGCGGGCGCGGCTCGGTTTGCCTGCAAAACGGGGAAACGACCAAATTCGGTGCGTACCATGTAAAAGCGGTGGACACCACGGCGGCAGGCGACACGTTTTCCGGATATTTTCTGAATGAAATTCTGGACGGTGCTTCCGCGTCCGACGCGCTGGCGCTGGCCACCGCCGCTGCGGCGCTCTGTGTGCAGACCATGGGCGCGGCGGACTCCGTGCCGCCGCGCGCGCGTACGCTGGAAGCGATTCGTTCCGGCGAACTGGGCGCGCTCTCCGAATGGGGAGGCTGGCGATGACGGACGTTTTATACGTCGATTGCTGTATCCGCGGGGAAGAATCCCGCACGCGGAAACTCGCCGAAGCATTTCTGGCTGGCTTGGAGCAGACAGGCAATTATTCGGTTGAGCGGCTGATCCTCATGGACGAACCGCTGCTGCCGCTCACGGGCGGATTTTTCCGGCAACGCGAATGTCTGCTGGAGGAAGGCGGGCTGAACCACCCGCGTTTCCGCTATGCGCACCGGTTCCAAAGCGCGGAGCGGATTGTGATCGCCGCGCCGTTCTGGGATTTGAGTTTTCCGGCGCTGCTGAAAATCTATATCGAAAACCTCTGTGTGGAGGGAATTACCTTCGGCTGTGACGAGCAAAACGGCTGTTTCGGCGTTTGCAGGGCGGGCCGGATGCTGTTTCTGACCACGCGCGGCGGTGCGCTGGAAGGTTCGCCGATGGACAACGGCACGAAATACCTGCGCGATATGGCGGCTTTTTTCGGCATTCCGCGCTTTGATTACGTGGCGGCGGACGCGATGGATTTGGGGCTGGAGCCGCCGGAAGAAATATTAGGCCGCGCAATTCTGCGCGCGCAGAAAATTGTAAAAACGTTTTAAACGCAGTTCTGCCGTCCGAGGTGGATTTGTCGAAAGGGAGTTAAACCGGAAATGAAAGCGGTCGTCTATGAAAAACCGGGCTGCGTCCGACTGACGGACGTGCCCATGCCGAAAATCCTCGATCCGCGCGACGCGATTGTGAAGGTGACGCGCGCTTCGATCTGCTCAAGCGATCTGCACATCCGAAACGGCGCGGTGCCGCGCGCAAAGCAGGGCGTTGTGCTGGGGCACGAATTCGTGGGCGAAATTGTCGAAACCGGCGCGGGCGTAAAAAAGCTAGCCGCCGGAGACCGGGTTGCGGTCAACGTGGAGAGCTTTTGCGGCGAGTGCTTTTTCTGCCGCAGGGGGTACGTGAACAACTGCGTCGAAGGCGGCTGGGAACTGGGCTGCCGTATAGACGGCGGGCAGGCGGAATACTGCCG
>ERZ795053.4604-NODE-4604-length-14813-cov-9.516940_pt1 | contig 14813 bp, 15 predicted proteins | sample MGYA00375137_ERZ795053 | MGnify/ENA primary metagenome ERZ795053 (study PRJEB30182, sample SAMN05720284) | activated sludge metagenome | isolation source: Anaerobic digester | place: Hong Kong | collected 2014-12-17 ... | reverse complement strand
GCGCCCAGGTGCAGAGCTTGGCGATCATCGGGTCGTAGTACATCGAGATCTCGCCACCCTCGAAGACGCCGGTGTCGTTGCGCACGACGCGCGCCGCCTCGCGGATCTCCGCCGGCGGGCGGTAGCGCGTGAGCCGGCCGATCGAGGGCAGGAAGTTGCGATAGGGATCCTCGGCATAGAGCCGGCTCTCGATCGCCCAGCCGTCGAGCGTCACGTCGTTCTGGGCGATCGCCAGCTTCTCGCCCGCCGCCACCCGGATCATCTGCTCCACGAGATCGATGCCGGTGATCAGCTCGGTCACGGGATGCTCGACCTGCAGCCGCGTGTTCATCTCGAGGAAATAGAAGTTGCGCGCGCCGTCGACGATGAATTCCACGGTCCCGGCCGAGCAGTAGTCGACCGCCTTGGCCAGCGCGACGGCCTGCTCGCCCATCGCCCGGCGCGTCTCCGCATCGAGAAAGGGCGAGGGCGCCTCCTCGATGACCTTCTGGTTGCGCCGCTGGATCGAGCATTCCCGCTCGCCCAGGTAGATGCAATTGCCGTGCTTGTCGCCGAGCACCTGGATCTCGATGTGCCGCGGCTGGGTGACGAACTTCTCGATGAAGATGCGGTCGTCGCCGAAGCTCGAGGCCGCCTCCGAGCGCGACCGCTCGAAGCCCTCGCGCGCCTCCGCCTCGTCCCAGGCGATGCGCATGCCCTTGCCACCGCCGCCCGCCGAGGCCTTGATCATCACCGGATAGCCGATCTCGGAGGCGATCCGGGCCGCGTGCTCCGCATCGTCGATCAGCCCCATGAAGCCCGGCACCGTCGAGACGCCCGCCTCGGCGGCGAGCTTCTTCGAGGTGATCTTGTCGCCCATCGCCTCGATGGCGCCCACCGGCGGGCCGATGAAGGCGACACCCTCCGCCGCCAGCGCCGCCGCGAAATCCGCCCGCTCCGACAGGAAGCCGTAGCCCGGATGCACCGCCTGGGCGCCGGTGGCGCGCAGGGCCTCCAGGATGCGCTCGATGACGATATAGGACTGGCTCGCCGGGGCCGGGCCGATATGCACCGCCTCGTCGGCCATGCGCACATGCAGGGCATGGGCATCGGCGTCCGAATGCACGGCGACGGTCGCGATGCCCATCCGCCGGGCGGTCTTGATGACCCGGCAGGCGATCTCGCCCCGATTCGCGATCAGGATCTTCTCGAACATCGTTCCTCGCTCGCTCCTCCGCTCCGCCTCTCGCTCGGTCTGGGGTCCGTCACGGACCCATGGTCGGGCCCTGGCCCGGGATGAAGCCCGACGAAAGGTTGTCCTGCTGCAGCATCTGGTCGTTCAGCGCCGCGCGGTTCTCGGGCGAGGCCTCGGGGGCCGAGCCGGTCGCGCAGGCGGCGGTCATCAGCACGGCGGCGAGGCACGCCAGTCCCTTGGTGCGTTTCATCGTCTCGCTTCCTCTCGGTTGGCGCCTTCCGGCGCAGGATCGCAGCGCGACGAGGCGGATGCCGGCGTCATCCATCCTCGAAGGCTTCCGGAAAACTCGCGCGCGCCCGCGCCTCGTCGATCACCAGCCGCGCCTCGTAGCTCGCCGGGTCGAAGGGGTCGTCGGCCGGCAGGATCTCGCGCCCGAAGAGCCAGCCGAGCCGGCCGGCGTCGAGATTGCCGCGCTCGAAGGGCTCCGCCCCGAACTGCGCCCAGAGCGCGGCCAGGAACTCCCGGTCGGCGGCGCGGTCGAGGGGCCGGCGGTCGGCGAAGCGCTCGCGCGCCTTGAGCGGCGTCGCACCGTCGCGCGCCGCCCGGCGGATGGTGAACTGCAGGTCGGTTCCGGGCAGCCGGCCGGGGAAGCCGCGATGCTTCAGCATGGCCGCCCCCGGGCGGTCCCGCGCTCGCCGGCGGCCGGGTGCGGCGCCGGCCTCAATCCTCGCCGAGATGCATCACCGCCACGCCCATCGAGACGGCCCCGAAGGTGAGCGCGGTCTGGAAGAAGAGCAGGAAGGTCGCCAGCCCGCTGGTGTCGCTCTCGAGCAGCCCCGCCAGCCCGGCGACGTCGAACCAGATCAGCACCAGAAGGAAGCTGCAGCCGATGACCATGCCGTTCGCGATATGGACGAGCATGAAGCGAATGAGTTTTGGCAGCGACATCCAGAGGCGGCGCATGGCGTAAGCTCCCGTCCCGAGCCATGCCATGACATAGGGCGCCACCGGCCGCCTGTCCATCGCATGCGGCCGGAACGCATAGCGAGATCGCATTTGGCGCCGCAGCCCCGTTCGGCCGAGATCCGGGCCCGCCTAGTGTCGCCATCGGGCCTGGCGGGCACCGCCGGGCAGCGCCCGCCCCGCCCCCGTTACGCCGAAGGCGTGCCTCCGGCACGACGCGGGCGCTTCGCTCCCTCCCGGGCCGGGCGCTGCCCTCATCTTGTGGCGGGACGGTCGTGCCGGGGACGATGCGCATCAAATGCCATCGGCCCACTGGACGGCCGGCGACCCGACTGGTCGCTTCCATGCGCCGCACTCCCGCCCGCCCGCTCACAGCGGAATGTTGTCGTGCTTCTTCCACGGGGTCTCCGCGCGCTTCGAGCGCAGGCCGGCGAAGGCCCGGGCCACCCGCCGCCGGGTGGAATGCGGCATGATCACCTCGTCGATGAAACCCTTCTCCGCCGCCACGAAGGGATTGGCGAAACGCGCCTCGTAGTCCCGCGTCCGCGCCGCGATCTTCTCCGGCTCGCCGAGCTCGGAGCGATAGAGGATCTCCACCGCGCCGCGCGCGCCCATCACCGCGATCTCCGCCGTCGGCCAGGCGTAGTTGACGTCGCCGCGCAGATGCTTGGAGCTCATCACGTCATAGGCGCCGCCATAGGCCTTGCGGGTGATGACGGTGACCTTGGGCACCGTCGCCTCGCCATAGGCGAAGAGCAGCTTGGCGCCGTGCTTGATGATGCCGCCGAATTCCTGCGCCGTGCCCGGCAGGAAGCCCGGCACGTCGACGAAGGTCAGGATCGGGATCGAGAAGGCGTCGCAGAAGCGCACGAAGCGCGCCGCCTTGCGCGCCGAATCGATGTCGAGGCAGCCGGCCAGCACTAGCGGCTGGTTGGCCACCACCCCGATCGTCGAGCCCTCCAGCCGGATGAAGCCGGTCAGGATGTTCTTGGCGTATTCCGCCTGGATCTCGAAGAAATCGCCCTCGTCGGCGACCTTCCGGATCAGCTCCTTCATGTCGTAGGGCGTGTTCGCATTGGGCGGGACCAGCGTGTCGAGGCTCTCCTCGATGCGCTCGGGCGAATCGTAGAAGGGGCGCACCGGCGGAACCTCGCGGTTCGACAGCGGCAGGAAGTCGAAGAGCCGGCGCACCTCCATCAGCGCGACGATGTCGTTCTCATAGGCGCCGTCGGCGACCGAGGACCGCGTGGTATGGGTCTTCGCGCCGCCGAGATCCTCGGCGGTGACCACCTCGTTGGTCACGGTCTTCACCACGTCCGGGCCGGTCACGAACATGTAGGAGGAATCGCGCACCATGAAGATGAAGTCGGTCATCGCCGGCGAATAGACCGCGCCCCCGGCGCAGGGGCCCATGATCACCGAGATTTGCGGCACCACGCCCGAGGCGAGGATGTTGCGCTGGAAGACCTCGCCATAGGCGGCGAGCGATCCCACGCCCTCCTGGATGCGCGCGCCGCCGGAATCGTTGATCCCCACCACCGGCGCGCCGTTGCGCATGGCCATGTCCATGATCTTGCAGATCTTCTGGCCATGGGTCTCGGAGACCGAGCCGCCGAAGACCGTGAAGTCCTGGCTGAAGGCATAGACCTGCCGGCCGTTGATCGTGCCCCAGCCGGTGACGACGCCGTCGCCGGGATAGCTGGTCGATCCCATGCCGAACTCGGCGCAGCGATGCGCCACGAACATGTCGAATTCCTCGAAGCTGCCCTCGTCGAGCAGCACCTCGAGGCGTTCGCGCGCCGTCAGCTTGCCCTTGGCGTGCTGCCCGTCGATGCGGCGCTGTCCCCCGCCGATCCGCGCCTCGGCGCGGCGGTCTTCGAGCTCTTCGAGGATGTGCTTCACGCGCCCCTTCCCCCCTGCGGCCTGGGGCATGCATTGCCAGATCGCCCGGACCGCGGCAAGCGGACATCGGCAGATTTGCAAAGTGTATTGCAAAGGTGCGCTGCGAATTGCAATATTGCGAAGTCATGGCACAGCAGGCCAAGCTCTATGCCGGGGTCAAGCTGCGCGAGATCCGCGCGCGGCTGCGGCTGACCCAGGCCGAATACGCGGCGCGGCTCGGCGTCTCGCTCTCCTATCTCAACCAGATGGAGAACAACCATCGCCCGGTCTCGGCGCGGGTCATCCTCGCCCTGGTCGAGGAATTCGCCGTCGACGTGAGCGAGCTCGCCGCCGGCGCCCACGAGCGCATCGTCGCCGACATGCGCGAGGCCCTGGCCGATCCGGTCTTCGGCATGGCGCCGCCCCCCGGCGACATCCAGCTCGTCGCCTCCAACGCCCCCAACTTCGCCCGCGCCTTCCTCACCCTGCACCGGGCGCATCGCGAGACCCAGGACCGGCTCGCCCAGCTCAACGAGGCCATCGGCCGCGAGGAGGGCGCGCTCAGCCCGCTGCCCTGGGAGGAGGTGCGCGACTTCTTCCACTATTGCGACAATTACATCGACGCCATCGACCGCGCCGCCGAACGCCTGGCCTCGCAGCTCGCCCCCGGCGACCGCCGCGCCGCGCTCGAGGCCAGGCTCGCCGAGCGCCACGGCATCACCCTCGCGAGCGAGCCCGGCGGGCCGCTGCGCCGCTTCGACGCCGGGGCGCGCAGGCTGACCCTCGCCGCTGAGGCTGCCCCGGCGAGCCAGGTCTTCCAGGCGCTGCACCAGATCGCGATGATCGAGCACGACGACCTGCTCGAGGCGACGCTCGATCTCGCGCGCTTCCGCACCGAGGCCGCACGGGCGATCTGCAAGACCGGGCTCGCCAATTACTTCGCCGGCGCCGCCCTCCTGCCCTATGGCCGCTTCCTCGAGCGCGCCGGCGCGGCGCGCCACGACATCGAGGCGCTGGCGCTCGAATTCCAGGCCTCCATCGAGCAGGTCGCCCAGCGCCTTTCCACCCTGCAGCGCCCCGGCGCCAAGGGCGTGCCCTTCTTTTTCGTGCGCGTGGACCAGGCCGGCACCATCACCAAGCGCCATTCCGCCACGCGGCTGCAATTCGCCCGCTTCGGCAGCGCCTGCCCCTTGTGGAACGTGCATCGGGCCTTCGAGACCCCGGGCCGCTTCCTGCGGCAGCTGGCCGAGACCCCGGACGGCGCGCGCTATCTCTGCCTCGCGCGCGACGTCTCCAAGCCCGGCGGCAGCTTCCGCGCGCCGGTGCGGCGCTACGCGATCGGCCTCGGCTGCGAGATCGCCCATGCCGGCGCGCTGGTCTATGCCGACGATCTCGACATGCGCAACGACGCCGCCTACCAGCCGATCGGCGTCTCCTGCCGCATCTGCGAGCGGCGCGACTGCCACCAGCGCGCCGTCCCGCCGCTCGAACGACCGCTCACCGTCGACCCCGACGAGCGCGGCCTGCTGCCCTACCGGATCGGTTAGGCCGGGATCCCCGCCGCTTGAAATCGGCGACATCCGGATGGCTCGGTCGGCCAGGGACAACCCGAACCGGCGACAGCGAGGCATCGCCTCGCGCCGGTTCGTCGGTTGGAGCGCGCGAGCGCGGAGGTCGCGGGGTGTGGGGTTCCGTCGCCGGTGGGTAGTCCGCGAAGAGAACGCGGCGCCTTCACACGGGCCGGGCTCGGGTCCGATGCGCTCCTCTGCAGACCGGATCACCCGTTCCGGGCGGATTTCGCTGCACCGCTACCGGTTGACCAACCCCAAGGCTCGGGCCGGATCTCCGGCTGCGTTGCGCGCTGTCCGAACGGCGCGCAGCGCAGCCTCCGCCGGCCTAGAACTTGTAGACCGCGCCGAGCAGCAGATCGACGGTCTCGACCTGGGATTCCCACGACAGATTGCCCGGCCCGCTCAGAGTGCCGCTGTCGGTCGCGAAATACCGAACCTCGCCGATGATGTCCCAGCTCGGGTTCACCGCATAGCCGACGCCGCCGATCAACTGCCAGGCGAAGGCATTGTCCCGCTTGAACGAGCCGATGTCGTCGATGTCCGATTCCATGTTGGCCCAGCCGAGGCCGCCGCCGACATAGGGCTGCACCGCACCACCCGCACCCATCCCGTCGAACTTGTAGAGCGCGTTCAGCATGACCGCGTTGGAATTGGTCGAGCCGCCGCTCTCGCCGATGCCGGACAGGTCGGTGGTCGTGTCGGCGTCGCGATAGGCGTATTCCAGCTCCAGCCCGAAGTTCGGCGTATAGTCGTAGCCGACCGCCGCGCCGAGCACGTAGCCGGTGTCGTAGCTGGCGTCGCCATCCGCGAGGAAGCTGCCGCCGCTGTTCACGTCGCCCGACTGGTCCTGCAGCCATGTCGCGCCGCCGAAGCCCTTGACGTACCACTGCCCGCCGCTCATGAAGCCCTGCGCCGAAGCCGCTCCGGCGGAAAGCATCGCCCCCGCCGCCAGGGCGACCGCGAGTTTCGTGCGATCGAAGCCGTTCATTCTGCCCTCCTGTGCTGTCCGTGCCCGATCCGGGCGAAATGCTCCTCATGTTGGGGCGCCGCCCGCGAAGGTCAACGGCGCGCCCCGGGATTTCCGCATGGGCCGCGAGCTCGGGCCAAGGGAACTGCATCTGGCAACGCACCCCCTCCACCTGGGTTCCGGGCGCGCCCAGTGCAGCCATCCCGCCCGGCGGGCACCGCCGGGCAGCGCCCGCCCCGCCCCGTCACGCCGAAGGCGTGCCTCCGGCACGACGCGGGCGCTCCGCTCCCGCCGGGCCGGGCGCTGCCCTCATTTTGTAGCGGGATGGTCGAAGCAAAAGGATTGTGCTCCAGATACGTGGCCCCCGAGCCCCGTCCCCCGCCCTTGCAATGCCCGCCGCCCGCGTCCAAGATCGCCCGGGGAGGAGGGAGCCATGGTCGAGGAACCGGCAGGCGCGTCTCCGCGCATCTCGCGGAAGGCACTTCTGGAGGCCTTGGCCGCGCTGGTCCTGCTCGCGCTCGCCTTCGCCGGCATCGCCGCCTCGGACGTCTCCGCGGCAGGCACGCAAGGCTACTGGACCCTGATCACCGTGGTCTTCGCCCTGGCCTCGCTCGCGGTCGACTGGCAGCAGTCGGGCGCGGATTTCCGCGGCTCGCGCAGCGCCCTCCGGCTCGGCCTGCACTGGGCAGGGGTCTTCGCTTCGGTCCAGGTCGTCTATTTCTTCATCGCCTCGGGCCGGCTGGCGAATGCCGACACCGGGCTCGTCAACGGGCTGATCCTCGCCCTGGGCACCTTCCTCTGCGGCGTCCATGTCAGCTGGCGCCTGATGGTGCTTGGGCTGGCGCTCGGCCTCGCCACCGGCGCGGTCGCCTATGTGGAGCAGTATCTCTGGGTGCTGCTCGGCCTCGCGCTGCTCGCCGTCGCCGCACTCCTGCTCGGCACGCGGCTGACCCACCGAACTGCCGCCTGACCGCCGCCGGGTTACACGAAGCGGGCGAGGGCGGTGCAGCCTTACCGCCGATCGACACCGGTCGATCGGGCAGGAGATTGCCTGCCCGCGCTGAACCGGAATCGACTGCGAGGCCCGGCGGACCGGCCCTCTCGGCGGTCAGAAGCTGTAGGCCGCGCCCAGGAGCAGGTCGAAGCTCTCGAAGCCGGAGTCGAGCGAGAACCCGTCCGCCCCGTCGAGCGAGCCGCTGTTGACCGAATACCAGCGCGCCTCGCCCATCAGCGTCCAGTCCGGCGAGATCCGGTAGCCGACGCCGCCGATCAGCTGCCAGGCGAAGAGCCCGTTGTTGTCGAAGGATCCGTTGTCCTCGGTCTGCAGGTCGATGTTCGCCCCGCCGATGCCGGCGCCGAAATAGGGCTGGAAGGCGCCGTCCGCCCCCATGCCGTCGAGCCGGTAGATCGCATTGACCATCACCGCGTTCGAGCGCGTGTCGCCGCTGACCTGACCCTTCAGATCCGCCTGCCGGAAGCCGTATTCCAGCTCCACGCCGATGTTCGGGGTGTAGTTGTATCCGACCGCGACCCCGAGCACGTAGCCGGTGTCGTAGTCGAGCTTGACGTCGATATCGGTGCCGCCGCCGAGGAACTGCAGCTCGTTCTCCTCGCCCGAGGGCCAGGTCGCGCCGCCGAAGCCCTTGAGATAGAAGGAGCCGCCGAACCCCTGCGCCGAGGCCGCGCCCGCGCCGGCCACCAGCGCCGCGATCGCCGCGGCCGCGAAGAACGTCGATCGTCCCGTCATGATCTCACCTCGATCAGCATTGCGCGATGGCGCATCTTCGGCGCGGCCGCCGCCGTGGTGAAGATGCCCCGGCAGCTTCTCCGCGGCTGTTGCGGGCCGGCAACAAGTGCCGGCACCGCAGCCGCGCGGGACGCGCCGGACCGCCCTCAGGGCAGGAGCCGGGTCGTGCCGTCGGCGCTCTGGATCACCTGCACCCGCTGGCCCATCGAGAAGACCGGCTCGGCCTGGATGACCGCGATGGTGCGCCCGTCGTCGAGCCGGACCGTCCATTGCGTCGACTGGACCGTGGTCGCCGCCCCGGCCACCCGGTTGCCGGCCGCGGCACCCGCGGTCGCGCCCGCTACCGTCGCGATGTCCTTGCCGAGGCCGCCCCCGACCTCGTTGCCGAGCAGCCCGCCGGCCAGGCCGCCGGCGAGCGTGCCCACGACCTCGGCCGTCTTGTTGCCGCCCTGAACCTGCACCGGCTGCGCGCCGATGATCTCGCCGAAGGAGACCGACTGCGCGCCCTGCGCCTGATTGGCGCTGACGAGGTTCCCGGTATTCTGCGGCGTGCAGCCCAGAAGGCCCAGCGCCACCAGCGCCGCGCCGGAGACCTTCGCGAAATCCGTCATTCTCATCCTGTTTGCCTGCCTTTCAATCCTGTCGTCCGTCCGGACAACCCGGACCGGGATTCTGAAACCCGATTGCGGCGAAAATGTCCACCACGTCATGCCCGCACGTCCGGGTCAGTCAGCTTGCGGTGCTCCTGCAGCGCGAAGCGGTCGGTCATGCCGGCGATGTAGTCCGAGACCACCCGCGCCCGCGCGCCGGTCTCGAGCCGGGCGCAGGCGTTCCATTCCGGCGGCATGAGCTCCGGCGCGCCGAGGAACATCTCGAAGAGCTCGCGCACCACCGCGCGAGCCTTGCGCCGCATCCGCTGCACGGTCCAGTGTCGGTACATGCGGTGATAGAGAAACTCGCGGATCACCTTCAGCTCCGCGAAGCTCGCCTCCGAGAAGCGCACGACCGGCACGCCGAGATGGCGGATCGCCGCGGCGTCCTTCGGGTCGTGCTCGGCGATCCGTGCCCGGCTCGTGGCCAGCACGTCCTCGACCAGGAGCCCGAAGAAGCGCCGCAGCGCCTCGTGCTCGCGCCGCGCCGGCGCCAGCCCCGGCCAGCGCGCGTCCACCTCGGCGATGCAGCGCCCGATCAGCGGCAGCGCGCGCAGATCCTCGAGGCTGAAGAGCCCCGCGCGCAGCCCGTCGGCGAGATCGTGGTTGTTGTAGGCGATGTCGTCGGAGATCGCCGCCACCTGCGCCTCGGCGCTGGCATGGGAGTCGAGCTCCAGATCGTGCCGCGCGGTATAATCCGCCAGCGCCGCCGGCACCTCGCCCGTCACCGGGCCGTTGTGCTTGGCGATGCCCTCGAGCGTCTCCCAGGTCAGGTTCAGCCCGTCGAACTCGGCGTAATGCGCCTCGAGCCGCGTGACGATGGTCAGGGCCTGGGCGTTGTGGTCGAACCCGCCCCAGGGCTCCATCACCGCCTGCAGCGCCTCCTCGCCGGTATGGCCGAAGGGCGGATGGCCGAGGTCGTGGGCGAGCGCCACCGCCTCGGCGAGCTCCTCGTTCAGCCCCAGGGTGCGCGCGATCGTGCGCGCGACCTGCGCCACCTCGATCGAATGCGTCAGCCGGGTGCGGTAGTAGTCGCCCTCGTGCTCCACGAAGACCTGGGTCTTGTGCTTGAGCCGCCGGAAGGCGGAGGAATGGATGATCCGGTCGCGGTCGCGCTGGTAGCAGGACCGGTGCGTGGAATCCTCCTCCGCGAAGAGCCGGCCCCGGCTGATCGCGGGCGAGGTAGCGAAGGCTGCGGTCATCGGGTCGCTTTCGGTCGGCGGCACGGGCGGCTTCCCCGATGTCTAGACCATCGCCGCCCGGGCCGGAAGCACCGCCGAGCGACGCGCCTTGTGCCAGTGAAATTGCATCCGGCAACGCGACCCCGCCAGGCTGAGTTCCGGGCGCGCCTAGCGCCGCCATCCCGCCCGGCGGGCACCGCCGGGCAGCGCCCGCCCCGCCCCAAGGCGGGCGCTCCGCTTCCGCCCGGGTCAGGCGCCGCCCTCATTTTGGTGTGGGACGGTCGAATAAGAAGGAATGAACGCCGTGTACGAGCGCCCCGAGCCTCCCCGCCGGCCGCTTGCCATGCGGCAAGGCCGCCCCTATCTCTCACGGGAACACGCCATCCGGGCCGAGCCATGCAGATCGCCATTCCCCCCAGGGTCACCGACCGCGCCTTTCAGCGACTGCAGGAGATCGGCGGGGACGACCCGCAATGCCTGCGCGTCGCCGTCGAGGGCGGCGGCTGCTCCGGCTTCCAGTACGACATGCATCTCGAACCCGCTCCCGCCTCCGACGACCTGGTGCTGGAGAAGGACGGGGCGCGGGTTTTGATCGACCCGGTCTCGCTGCCCTTCCTCGCCGACGCCGAGATCGACTTCGCCGACGAGCTGATCGGCGCCCGCTTCGTGGTCCGCAACCCCAACGCCACCTCCTCCTGCGGCTGCGGCACCTCCTTCTCGATCTGACCCGCGGCGGATCGAGGCAAGCGGCCGGGATGCCCCGTCCACCTTCTGCCCGAGTGATTTATCGGGCCGGCCGGACCGGCAGCGCGGCTGTCCAGCCGGCGCGAAGGCCGCGGCTTCAAGCGAAGCCGGCCAGCACCTCGCCGACCGACCGTGCGGCCGGGCCGCTCAGATAGGGCCGGATGTTCTCCGCGAACCAGGGGGCCGCCACGTTCGACGAGACATCCTTCAAGGTCGCGAGATCGGCATAGCCGACGACGACGATGGCCTCCTCCTCCCCGGCCCGCAGCAGCAGCGCCGAGGTCACGCCCGGCCGGGAGCCCCTGAGCCCGGCGGCGAAATCTCCGAACCTGCGCGCCATCTCCGCCCAGTCGGCATCGGCGCGGATCGGCAGGTGATTGACGACGAAATGCATCGCTGGAGCCTCGCGCTCGCATGGGGCCGCGGCGGCATGGGGCGCTGCCAAGGCCCGGTCCCGCAGTCTCGCACGGCGGGCGCGGGCCGGCCAGCCGGCGCGAGGCCAAGGCATGGCGTTTTCCGGCCCGCCGCCCTTGCGGTGCCCCGGCCCCGCTCCTAGGCTCCGCCCAGGCCAGCGCGGGATCCCGGGATGAAGATCGCCTCCTTCAACATCAATGGAATCAAGGCCCGCCTGCCGGCCCTGCTCGACTGGCTGGCCGAGGCCCGGCCCGACGTGGCCGTGCTGCAGGAGATCAAGTCGCTCGACGAGGCCTTCCCGCGGTCCGAAATCGAGGATGCGGGGTACAATATCGCGACCCATGGGCAGAAGGGCTTCAACGGCGTCACGATCCTCTCCCGCCTGCCGCTCGAGGACGTCGCCCGCGGCCTGCCCGGGGACGATTCCGACGACCAGGCGCGCTGGATCGAGGCGACGGTCGTGGGCGAGCATGCCGCCCTGCGCATCTGCGGCCTCTACCTGCCCAACGGCAATCCCGCGCCCGGCCCGAAATACGACTACAAGCTCGCCTGGATGGAGCGGTTGCAGCATCGCGCCGCGGCGCTACTGCAGGCGGAGGACGCGGCGGTGATCCTGGGGGATTTCAACGTCATCCCGCAGGCCGAGGACTGCCGCGACCCCAGGGACTGGGAAGCGGACGCGCTCTTCCTGCCCCCGACCCGCGCCGCCTTCCACCACCTGGTCAATCTCGGCCTGACGGACGCGCTGCGCGCCACCGACGCGAGCCCCGGCATCTATACCTTCTGGGACTTCCAGGGCGGGGCCTGGCAAAAGAACAACGGCATCCGCATCGACCATGTGCTGCTGACGCCGCAGGCCGCCGACCGCCTGACGGCCTGCGGGATCGACAAGGAGGTCCGCAGCCGCGAAAGGCCCTCCGACCACGTTCCGATCTGGGTGACGCTCGACGCCTGAGACGCGCGCCGCCCGTCGACTTCCATTCCACCCAGGGCCGGGTGCCCCCGGCCCGATCGGCCAGCGGCGATCGGCGGGAAGGCTGCGCCCCCTCGCCATGCCACGCGACTCCAGGCGATCGTCCCCCTTGGTACCGCCGCCTTCCCCTCGCGGATTTGGCACGTGACAAATCCGCGCGCGCCTGCCTGCCCCTCGGCAGGCGCGACAAGCGCGCCCGCCCAGTCAGGCGCGCGCGGATTACCCGCTGCCGGTGAAACCCAACCCCCCTCGGCCTACGCGCTCACGCGCTCCGGCCGACGAACCGGCGCGAGGCAGTGCCTCGCCGATGCCGGTTCGGGGCAACCCTCTGGCGATCGATTCACCCGGATGCCATGAGACGTCACCCCGTCGCCCGGTCGCTCACCACATCCGCCCCGAAGAGCCAGTCGAACCGCCCGGTCAGCAGGCCCGGCGCCGCGGCGCTCACCGCCCGCAGCCCCAGATGCGCGGCATCGCGCATGCCCGGCCGCAGGTGGAAGATCCGGCCGTTCCGCGCCGAAGCCCGCTGCACCCGCCCCGCCCGCGGCGCCCGCCGCGCCTCGTAGGCGAGCAGCCCGCGCTCCGGCGTCTCCGCCACGTCGAGCTCGGCGGCCAGGACCCAGGCATCCTCCAGCGCCATGGTCGCGCCCTGCGCCAGATAGGGCAGCATCGGATGGCAGGCATCGCCCAGGAGCGCGATCCGGCCCGTCACCCAGCGCGGCAGCGGCGGATGATCGAAGAGCCCCCAGAGGAAGGTCTCCTCCACCCCCTCGAGCAGATCCGCCGCCGGCCCGCCCCAGTCGGCGAAGGCCCGGCGCAGATTGGCCGGATCGTCCGCTTCCATCCAGCCCTCCGCCGTCCAGGAGGCGCGCTCCTCGACGGCCACGAAATTGACCTGCCGCCCGCCGCGCAGCGGATAGGTGACGAGATGCCGCCGCGGCCCGACCGTGACCCGCGCCACCTCGGCGAGGCCCGGCGCGCCCAGCCGCGCCGCATCGACCAGCCCCCGCCAGGCCACATGGCCGGTGAAGCGCGGCGACTGCCCCTCCAGCCAGTCGGCGCGCAGGCGCGAGCGGATGCCGTCCGCGCCGACGACGATCTCCGCAGCATGCTCGGGGCCCGCCTCCGGCACCACCCGGAGCCCCTGCGCGGTTTCCGCGACCTGGGTGATCGCCGTGCCGAGGCGCAGCTCGACGCCGGCCTCGCGCGCGGCCTCCGCCAGCAGCGCCAGCAGATCGGCGCGGTGGAAATGCCAGTAGGGGCGGCCGTAGCGCGCGACACTGGTCGGGCCCAGCGGCACCCGGGCGACGATGCGGTCGGAGCGATGGTCGCGCAATTCGATGCCCCGGGGGAGACCGGCCCGGGCCTCGGCGGCATCGCGCATCCCCAGCGCCTCCAGGACCGCCACGCCGTTGGGGGCGACCTGCAAGCCGGCGCCGACCTCGCCGAGCGCCGGTGCCCGCTCGAAGACCGTGACCCTGGCCCGCCGCTGCGCCAGCGCCGTGGCGGCGGCGAGGCCGCCGATCCCCGCGCCGATCACCGCGATTTCGCGTCCCGCAAGCGCCATGCCATCCCCCCGGTCCGGACGGCCGCTCTATAGGACAGACTGCGCCCGGCGTCAGGCCGGAATCGACCCGCCTCCGCCTTCCGCCGGCGGCCCGGCTAGCGACCGGCGCTCCGCAACAGGCGCTGCGCCTCGGCCCTGAGCTCGCCCGCCCGCAGCACGAGCGCCTCTTCGGCGGCGGCCGCGCGCCGCTGCTTGGGGGCGAAGCCGGAGGCGGCCATCGGCATGGCGGCCGCCGCCGACCGCGCCGGCCGGATCGCCGCGATCATTCCCACCAGCCGGCCGGCGCGGTCGAACATCGGCCCGCCCGAGAACCCCGGCCGCACCCCGGGAAGAAGGGCGACGAGCGCGGGACCGAAGCCGGTCGAATCGTTGGCCGGGTTGATGACGCGCCCGGCCAGCTCCAGCCGCGGCAGTCCGCGCCGGCCGCCGCCCGCGTCGATCCCGGCCGCAACCACCGCGAGCCCGGCGACGCGGGGCGCATCCTCCCCCGGCACCGGCGGCGCGAGGCCGCCCGGCACCGAAAGCACCGCGAGATCCATGCGCGGGCTGATCGCGAGCACCTTTCCCGCACCCCTGGCACGCCCCGGACCGGAGGCGACGAGTTCGAGGCGCCCGCCGGGCCGAAGCCCGCGCACCACATGGGCATTGGTGACCGCGAGCCCGTCGGCGATCACGAAGGCCGATCCGACGATCCGGCCGTTGAAAACCGTGAGGTGATGGTCGAGCGCCCGCCCCCCGCTTTCGGAGGCGTCGCCACGAAAACCCAGCACGCAGGCGAAACCCAGGATGACCGTCGCGACGATCATCCCCCTGCGGCGCACGGAAGGCCGCGCGCCGACACCCAGTCGGTCACCCATGATTTTCCCCACCCCAGGCGCCGGACCCCCATGCCGGCGCACGGGGCAGACGCTAGGCCGCAGCCCTTACCGCCGGCCTAACGCGGCCCGGCTCAGTGCCTAAACTTGAGCGTTAACGATTTCC
>ERZ795053.4603-NODE-4603-length-14814-cov-5.664882_pt1 | contig 14814 bp, 12 predicted proteins | sample MGYA00375137_ERZ795053 | MGnify/ENA primary metagenome ERZ795053 (study PRJEB30182, sample SAMN05720284) | activated sludge metagenome | isolation source: Anaerobic digester | place: Hong Kong | collected 2014-12-17 ... | reverse complement strand
GATTATCGATTTGATAAAGCTGATTATATTGTCAGTTTCGGGGCTGATTTTCTTGGTACATGGTTATCACCTATCGAATTTGCTAAAGATTATGCTTCTAAAAGAGTCGTAAAAAATAGCAAAAATGCCAAAATGTCTCGACACGTACAGGTCGAATCACACATGTCTATGACCGGTTCTAATGCAGATAACAGGATATTAGTAAAACCATCTGAGCAAGGTGCAGCCATCGCTCAGTTATACAATAGTGTGGTAGGTGGTTCAGCACCGACATCAGGATTAAACGAAAAAGCAAAAGAAGCCTTAACGAAAGTTGCACAGCAATTAAAACAAAATGCTGGCAAGTCGATAGTCGTCTCTGCATCAAATAATGTGGATGAGCAGTTGATGGTGAATGCAATCAACCAAGCCTTGTCTAACTATGGCAACACTATGATGATGGCAAGTGCTTCACTGCAAAGAACTGGTGACGATGCCAAGCTAATGTCATTGATAAAAGAAATGAACGCCGGCAGCGTATCTACTTTAGTTGTTTTAGATTGTAATCCAGCTTATGATTGTGCCTATGCAAGTGATTTTGTAAAAGGGTTGTCAAAAGTAAAAACGAAGGTAGCCGTAAGTTATTCAGCGAATGAAACGAGTGTTTTGTGTGATTTAGTAGCTCCAAAGCACCACTATCTCGAAAGCTGGGGTGATGCCATGCCTAAAAAAGGTAGTTACAGTTTGATTCAACCGACGATAGCGCCTTTGTTCAGTACCAGACAGACAGAAGAAACCTTACTTCGATGGGCTGGTGTAGATATGTCTTCAGATGAGCAGCCGATGTATAGCTATTTGACTAATAATTGGAAGAACAGCTTATTTGCGAGTCAGTCTAAATACTTGTCGTTTGATAATTTTATCAATAACACGCTGCATGATGGTGTTTTCATGTCTGCTCCTGGCAGCGAGTTGTCATATAGTGAGGCAGGAATAAATTTTAGCAATGTAACGAAGCCTGCAAACTCAGAATTGGAGGTATCCTTTTTCGAGACCATTGCGCAAGGAAATGGCGAATATTCTAATAACCCTTGGTTGATGGAAATGTCAGACCCTGTAGCGAGAACATCTTGGGGAAATTACTTGGCTATTCCAGTACATTTTGATGGTTACAATAAAATGGTTGGTTTAAATGACCTAGACGATGGAGATTTAGTCAATATTACTATAAATGGAAAAGAATTAACGGTTGCTGTAGTGAAACAGTTTGGCCAAATGCCGGGAACCGTAGCTTTAGCCTTAGGTTATGGTAGAACTGAAGCTGGTGATTGTGGAACCGGTATCGGTGTAGACGTAAATCCATTTACGAATCAAAACGGAAACACAAGTTATTACAGTGCAGATGTTCAATTAGGCTCGAGCCTCGGAAAGGAGAAGCACTATTCATGTGTTCAATACCATCATACCTATGGTGTAAAAGCACTTGACAATGATGGAAATATGGTGAATGCCGATGAGCAAGCACTTGGAATGGCTTATGGGCAGGCTGGATATCAAGGAGCATTGACGGATAGATCAGTTGTATATACGACCAATCTTAAAGACTTAGGTGAGGAAGTGGAGAAAGTTCAGGAAAAGCGAAAAGATGCACAATTCCTTAACTCCAAGCAAATATATCGTGGCTTTGATGCCAAATATGAAAATGGCCATCACTGGGGAATGCATGTCGACTTAAATGCATGTATAGGTTGTGGTGCTTGTACCGTAGCTTGTATGGCAGAAAACAATGTACCTGTGGTCGGTAAGAAAGAGGTTTCGAGACATCACGAAATGGCTTGGTTGCGAATTGACCGATACTTCTATGGAGAGTTAGAAAATCCAAATACGGTTTATCATCCAATGATGTGTCAGCATTGCGATAATGCACCATGCGAAAACGTATGTCCTGTAAATGCTACAAGCCATAGTACAGAGGGATTGAATCAGATGACATACAATAGATGTGTAGGTACGAGATACTGTGCCAACAACTGTCCTTACAAAGTAAGAAGATTCAACTGGTTAGATTATACAACTGCGGATATATTCCCTGTCAACCAACCGACATTGAACGGTGAGAAAACGCCTTTTGGAGCAGATGACTTAACAAGAATGGTACTAAATCCTGATGTTACAGTGAGGGTAAGAGGGGTCATCGAGAAATGTAGTTTCTGTGTTCAAAGATTGCAAGAGGGTAAATTAACCGCAAAGAAAGAGGGTAGAAAACTGAGAGATGCAGATGTAAAGTCAGCTTGTCAAACGGCATGTCCTACGGGTGCTATTACATTCGGAGACTTTAATAATAAAGGAGACGTATTAGATACTAAACTTCAGTCAGATTTGAATTATATCGCATTGGAGGAGATAAACGTAAGATCGTCAGTGACTTATACCATTAAAGTAAACAACAGAGACGAATCAATTACGGCTTAAAAACATTAGAAAATCAATTTTAAAAATTAAATAAATGAGTGTTCACGTTAGTCCAATTAGAGAACCACTAGTAACGGGGCATAAAACCTATCATCAAATTACTGAGGATTTGGTTTCTCCAACAGAGAAAATGCCCAACTTGTCATGGGTGATAGGGTTTATAATTTCTTTGACTTTGCTCACTTTTGGTTTATTCTGTATTTTCTGGACCATTTGGGTAGGAATAGGAACTTGGGATTTGAACCGAACCATTGGTTGGGGATGGGATATTACCAATTTCGTTTGGTGGATTGGTATTGGTCACGCAGGTACCCTGATTTCAGCCATCTTACTATTGTTTAGACAAAAGTGGAGAACAGGTGTTAACAGAGCTGCAGAAGCCATGACCATTTTTGCGGTAATATGTGCTGCTATTTTCCCGGGAATTCACGTAGGTAGAGCATGGGTAGTTTTTTACTTTTTCCCATATCCAAACACGAGAGGACCGATTTGGCCTAACTTTAACTCGCCACTCCTTTGGGACGTATTTGCGATTAGTACCTATTTTACAGTATCATTGTTATTCTGGTACACAGGTTTAGTTCCTGATTTTGCAACGGTAAGGGATAGAGCTAAAGGATTAAGAAATAAAATTTACAATACCTTATCATTCGGTTGGAAAGGTTCTGCAAAACATTGGCAAAGATGGGAGTCTTTATCACTTGTGCTAGCGGGATTGGCTACTCCACTCGTACTTTCAGTTCACACGATCGTAAGTTTTGACTTTGCTACTTCTGTGATACCTGGATGGCATACGACGATTTTCCCTCCATACTTCGTTGCTGGAGCCATTTTCTCAGGTTTTGCAATGGTGTTAACACTAATGCTTGTTACAAGAAAAGTCCTTAATCTAGAAGATTATATCACGATTGAACATATCGAATCGATGAACAAGGTCATACTATTGACAGGAACTATCGTGGGTATTGCCTACCTGACAGAGTTGTTTATAGCGTGGTATTCTCAATATCCTTATGAGCAGTTTGCATTTTTTAACAGAGCGGTGGGACCTTATTGGTGGTCATATTTTGGAATGATGTTTTGTAACGTGATTACACCACAATTATTCTGGAAAAAATCGTGGAGAAGAAATATCACACTGACCTTTTTCTTATCTATTTTGATAAATATAGGTATGTGGTTTGAGAGATTCGTAATCATTGCGACGACATTGGCAAGAGATTATTTACCATCTAGTTGGAGTTATTATTCACCTACATGGGTTGAGATAGGAATATTTGTAGGAACGATAGGAATATTTTTCACACTTTATCTTTTATTTACGAGAGTAGCACCGGTAGTTGCGATTGCTGAAATCAAAGCGATTTTAAAATCTTCTGGAGACCAATATGTTGGTAAAAATGCTACACATCACGATGAACATTAATTAAGAAAACAATTCGAAAGATATGTCTAAAGAAAACAAGATAATATACGGAATATACGGTGACGAGGAGGTGCTTTTGAGTGCAGTTAAAGAGGCTAGAGAAAGGCATTATGACATTCAGGATGTATATTCACCATTTCCGGTACACGGATTAGATCCATTGTTGGGATTGGCAGAATCAAGATTACATATTGCGGGATTTGTGTTTGGAGCAATTGGTACATTAACGGCTTTTCTAGGAATGACTTGGATTTTTACCAAAGATTGGCCTATTATATTTGGTGGTAAACCTTACTGGTCAGTGCCAGCATTCATACCTATTACTTTTGAGTTGACAGTATTGTTTGCTTCTATTGGTATGGTGGTGAGTTTTTATGTCGTATCAGGATTAGGTCCCGGAGTAAAAAGTAAACTATTAGATAGAAGATTGACAGACGATAAGTTTTGTATTTCTTTTGAAAATTCTGAAAACAGTGATTATGAAGAATTTTTCAGAAGTACAGGTGCGGAGGAAGTCGGTGTCGCATAATGATAATTTGAAATCAGTTATTATAATATAAATTGATGTTAAAAATGAATTTTAAAATGAAACCTTGGTTTGGCATGTTGCTCTTAGCAACTTTAATATTAAATGCTTGTCAGCAACCGGGAAAGAATAGTACGGGTAGTGAATATATGCCCGATATGGCTCACTCTATTGCTTATGAAGCGAACTACTATAATTATTATGTCAATAATACATGGGGTAGTGAAGAGGAATATTATAGCTATGCTAAACCAAAGGATCCGGTATTACACACGGTACCGAGGGGTTCTTATGAAGCCACAGCAGGAAGTTCAGCAACCGGAATTAGAATTGATGAAAGTAACAGTGTTCCTTACGAATATGCTGATACCGAAGATGACCGATCTAAAGCTATGGAAAATATCACCACGAGTCCATTCCCAATCACTGAGAAATCCTTGTCAGTAGGTAAGGAGCTCTATGCGATCAATTGTGCTATTTGTCATGGTGATAAAGGTGATGGTGCAGGATACTTAGTGAGAGATGACGGCGGAAAATACCCGGTACAGCCAGCTAATTTCTTACTGGACGAATTTGTAAATGCCTCAAACGGAAGATTTTACCATGCGATCATATATGGTAAAAATTTGATGGGCGGATATTCTGACAAATTGAATTTTAGCGAAAGGTGGGATGTCATTCAATATATAAGATCCCTACAGGCGGGTGCTGCTAAAAAGCTGTACTCACCAATGGAAAATACATTAAATTCAGATGTTCCTGCGGCAATGGTAAAGATGGCAATGTCTGAGATGCACGAAATGAATGAGGTGGAGACAATGGAAGACCATCAAAAGATGGGAGGTGAAGAGACTTCACACAACATGGAACATTAAGAAATATTAAAAAAGATTTTAAGCGAATAATATGAATCATTTCGAATTTAAAGGGTCACTAAAAACTGTGCTTTTAGCAGGAATACTAATTGGTGTGCTCTGTTTAGGATGGACATGGATGATTGATGATCATAATCACACAAGATTTTGGTCTAACTTTTTACATAACTCGGTATTTTTTACTGGTATTAGCTTTACTGCAGCCTTTTTTATAGCGGTTTGTATCACGGCTTATGCAGGATGGCATACTATTTTTAAAAGAGTGTGGGAAGCGATTTCTGCTTTTTTAATGCCCGGAATACTTCTAATGGCCATCATTGGCTTAGGAGTATATTTCCATTGGCATCATCTGTATCATTGGTCTGATACCGCAATTCTTGACCCTTCAAATACGGCCGATTTTGATAAAGTTCTTTACGGAAAGTCTAGCTTCCTTAATAAAAACTGGTACCTAGGTGGTACTATAATTATTGTAGGATTGTGGATTTTCTTTGCAAATAAGTTGAGATTACTTTCTGTATTGGAGGATAATTTTGAAGATTCTCATTTTTCTACGCATAGAACAATGAGAAAATATGCCGCCATATTTTTACCAATTGCTGGTTTTTCGAGTGCTGCCATTATTTGGCAGTGGGTTATGAGTGTTGATTCACATTGGTACAGTACCTTATTTGCGTGGTATGCCACTGCGAGTTGGTTCGTTTCCATGATTGCTTTGACGATATTAATCTTAATATATTTAAAGGGTAAAGGGTATTTTCATCAAGTAAAAAGAGACCATATCCATGACCTGGGTAAGTTCCTATTTGCGTTCAGTGTTTTTTGGACCTACCTTTGGTTTTCGCAGTTCATGTTGATTTGGTACGGAAACGTAGGGGAGGAAACGATATACTTTAAGACGAGATACGATCATTATCCGGTATTATTTTTTGCTAATATTTTTATCAATTTCGCAATTCCATTTTTAGTTTTAATGCGTAATGATGCAAAATACAAGTTTGGTTCAGTAGGTATCGTAGCGATTATCGTATTGTTGGGTCACTGGATGGACTTTTTCTTGATGTTGAAACCGGGAATATATGAAACTGCTATGCATGCGGCACCTGCTGGAGAGGCTATGGGAGAGCATGGTCACGAAGTGGCACATGCTGCTGAACATGTAAGTAATTTTGTAAGTGGTTTCACCATGCCGGGACTTTTAGAATTGGGTACATTTTTAGGTTTCTTAGCTTTCTTCTTATTTGTATTCTTTACATTTTTAAGTAAAGCACCGCTTACCCCTAAAAATGATCCATATTTGGATGAAAGTTTACACCATCATGTTTAATTTAATAAGTATAAAATTTAAATAAAGGGAAAATGACTTTTATTGTTTTAATAATACTGGCACTTATCGTCATCATCACGATACAGATTGGAAGGATTTCTGATTTGGCCACAAAAATCAGAGGTGAAGAAGTTGCCAATGAGCAACAAAATAATCGCTCTGCATTAGGTCTGTTAATCTTTTTGGTAGTGTTCTTAGTGCTATGTATCGGCTCGGCATGGTATTACAAAGACGTTATGCTGGGATATGGTCCACTTACTTCGGCCTCGGAGCATGGGTTTTTAATTGACAGTATGTTCAATTGGACTTTGTTCTTTACCGGGATTGTGTTTGTGATCACTCATATCGCACTTTTTTGGTTTTCCTATAAATACAGAGAGGTAAGAGGAAGAAAAGCAAGTTTCATGGCTCATGATACTACGCTAGAGATGGTATGGACTCTTGTCCCCGCGGTAGTAATGGCATTCCTTGTGGTAAGAGGGCTTGTTGATTGGAACAAAATATTTGATGCCGGAAAAAACGGCGAGGGTTACATTGAAATCGGAGCTACAGGCTATCAATTTGCTTGGGATATCAGATATACCGGTGCAGATAATAAGTTGGGGGCTAAAGATTTTAGATTGATAGATCCAGCGACCAACAGCTTAGGTTTGGATTGGAAAGATGAGGCTAGCCTTGATGATATCGTATTGGGTGGTTCTGATGTGATTATGTTACCAGTAGATACTTTAGTAAAAATGAGAGTGTCTTCTAAGGATGTTTTGCACAGTTTTTATCTTCCACATTTCAGGGTAAAAATGGATGCGGTTCCAGGTATGCCTACCTACTTTACGTTTAAACCGACTAAAACTACTGAAGAGTTTAGACAAGAGCTAAGAAAATATCCTGAATGGAATGAGCCTTATGACCCTTCTGATCCTGAAAGTAAGCCTAGATGGAAAGAATTTAATTACGAATTGGCTTGCGCTGAGCTTTGTGGCAAAGGTCACTACAGTATGAGACGTATCGTAAAAGTTGTAAGCAAATCAGAATATGATTCATGGCTAGCTGGACAAAAATCATTTTATTTAAAAAATATAAGAGGCACTGAAAATGACCCTCACAAAGATGAATTGTTTCCATTCGAAATAGAAAACAGGAAAAAAGAATTAACGGCTGAATTTGATGCTAAGGCAAATCCTGAGACTGCACTTGCGGCTGGTGAAGACATTATTATCCTAAAGCATGTCTTTTACAATACAGGTTCTGCAGGATTGAGAGATTTGTCAAAGCACGAATTGGATAATGTTGTGTCCTTGATGAATAAATATCCAAATGTGAAATTGGAATTGCGTGGACATACTGATAATGTAGGAGATGATGACTTGAATATGAAGTTATCTCAAGAGAGGGCAGATAATGTCTATAATTATTTGGTGGGTAAAGGAATAAGTGACTCAAGGCTAAGTGCCAAAGGCTATGGAGAAACCATGCCAATAGGATCTAACGATACCGCTGAAGGCAGACAAGAAAACAGAAGAACTGAATTAAGAATTATTTCAAAGTAAAATAGTAGAGAATGTCAAATATTAATGTAACTACTTATCCTGAGGATAAAATATTTGAGGAAAGCGGGTACGATGATCATTTTTATGAGCATCACCATGGAGATAAATATCAATCCTCGTTTATAGGTCATTATATTTTCTCAATGGATCACAAAATGATTTCTAAACAATTCCTTATTACGGGAATTTTTTGGGCAATTATTGGTGCAGCCATGTCCGTAATATTTAGATTGCAGTTGGGTTTTCCTGAGGAAAGCTTGGCTTGGCTAAAACCAATATTGGGCAAATGGATTGTGGTTAACGATGCAGGCATTGGAAAATTGGCACCAGAATTTTACTATGCTCTGGTTACCATGCACGGAACCATATTGGTATTCTTTGTATTGACGGCTGGGCTTAGTGGAACTTTCTCTAATTTACTAATTCCACTCCAGATTGGAGCTCGAGATATGGCATCTCCATTTTTGAATATGTTGTCCTATTGGTTTTTCTTTCTTGCTGGGGTAGTCATGTTTTTATCTTTGTTTGTAAGTACAGGACCTTTTGCGGGTGGCTGGACGGCATATCCACCACTAAGTGCATTGCCTCAAGCATCTTCGGGCTCTGGTACTGGTATGACCTTATGGATTGTTAGTTTGGCATTCTTTGTGGTTTCGGTATTATTAGGAGGTATTAATTATGTGACTACTGTTTTAAATTTGAGAACGAAAGGAATGACCATGTGGAGAATGCCATTGACAATATGGGCATTGTTCATCACTGCGATTATCGGTATTTTGTCTTTCCCTGTATTATTGTCAGGATTTTTTATGTTGATGTTTGATCGGGGATTAGGTACCAGTTTTTATCTCAATGATATATTTATTGGTGGAGAAGCTTTAGATAGAGTAGGTGGTTCACCTATATTATATCAGCATTTGTTCTGGTTCTTAGGACACCCGGAAGTATATATTATCATTTTGCCTGCGATGGGTATGGTGTCGGAAGTATTGGCAGTACATTCTAGAAAACCAATATTCGGATATCGAGCTATGGCTTATTCTATTATGGCAATTGCCTTTTTGTCCTTTATAGTATGGGCTCACCACATGTTCATGTCTGGGTTGAATCCGTTTATTTCTAATTTCTTCGTTGTATTTACATTAATCATTGCGGTACCTTCAGCGGTCAAGGTGTTTAACTGGATTACGACTTTATACGGTGGAAATATTAGAATGGTGACTGCCAGTTTGTTTGCAATAGGATTTGTATCTATGTTTATTTCTGGAGGATTAACCGGTATTTACTTGGGCAACTCGACCATTGATATACAGATGCACGACACCTATTTTGTGGTTGCACACTTTCACATTGTAATGGGAGTGGCGGCATTTTTTGGAATGTTCGCTGGAATCTATCACTGGTTTCCGAAGATGTACGGTCGATTTATGAATGAAACATTGGGAAGAATTCACTTTTGGGGAACATTAATCTGTGCTTATGCGATTTTCTGGCCAATGCATTATATAGGTTTGGCTGGAGTTCCGAGAAGATATTATGATTTTAGCACGTTTGATGCATTTAAGCATTTCGAAGACTTGAATAAATTTATTACCATAGCAGCAATTATTGCTTTTGGACTTCAAATATTATTTGTGGTTAATTTCTTTTACAGCATTTTTAAAGGTAAAAAATTAACTACAAGAAACCCATGGCATGCCAATACTCTTGAATGGACCACTCCTATCGAACATTTGCATGGTAACTGGCCTGGAAACTTACCGGTAGTTTACAGATGGGCTTATGATTACAACAAGGATGATAGAGAATATGTGCCACAACATATCAAGTTGAACGAAAACGAAGTGGATAATCATTGATTTTGAAAGTTGTGACTAAAGATAAAACGGCAACATATAATATTGATAAAAGCAAATCCTACACATGGTTTGGGGATTTGATGATGCTGGTCAAGGTTAAATTAAGCTTAACCGTGGTCTCTACCTCTGTATTTGCTTACTTATTGGCCTCAAAGGGTCATGTTGACTACATTGGATTAGTGTTGCTTATCTTTGGTGGATTTTTTATTACCGGAGCAGCCAATGCACTCAACCAGGTGATTGAAAAGGATTTTGATGCTCTCATGGTAAGAACGGCAGATAGACCCCTAGCGACTGGAAGAATGAAGGTTTCTGAAGCGGTCTTAATTGCTGGACTGTTTAGTACCACGGGGATTATCATGCTTTCGGCCTTTAACCCATTGACAGTATTGCTTGGAATTTTGGCATTGTGTACTTATGCTTTTATATATACACCACTAAAGCGATATTCGACCATTGCAGTGGCTGTTGGAGCTATTCCAGGAGCATTACCGGTGCTTATTGGGTTTACTGCCATTGAAAACGGTTTATCAGTGTTAGGGATATCTTTATTTATAGTTCAATTTTTGTGGCAGTTTCCACATTTTTGGTCTATTGGATATTTGGGATATGAGGACTATCAGAGGGCAGGGTACAAACTCTTACCGGAGGATAGTAAAGGTGATATCGATAGAAAAGTGGGATTTTATGCTATGATATACACCTTGTTGATAATTCCAGTAATTGTGTATATCTGGATGGAAAATACGTCGGGGATTGCGATGATAGTATCTATTGTTATGACATTATTGTTTGCCATATCCGCTTGGAACTTTCACTTGCGATTTGATAGAAAATCGGCCTTAAAAATGATGTTCGCTTCATTCTTTTATATGCCGTTGATTTTATTAACTTATTGGTTGTTATAAATTATTAATGACATTGACATTAGAAAATACTAAAGAAAATGCACAAAGAATAAATCCGCAACTCTTCGGACTGTGGATTGCTTTGGCAAGTATTACGATGATGTTTGGTGGATTTACCAGTGCTTATATCGTCAAACAAGCGGCGGGGAATTGGTATAATTTTGCAATCCCATCTTACTTTTATGTAAGTACGGTTCTGATAATTCTTAGTAGCCTTGCATTACAATATTCATACAATTCGTTTGTAAACGGAGAAGAAAGTAAATACAAGATTTCATTGGTTCTTTCATTTGTATTAGGAGTCATATTTCTTGTTTGTCAATATTTTGGATGGATGGCTTTATATCATCAAGGCATTGATTTAAAGTTGAATGTATCCAGTTCTTTTTTGTATTTAATCATGTGGGCTCATGCGGCTCATGTGATAGGTGGATTGTCGGCACTGATAGTGGCCATGATTCATGCATTTACCTTAAAATTTAAGCCAACTGTTAAAAGAAAAAATAGGTATCAATTGGTTCTTCATTATTGGCACTATTTGACCATTTTGTGGTTGGTGATTTTTGGTTTCATATTATTCGTAAAGTAAAAATTTAATTTTATAATGGCAACGGACACAACAGTACATAGTGTAAATCCAAATGATGGTACATGGAAAGGTGGGGGAGAACCATTTAAGGCCAGCTATGGTAAGTTAATGATGTGGTATTTCTTGGTTTCAGATGCTTTTACATTCGCTGGTTTTCTTATAGCGTATGGAGCATTGAGATTAAGTATGCCTTCATGGCCAGTTCCTGACTTCGTATTTAGTTCTTTTCCGGGATTGGAGGGTTCACATCCTTTATTGTTTGTGACATTGATGACATTCATCCTGTTATTTAGCTCATTTACGATGGTTCGGGCCGTGCAGGAAGGTCATCGTGAAAATAAAAAAGGAGTTGCTTTTTGGTTGTTTTTGACAGTTATTGGAGGCGCTGGATTCCTAGGTTGTCAGGCTTGGGAGTGGAATAAGTTGATCGGTGAAGAACACATGACGATACATACCAACCCCTTTGGAACCCACGTAGAAAATGGTAAATACCTTGAGGGAAATGGTCACGGAATCAATGAAGGTGACTTATTTCACGCTGGAGATACCTATTTAATCCATAAGCATGGCGATGAGTACCAGCAATTAAAATATCAAGTGTCGGAAGGTGCCGATGCGGGTAAGATTAAAGAACTTGAATTTGGTCCAAAGCAATTCGGAGCTTTGTTTTTCTTTATCACAGGGTTTCACGGATTTCACGTGTTTTCAGGGGTTATGATATTATTGATAGTGCTTGCAAATGTGCTTTCAAATGTCTAAGTGGAGAGAAGAAATGGGTACGAAATGGTCGAAAAAGTAGGTCTATACTGGCACTTTGTAGATTTGGTGTGGGTATTCGTATTCTTATGTTTTTATCTTCTTTAATTGGTTTAACAAAATAAATTTGAAATAAATGGCTTCGCACTCTTACGAAAATTTAAAGAAAAAGTTTTTACATACGATTATCCTATTGGCAGTCATTACCGTTGTTGAGGTATTTATTGCCTTGTATGGCAAAGGTTATATTGTGGAAGGTGTACATTGGAATCATTTCTGGATGGGTAGTTTGATGGTGGTTATGTCCTTGGTAAAGGCCTATTTTATCATATTCATATTTATGCATCTAAAGTACGAGATGCCCGGTATGGTTCGATCAATATTGTTCCCTACATTGCTTTTGGTTTGGGCCATAATTGCGTTCTTAATGGAAGGAAAGTATTGGGGTCATCAAAGAACAACATCTGGTGATGATGCTGATAATCAAGAATATGTTCCTACGGGAGAGAACATAAATAGAATCTCACCTGACACATTTATCATGTAGTTTTAAAAAAAATATAATAGGTAGTCGTAATCGTCTACCTATTCTTATATTTTAGATGAAAAGTAAGCCAGGCGCTATATTATTGTTTATCGTTCTTATATTATTTCCGGCTATATCATGGTATTATCTGAGTAAAGGTACTAGCTACAGAAAAGAAGCATTAAAAGACTTAGAAATAAAGGAACAATACAATACGAAGGAAGTTTCTGAAATAATCAATATTCCTTTGAAAGGATTTAATACTTTGCTTATATTCCCTAATAAACTGAGTGAGAATCAGTTAGAAGATATTGTGAATAGGTTTATTAAAGTAAACACCTTTCAGTGCATCTCAACTAGAAGCTTACCCATTGATGCGAAAAATTTTACTATCGATTCAATGAGTTCTCTCTATTCTTTATTGAATAAACCCAATTTTGCACTTTTAGATACCTTAGGACAAGTCAGAGCCACATTTGGTGATAGTAGGGAGGAAATTAATAGGTTAATAAGAGATACCGCGGTGCTATTGCCGTATAATGACTAAACAGAAGGAATCAATGAAATTGACAGAAAAACAGGCGAAAATTTTAGCTCTTGTTCTCGTCGTATTAGTCTATATGTTAGTAGGAATGATGAGAATGCCCACCAAATTAGATTTAGGGATGGAATTTTCATTTTTGCCTATGGTTTCAGCCATTCTTAATACATTGGTCGCGATTTGTTTAATATTGGCCTTTAGAGCCATAAAATCAAAAAATGTCTCGGTACATAAGAAATATATTAATAGAGCTATGTTCTTGTCAGCCCTTTTTCTTTTAAGTTATGTTTTGTATCATTTTACCACTGTAGAAACCAAGTATTGTGGAGAAGGGATGATGAGGATAATTTATTTCACAGTGTTAATCAGTCATATAGTTCTAGCTGGAATTTCTTTGCCGTTTATATTGTTTACCTATATACTGGGCTTTTATGATAGGGTAGAAAAACACCGTAAATTAGCGAAATGGGTTTTTCCTATTTGGTTGTATGTAGCCATTTCGGGTCCATTGACGTATTTATTATTAATGCCATGTTATTGATTACGATGAAAAAGAAATTAATCCTCACATTTATATTTGTTACAGTCTTGATATTAATCACCTATCCTATCTATGCCCAATGCCCTATGTGTAGAATAAGTGCCGAAACTAATATGGCCAATGGTGGTGACGAGGGCAGGGGATTGAACACTGGTATTTTATACTTGTTATCACTACCTTATCTTTTGATTTTTGGATTGGGATATGTGTGGTATCGCAATCGGAAAAAGGTAGAGAACACAGAAACGGCCAATTAAGTCAATTTGCTTCTTTATTTATAAAGATTGAGTTTTTTATTCATTTTTGCCTCGAGCTTATTTCCCAATCGCATGGGTAACCTTGGTCGCAGCTCTAAGATTGATTGTACTATGAATGAACCAAATTAGACAATCACAGCTATTGTTCATTTTTTTGCCCGGTGACTTTTTTCTTTAGAGCTGCAAATACACCAATAACTGCCACAACCAGTATCTTCCAAAATTTTAGAATAAGTGCGAAAATTCCAGCTTTTGCTAATATTTTACCGGCAATTAATCCGCCTATAACGTAGGCCGCTACTTTGTCAAATTTAGGATTGAAATCGGTATATTTATAACCATTTTGAAAATCTACACTAGCCAATACTTTATCAATATCTTTATTGAACAATGGTAATACCGTAATATCTCCGATGGCATTCATATTCAAGTACCCATTTCGTCCCAATATTCTAATATTATAATTTAAGGTATTCATTTCTGCATCACCAAATTTTAATTCTTTTGCCCAATGAAGCTTTTTATTGGCATTATCGTAAAAGGGTTCGGAGGCCCAACCAACAAGTTCAATGGGTTCATAACCTTGCCTTATTCTTTCAGGATTAATCTTATTGGCATCTTCTTGCATCTCACTTAGTAGATCATCATAATCCAATTTTTTTGCATCCTCATCCTTAATATATCC
>ERZ795053.4601-NODE-4601-length-14819-cov-5.781631_pt1 | contig 14819 bp, 9 predicted proteins | sample MGYA00375137_ERZ795053 | MGnify/ENA primary metagenome ERZ795053 (study PRJEB30182, sample SAMN05720284) | activated sludge metagenome | isolation source: Anaerobic digester | place: Hong Kong | collected 2014-12-17 ... | reverse complement strand
ATTCTCGGCGTTGCGGCGCAGACATCTTATTTCGGGATGATGTGTGCGGCGACGCCTGTCGCGGGTGAAACGCTTGTTGTTTCGAGCGGTGCAGGCGTTGTCGGTTCTGTCGCGTGCCAGATCGGCAAGATCAAGGGGATGCGCGTCGTTTCCTCTGCTGGGTCGGATGATAAAGTCGCATGGCTCGTTAACGAACTCGGTGTCGATCACGCCTTCAACTACAAGAAGACGGCGATTGCCGAAGGACTGAAGGCAGGGTGCCCGAAGGGCATAGACCTTGTGCTTGAAAGCGCCAGTCCGGAGCATTTCTCAGCCTGCCTGCCACTGATGAACGAACAGAAGCTTCTGCTTATCGCCGGGTTCATCAGCATTTATAACTCGGGCGGCGTCGTTAGGAACATCAGCAACTTCGAATATGTGCTCGACAGATTCCTGACGATCAAGTCCTACCCCTTTATGGCGTATCTCGACGCGTACGATCAATTCGTGCACGACATGTTGAGCTGGCGAGCGGAAGGGCGAATGCAATTCAAGGAGGCCATTCACGAGGGGCTTGAAGCGGCGCCCGCCGCCTTGTGCAGCCTTTTCACAGGCGCGATTCACGGCAAGTCGCTTGTGAAGCTTAAAAATTACGTTTGAGAGCGATACAATTCTCAGCGTCGCCATATTGACAAATATGTCAACGGCCTAATTATCTATATTTGCGATTTTGCATCAATTCGCCGCATTAAAGCCCGGCCGGCTCGGGTTAGGCGTCTTTCGGGAAAGCTTGAGCTTGAGCGGAATTACATTGCCATTGAAAACTGTCTCGCTGATAGCGGCCGGCGCGCTGCTCGGCGCCGTCGCCGCCACGTTGTTGGGCGCCGCGCCGGCGGGTGCTCCGCTCAAAGATCAATTAGCATCTGACACCGTGAGTGAGGTTAGCGTTCAATCCTGCGAAACAGGTAACAATTGTTCCGGGGCATTGTTCACTGGCGTCGCTGAAATCATCATGGTCGTTCCTGATCTCGATGCTGCAGTGAAGAAGCAGTGGGAGGAGTTCGGCATTGGCCCCTGGCGGATCTGGACGCTTGACTCATCTACCGTCAAAGACATGAAGCAGCGCGGCGAAGACAAAGACTTCGCCATCCGCATTGCTTACACGCAAATCGGCGACGTTAATTGGGAGCTTATCCAGCCGCTCGATGAGAACAGCACTTATGCGGAGTTGCTGCGCGAGCATGGCGAGGGCGTCCATAACATCGTCTTTTCCGTTCGAGACTATGAGAAGGCTAGGGATATCCTTCAGTCGAAGGACTTTCAGCTCTATGGCGGCGGCGACTGGCAGGGCGTGAAGTTCGCCATTTTCGATACGCTAGGCGCGCTCCCGGTAAGAGCGGAGATCTTTCATGAGCCGGACGGCGGAGATTTTCCGCCGCCTGAACGCGTTTATCCCTGATTGTTCTCGTAGCGCAGCGGCAGGAAGTCGACCCATCTTCGTTTAAAGATCGTGTAATGGTGAGGAGCAATGACCGACGTCTCTACAAAAAGAGCCATGTCCAAGGAGATGCTTCTGCTGATTGCGGCAGTGGGCGCGGCGGTTATCGGCGTTCTCTTTTACAATGTCATGCCGCTCTATCTCGGCTCGATGCAGGACTCGCTGCACTTGACGGCGAGTCAGATCGGCTTTGTCGCAAGCGCCTTCTTTCTCGGGTTCAATCTGGCGAGTGCATCGTCTTATTTTTGGGTTCGCAAGCTGCCGATCCGCTCGACGGTGACAGCCTGCGTTCTCGTCATGGCAGCGCTGCTCGGCCTATCTGCGTTTGTGGTTAATTATGTCGGCATTCTGGCGCTTTCTTCGCTTGTTGGCGCCGCGTCTGGCGCGGTCGCTTCCATTGCCGCGACGCTCGTCGGCGATGCGAAGAACGCCGCGCGTTGGTTCGGCGTCAAGGTTGCGGCGGAGTCGTTCGGGGGTGTTGTCCTGCTTTTTGTCCTGCCAGTCGCGCTTGTGCCGGCGCTCGGCTTCAAGGGTACGATTATCGGCATGCTGGTTTTGATTGGTCTGCTGTTCCCGTTGCTCGCTTTTCTAGGCAAGAGTCCGATCGGCGAGAGCGTGAATGAAGCGACGGGATTGAGCGATGGAGCAGCACGGCGGTTCTCGTCGGGCGATACCATATCGGGGGGCGTCGCCGGCCGGCCTTCGCTTGTCGCGCTCCTGTGGTCGCGAAGAGCCGTCTGGTTCGGCATCTTCGCCATGCTGCTCTTTTTCGTCGGCGGATCCGGCGTGTGGGCGTTTGAAGAACGCATTGCGACCAATTACGGATTTGATCCTGCATGGGTCGGCGGGGTGCTCGGGATTTCTCTTATCTTCGCTGTGATCGGGCCGCTCGTCTCCGGCGCGGTTGGGCAGAAGTTCGGCAACCGCGTGCCCTTCATCATCGCCTGCATCTGCACTGTGATGGGCATTCTCGCGCTCGCCGGCTCCAGTCAGGTCGCGTTCTATTACGCCCTCGGGGCTTGCGGGTTCATGCTGGGGTGGGGCGGCGGCATGCCGTTCATCTACTCGAAGGTGGCGATGGAGGACCCGGACGGGCGCCACCTCGCGCTGACGATCCCCGCGATCGGAATCGGTTCGATGCTCGGGCCGGCGATCACGGGCATGTTCTACGGCGACGGTTCAATCGTCGTTTTGCAATGGATGTCGGTGATTACGGTCGCGCTTGCGGCTGTGCTCATCTGGTTTGCACACACGCAAGCCTCGCCTGTCGCGGCGCGGGCCTGACATGCGGCCGCATTTTCCTAGAGCGAGTTGAGAAGATGTCCGCCATCGACGGCGATGACGCTTCCGGTCATGTAGGACGAGGCGTCTGACGCAAGCAGCAGCAGGGGGCCTGAAAGGCTTTCATAATCGCCGAGACGCCGCATGGGGATGCGCTTGATCATGGCTTGTCCCGCTTCGGATTCGAATAGCTCTCTTGTCAGGTCGCTCTCGAAATAGCCCGGCGCGATTGCGTTTACGCGAATCTTATAACGAGCGAGCTCAAGCGCCATTTGCTTCGTGAGCTGAATGACGGCCGCTTTCGAGACAGCATAGGGCGTGATCGTGTTCACTTGCCGCAGCCCGGTGATAGACGCAATGTTGATGATGGAGCCAGGCTTTCCCTCAGCCACCAGCGCTTTCGCCGCCGCCTGGCCGACATTCCAGACGCCCTTCAGGTTTGTATCGACGACGAAGTCGTAGTCTTCGTCCGTCTGCTCAAGGAAAGGTTTCGCCACTGAGACGCCGGCATTGTTGACGACGATGTCAAACGCGCCATGGGCTTTGAATGCGGCGGCGACGCTTTCTGTCGACGTGACATCGAGCGCGACTGCATCTGCTTTCCCGCCCGCGCCTTCAAGTTCGGCGACAAGTGATTTCAACGGATCAATACGCCGCGACGCGACAACGACATCCGCGCCGGCTGCGGAGAGCTGCTGGGCGAAAAATCGTCCGAACCCCGCGCTTGATGCGCCGGTAATGAGGGCTTTCTTTCCAGAGAGATCAGTTGTGAAACTCATGTTCAAGCTCTTGGTTGGAGCGCGCCAGCCCGCGCATCAGGCGCTGTTCTTGGCAAGGTGCGAGAATTTCTTGATCTGGCTGAAGGCGTTTTCAAGCGCGCCTTCCGTAATTGGCGCGCTGATTTCACCAAAGCGACGCGCGATTTCCGCGGGCGTGCGCTCATCTGCGTGCAGATAGACGCCGGGCGTCTCATAGATATGGGAAACGGCGAAACACCCGCCTCCGGCGCCAAGAATTGTCTTCGATGGCGCTTCCTCGCTGGCGAGAAAGACGACGCCAGCGGAGACGCTTTCCGCGGTGAGCATTTGCGCCGTGTTTTCGTCCACAAGTCCTGCAAGCATCTGCGTGTAGGCGGTCGGCGCCAAGGCGTTCACGCGGATATTATATTTTTCACCTTCGATGTGGAGGGTGTTCATCAACCCGACGAGGGCCATCTTCGCTGCTGCGTAATTAGCCTGACCGAAATTGCCATAAATGCCCGAAGCTGACGACGTCATGATGATGCGGCCATAATTCTGCTCGCGCATCGCCGTCCAGACAGCTTTCGAGCAGTTGAAGGCGCCCATGACATGCACTTCCATTACAAGGCGGAAGTCGTCGGCGGTGAGCTTGGCGAAGGATTTGTCGCGGAGAATGCCTGCATTGTTGACGAGAATGTCGATGCGGCCCCATTTTTTGAGCGCCGTGAGGACCATTTCGTCGACCGCGTTCGCATCCGTTACGTTGGCGCCGAAGTAAAACGCTTCGCCTCCTTGCCCGTTAATTTCTGCGGCGATCGCTTCCCCGGAACGCGCGTCGCCTGTAGAAGACAGGTCGTTCACCACTACTTTCGCGCCGGCGGCGGCGAGAGCAAGCGCGTGAGAGCGACCAAGACCCGCGCCCGCGCCGGTGACGATCGCGACGCGGCCTTCAAGAAAACCTGACATTCCAACTCCTACACATTCGGTCCGGCGCAAGCCGCCGGAATCCAGGTCAATAAATAGGCCAACGGCCTATATTAGGTTATCCCGAACTTCTGCGAGGGCGTCAACAATTTTGATGCGGTTCGAGTGTGGGGGAGGCGTGTCGGCTAGGCGATAACGCGCTCAGCTTTGTGCGCTTTTGAAAGGGCTAGAGGAGTCGTAACCTCTCTCGAAGCCTGATTTGGGCACAGAAAGCGTCGCTGTAAACCGCTCAATCGCCCTGTTGCTAAAAACAGGCCGTCGGCCTAATATGGTCATTCAAGTGCGCCGGACGCTGCGGGTTGCCCGAATGAACGCCATTGAAGAGTGCCGTGAACTGGTCTTCGCCGATTACCGGCGTAAGACGCCCCGGTCCGCCGGTCTTTTTGCAAGAGCCCGCAAGGTCATGCCGGGCGGGGTCTCCGGCAATCTTCGCTATTTCGCGCCGCATCCGCTCTACATGTCGTCCGGCGACGGGTGCATGACTGTCGATGTCGATGGCAACGAATATATCGACTGCTTCTCATGCAACGGGCCGCTCTTGCTCGGTCATCGGCCAAAGGCGCTGTCTGCGGTTGCGGACGAAATCGAAACTGTCGGCTCCCTGATCGTCAATCCGACTTTGATGATTGAATGCGCGGAAGCATTGCAGCGCGTCATTCCTTCTGCGGAGCATGTTCGCTTTTTGAATAGCGGCACTGAAGCGGTCATGTCTGCGGTTCGCTGCGCGCGCGCTTATACCGGCAAAGACTACGTCGTTAAGTTCTTCGGCCATTATCACGGGCAGGACGATCAGTTTCTTCTCGGCGTAGCGCCGTCGCGAGCGGCGTTTGGCGCGGGGATTCCTGAAGCTCATCTCGAAAATACGCTGACTTCGCCTTTCAACAATGTTGAGGCGATCGAGAAATTGCTGAGCGAGCGCGACGATGTCGCTTGCGTAATTCTTGATCCGGCGATGCATTCCGGCGGGCTTTGGGGGGCGTCCAAAGAATTTCTCTCAGCTGTGCGGGAGGCGACGCGCAAGGCGGGCGTCATCCTGATCTTCGACGAGGTCATCACAGGTTTTCGCCTGGGGCTCGGCGGGGCGCAGGAATATTACGGCGTGACGCCTGATCTGACGACGCTCGCGAAAGCATTGGCGGCCGGGGAGAAACTCGGCGCGGTCGTCGGTTCAGCGGAAGTGATGTCGGTGTTCGATCCGCAGGCGGCGGCCGCGACGCCGAGAGCGTTTCAATCAGGCACTGGAAATGACGGGAGTGGGGCTCTCACCGCGGCGATCGGAGCGATCGCCGAATATGAGCGGCTGGCTGCTACAGGACGGTATCAGATTCTTTGGGACCAGGTGGAGCAATTCGATGTCGCATTGCGCGCGATATTCGAGGCGTCATCGATTCCTATGAAGACGAATCGGTTGTGCTCCATGATGCAGCTCTTCCATAGCAGCCAGCCGCCATCATTCGAAAAGTATGCAGGCCTCAACAATGCGGTCGTGGAACTCTTCTACCTCGCCTTGATCAATGAGGGCGTGCTTTTGAGCTTGCCGACTTCAAATCATATTTACTTCTCGTTCGCGCACGACGAGGAGGCCTTCTCAACAATCCTTCAAGCCGTAACGGCTGTGCTGGAGAAATACCCGTTTCAGCCGGCTTTTGCGGAAATCAATCAGTAGGGAGATGTTATGCTTACGACCGAAAAAGAGCTTGACCGGCTGTTCTACGCTCAAAAGGAAGCGTTCCTGAAGAACTCCATGCCGTCGCTTGAGGAGCGCATCGACCGACTGAAGCGACTCGAGGCGGCGATGGTGAAGAACCGCATCGGATTTCAAAAGACGCTCCGCGAAGACTTCGGCGCTCACCATTCATTTGTGACCGACCTTTTTGAAACGGGCGGCGTCATCGGGCGCAGCCGGTATATTCAGGCGATGCTCGCAGACTGGATGAAGCCGTCGCCGCGCGAACTCGATCCTGCTGCGCATGGGGGCTCGAAGGCGCAGGTGATCCGGCAGCCAAAGGGCGTCATTGGCAATATGGCGCCGTGGAATTTTCCCATCGAATGCGCTCTCGTCATGGTCAACGACATGCTCGGCGCTGGCAATCGCGTCATCGTCAAGGCGTCGCGCCAGACGCCGGCGACGAGCGCGTTGATGCAACAGGCGATCAGCGCGGAGTTCGACGAAACCGAACTCGCCGTCGTCTGTGGCGACCATGTCTCTTTTGCAGAATATTTCTGCACGCTTCCCTGGAACCATCTGACCTATACGGGCGGCGGGGAAGTTGCGAAGGGCATTTTGCGTCACGCTGCGGAAAACCTTACGCAGGTGACGCTTGAGCTGGGCGGCAAGAACCCGACTCTGTTCACGCAGGAAGGCGTTTGCGAACTTCTTGTCGAGCGCTTCCTTTACAATCGCGTCTTCAAGGGCGGGCAGGTCTGCACCTCGCCAGACTACGCGCTTGTGCCGGAAGGGCGCGTTGACGAGTGGGTGACGCTTGCGAAGAAAACGTGGACTGGCATGTATCCGACATATGTCGGTCATGCAGACGCGACGGGAACAATCAACCGGCGCCACTATGACCGCCTGCTAGGCTATCTTGATGAAGCGCGCAAAGCGGGCTGCGACGTCATTTCGCTGAATGGCGAGGAGCCTAACCCCGACACTCTTCAAATCCCGATGTATGTCGTCGTCGAGCCTGATGAATCTCTCGACGTCATGAAGGATGAAATGTTCGGCCCGATCACAGCGGTCAAATCTTACAAGTCGTTTGACGATGCAGTTGATTATATCAACCGGCGCGATCGCCCGCTGGCTGCTTACATTGTCGGGCGTGAACGGGATCTCATTGAGAAGTTCCAGACGAGAGTCTTGTCGGGCGGCGTCGGCGTCAATGTGTTCGGCCTGCAGGGCGCCCACCCGGCGCTGCCTTTCGGCGGTACGGGAGCGAGCGGGATGGGGTGCCATTCGGGATTTGAAGGCTTCCTGACCTATACGCACAACAAATCCGTCTTTGAGTGCGCAGACGATAGTCTGGTCATGGCGTCGCTGAAAGGGCCCTACGGCGAACTTGCGCAAGCGGTCGCAGATTCGATCTTCGCGACGAGCTAGCGATTTCAAAGGCGACTGATCGGCGATCGAGATGTCTGGCGACGACTTGGACCTGTTGAAACTCGGCCCGTACCTTGAAGCTTTCGTGCCGGGGTTCAAAGGGCTTCAGTACGCTCAGAAATTTCCTGGCGGGCAATCGAACCCAACTTACAAGCTGACGGCGGATAGCGGCGATTACGTGCTGCGCCGCAAGCCCTTCGGCGAGCTCTTGAAGTCGGCGCATGCGATTGACCGCGAGTTTCGCGTTATGCGCGCCTTGCAGGCAAGCGATGCGCCGGTCGCCATCGCCTATCACTATTGCGAAGATGATGCGGTCATCGGCGCCGCTTTCTATGTGATGGAACACCTCGATGGCGCGGTCTATTGGGACCCACTAATCCCGGAAGCCGACAACGCGCTCAGAAGCGTTATCTATGACTCCATGAACCGCGTCCTTGCGGCTATTCATAGCGTCGACCTCAAAGCTGCGGGGCTGGAGGATTTCGGGAAACCGGGCGCATATTTCGAGCGACAGATCGGGCGCTGGACTAAGCAATACAAAGCCAGCGAAACCGAGACGATCACGGAGATGGATGCGCTGATCGATTGGCTGGACGCGAACAAAGTTCCCGATGATGGCCGCGCGACGCTCATCCACGGCGATTATCGCCTCGACAATATTATGTTCGAAAGAGGTTCTGCGCGGGCGCTCGCTGTGCTCGACTGGGAGCTTTCGACGATCGGTCATCCGTTCGCAGATCTTGCCTATCAGTGCATGCAATGGCGCCTGCCGAATGATGCGCTCTCCCGCGGTCTTGGCGATATCGATCGAAGGGCGCACGGTATTCCGACTGAAGAAGAATATGTCGGCTCTTATTGCGAGCAGATGAGAGTCGGGCGCATCGACAATTGGGAATTCTATCTGGCGTTCAGTTTCTTCCGTCTGGCCGCCATCCTTCAAGGCGTTAGAAAGCGCGCGCTTAACGGCAATGCTTCGAACCAGAGAGCGATGGAGGTGGGCAGGCTCACGCGCCCTCTGGCGCGTCAGGCGATGGAGCTGGTGGCGGGCGAGGGGCGTTAGCTCCTTCAGGGGTGCGCTACAATCGCCAGAATCGCAGCGCGCGCTTCCGCCTTGAGCGCTTCGATTTCCGCCTTCGTGTCGAGCTCATGCGTGATCTGAATGGCGAAGCCATCGAGCATCGCCCAGATGATACGCGCAATGCGGCTCGCTTTCTGCGCCGTCAGGCGCGGCTCAATCTTCCGAAGCTCGGTTGCGACCGCCTTGTGAAAGAGGTCGTTTTCGCGGCGCAAGACCCGCAATGCCTCCGTATCATGCTGGGCGAGTGCAACGAGAATGCGCCAGAGTTTCAATTGAGGCTTGGTGAATTCGGCAAGGCTGGAGTCGATGATCGCGATCAGCTTTTTGTCGCGCGTCGAGGCCGCCCCAATCTCTTCGCGCAAGGTAACGGCGTAGGCGCTGCTTTCTTCATCGAAGATCGCGAGAAGTAGCGCCTGCTTGGTCGGAAAGTAATAGTGCAGATTGCCAAGAAGCGTTTCGGCGCGGGCGGCGACGTCTCGCATCACGAGACCGTCATAGCCCTTTTCCATGAGTATCGACGCGGCGGCGTCGATGATCGCCTTTCGCTTGAACTTTCCGCGCGGGCGCGACGCCACTTTATTGGGGGAGCTATGCGTTGCGCCCGCGCGTTTCGAAGTCATGCAGTCAAGTTCGCTCTTCAAGAATGCCGTCTGCTATTGCTTCCAGCTTTGGTCGCGTTTGGTGAAGACGCTGGTTTCCGCCGGACCGCGTTGGAAAACCATAATCCTCATGCCTTCGCTCTTGTCGAGCGGGAAATAGGCGTAACGGTCGCCGGACGTTTCGTCAGTGATGGCTTTCGCGCCAGCCGGCAGCGGCGTTGCATCGCCCGCCGTCATTACGATGCCTTTCGCCTGCATCTCGTCGTAGAACGCATCGATATCGCCGACTTCCACATCCAGCTCGACAAGCGTGCCTTCGCCGAGCGTGTCAAGCGCGCCTCGCTCGCCGCCGGCAGGCGCAACGATCTCGATCCAGAAATTGTTGTGATTACCCTGGATCCATGCATGTTTCTCGCCGCCCATGCCCATCCACGGACGGTCGACGCCTGCGCTCATTGAATGGCGCTTGAGCTCAAGGATATCAGTGTAGACCTTTGCTGTAGCCTCGAGATCCTCAGCAAGTACGACGACATGGTCGAGGCGCGGCGCCGATTTGGGCGTTAGTTCCTTGCCTTCGACCATCTTGTCGCGAAGGATAACGGCGCCGTTCGGATATTCCCAGAAGAGCTCAATGCTCGTGCCGCGAGCGATATCGAACGGCAGGTATGAGAGAAGCTCATCGGCGTATACGCGCTCGCCGGTCTCCGTTTGCACCCACTCGCGGAGAAGGCCGCCGTCTTTCAGTGGTTTGCCATCCATCCCGATGAGTTCGATGCCCTTGCCCTTCATGATCTCGATATTCTTCTGGAAATCGTTGATCGAGAAGTCGAGTTCGACAAGGCTTCCCTTTCCCTTCTCGCGCATGAAGTCCATGCCCGGACCTTCCGTGGTCGGTTGAACGAGTTCGAGCCACGGCCCGTTGGGATCGACGAAGGCGAGGTCCATCCCCCCGAAGACTTCATTGTCTTCATCAACGCCGAAGATGATCGGGTGTCGTTTCCAGCCAAGGGCCGTTTCAAGGAACTCGGCGGCCTTGTCGTTGTCCTCCGCCCAGATCGCCATGTGTTCGAGCTTGGGGATATCCTTTTCGTCCATGGTCACCTTTTCCGGCTGCTTGGCGCAGGATGCGGTCGCAAATATTGCGAGAATGCCCGCCGCCCCGGCGCGAAGTAGCGCTTTTTGATTGATCATCTCATTTCCCTCTCTCGGTCGGATCGTAATCGTAGTTTTGTCCAATTATAGAAATAGGTCAATGGCCTAAATTATCATTGGATCGGTCGAGCGGGAGGGGGCGTCGTCAGAGGTCGTTCCGCAAATGAGAATCATCCTTACGGAAACAATCCGGCAGCTATTTCAGGAGGGAGTTCAGCTCGCGGCTGAGTGAATTGGCCACTCAATGCGCCGGCTTAGTTGCTTACTGAGCGCCTGCGGGAAGGAATATTGGTTGGCAGTCCCTGCGTAAACCTTTACCGTTAATAACTAGGATAGGGAGCGAACGAAGCGTTCGCCTTGGGCATTGATGGGGGGAACGCTGCGGTTACGACCGCACAGATTTCCCCTATGGGGGAAATCTGATGGCCGTAAAGTATTACCTTGTAATTGATGGGTTCAATGGCGGTTCGGATGAACGGGAAGGTTCATTCGAGCTCAACTCGGTGACATTCGGCGCCGGAATCGGCGTCGTCAATGGCGTTCCGAGCCACCCCTCCTTCTCGGAAATTTCGGTCACCCTTGTTGGCGTGACGCCGGAACTGATCGCGGCTTTGGCTGCGGGCATGGCTGCGGATTCTGCAAGGATCGAGGGCGTAGACAACATCACAGGCGAAGTTGTCTACGACCTGCGTCTCGGCGACGTTTTTGTCACCGGAGACTCTATTAGCGGCTCGAGCGGCGGAACCCCCAATTCGAGCCTGAACCTCAACTATCAGAGCATCGGCCTGATATCGTCGCAAAGCAGCTTCGGCTACGATCTTGCGACTGATAAGGAAATTGATCCGACTACGATGGAAGTACCGACGCCGAGCCCAAATGGCGGCGTTGAGTCTTCACCGGTCGTTCAATACTACCTGCTGATCGATGGCGTGGAGGGCGTTTCTAACGGCGATAAGGGCTGGTTTGCGGTTGATTCGCTGCAGTTCAGCGCGGGGCTCGCCGTCGGCAATGGCGTTCCGGGCGTGCCGTCTTTCTCTGAAGTCACAGTTACGATGGCAGGCGTCTCACCTGATCTGCTGGAAGTGTTGGCCAAAGGGATCTCATCCCATGCGGTCCGGGTGGAGGGTGTCGATGCAGCCGGAACGGTTGTTTACGACCTTCGCATGAGCGACGTGTTCGTCACCGGGAATTCTATTTCCGGAAGCGGCGGGGCGCCATCTTCGTCGATTTCATTTAACTACCAGACAATCGGCTTGATCACGCCGGAGAGCAGCTTCGGCTATGATCTTGAGACCAATAAAGCTGTCGACCCGACGCACATTGACGTTCCGGCGGCGGTTCCCGGCACAGGCGCCGGGGCTGATCCGGTCGCGCATTATTATTTGACGATCGATGGCGTGAATGGCGGCTCTTCCGGCGTCATAGGCTGGGAGGGATCGTTTGAAGTCAACTCCGTGCAATTCGGCGCCGGCCTTTCCGTCTTCAACGGCCAGGTGGGCCAGCCGTCCCTCTCGGAGATCACCGTTTCGCTTGCCGGCGTCACGCCTGACCTGTTGGCGAGCCTCGCTGCAGGCAATGTTTTTGACTCAGTCCGCCTTGAAGGGGTCACTTCCACGGGCGTTGTCGCTTACGACATCCGCCTCGGCGATGTGCTTGTGAGCGGCGATTCCATCAGCGCCGTGTCAGGCGACTCGCCTTTCACGAGTCTGTCGTTCAACTATCAAACCATCGGCGTTATTACGCCCGCGAGCAGCTTCGGCTATGACCTCGCCGCCGCTAAGGCTATTGATCCGAATACGATCGATTTACCAACGCCGGGCACGGATGGCGGTCCGACATCGACGCCGGTCACGCACTACTACCTGGCGGTTGATGGCCTCAATGGGGGTTCGACAAGTCTCAAAGGCTGGTTCGAGATCTCCTCGCTGGAATTCGGCGCCGGGGTCGGCGTCGCCAACGGTACGGCGTCTGCGCCTGCTTTCTCCGAAATCTCTGTGACAATGGCCGGCGTTGCGCCAGACCTTTTGGCGAGCCTGGCCGAAGGCGCGAGCTTTGATTCAATTCGGATCGAGGGTTGGGCGAGCGACGCCGACTCTAAAGGGGCGGTAGTTTACGACCTTCGCCTCGGCGATGTGCTTGTAAGCGGGAATTCCTTCAGCGGCGGCGAAGGCGGCGCGCCGGAGACACGCCTTTCATTCAATTATCAGTCCATCGGCCTTGTCACGCCGGATAGCAGTTTCGGTTATGATCTGGCGGCGCAAAAAACGATCGATCCGAACGACATCGATCTGCCGACGCCTGGCGGCGCCGGCGGGCCTTCTTCAGGGGCGGTCGAGCACTATTATCTGGCGGTCGACGGCGTCAACGGCGGCTCGACGGACCTTAAAGGCTGGTTCGATGTCTCCTCAGTGAACTTCGGCTCAGCTTTGGCTGTCGCCAATGGCGTTCCAAGCAAGCCGTCCTTCTCCGAAATTGTCGTCTCGATGAATGGCGTTACGCCGGAGCTATTCTCCTACTTGGCTGCTGGCGATGCGTTTGATGCTGTCCGCCTCCAAGGCGTGGGCGCCAATGGCGAAGTCGTTTACGACGTGCGCCTCGGAGACGTGTTGGTGAGTGGAGAATCCATCAGCGCCGGCGTCGGCGCATCGCCGCGGACCAGCCTTTCTTTCAACTACCAGACGATTGGCGTCATCACGCCGGAGAGCAGCTTCGGTTACGATCGTCAGACCGAAAAAACCATTGATCCGGCTACGATTGACCTGCCAACCCCGGGAGCGTCGGGCGGACCGGAATCTGCGCCAGTCGCGCATTTCTATCTGGCGGTCGAGGGCGTCCAGGGCGGTTCATCCGCGTTCAAGGGGCTTTTCGAGATTGACTCGCTGCAGTTCGGCGCAGGCGTTGGCGTTTCCTCCACGGGCGAAGCGAGCAATCCGTCATTCTCAGATATCACGGTCACGCTGCAGGGGCTCTCGCCGGCGCTGTTTGAGCGATTGGCGGGAGGCGTTTCGATCGATTCCATCAGGATCGAGGGCGTCTCGGCCAATGGCGAAGTCGTTTATGATCTTCGCCTCGGCGAGGTGCTGATCAGCGGGAATTCCGCTTCCACAGGTGGAGGAGATTTCTCCAGCAGCCTCTCGTTCAACTATCAGCTCATCGGCCTTATCACGCCGGACAGCAGCTTCGGCTATGACCTCGCGGAATTAAAAGAGATTGATCCGTACTCGATTGATGTGCCGGAGACGGACCTGCCGCCGGTTGTAGTCGCGCTCGAAGCTGGCGTTGGCGAAGACGGACCGAGCCTCAGCCAGGACCTGCTGGCGGGGGCGAACGATCCTGAATCTGCGAAACTCGCTGTGCAGAACCTCGACGGAACTGTCACCACGTCGGACGGAAGAGTCCTGACGCTCGGTGTCGACTACACGCTTTCCGGCGCGACGCTGGCGTTGACCGCCGCAGGCTTTGCGCAATTCAACAGCCTTGCCGCGGCGCAATCCGATCAGGCCGTGTTCCACTTCGGCGTCACTGACGGGACGCGTTCGACGCCCAACACGTTTACGCTGACCGTCAATGGCGCGAACGATACAGCGTCGATCGACGGCACAAGCGCCGGCGCGGTGTCGGAAGATGACGTGTTGATCGCCGCTGGCACGCTGGCGGTTCACGATGTCGACGCAGGCGAGGCCGAATTCGCCGCGCCGACGGCGGAGGATCTTGCGGGTGATTATGGTTCCTTCACTTTCAATCCGCTGACCGGAGAGTGGGAATATACGCTCAACAATGCGCTGGCTGAGGTGCAGGCGCTGAACGCTGGCGACACCCTGCACGATACGCTGACGGTGTCGTCACTCGACGGGACGGCCTCTCAGACGATCGATGTGACGATCACAGGCGCAGATGAACCCATCGTCGGTTATGCAGTGGCTGGCACGGCTGGCGCCGACGAGATTACGCCGACCAAGACGGTGGAAGGCCAGCCGATTCCGGGCGAAGGCCCCGACACGCTCTACGGCTTCGACGGCAATGACACTCTGGACGGCGGCGCTGGCGATGACGAGATGGTCGGCGGTCCTGGCGACGACACCTATTATGTCGATTCAAGCGGCGATGTCGTAACGGAGGAGTCCGGCGAAGGACGAGACACTGTCATCGCTTCAGCCTCGTTCGTTTCGAGTGGAAATATCGAGAAAATTTATCTGGTCGGAAGCGACGACATCAACGCCGAAGGGGATTCCGGCGACAATTACATCGACGGCAATTCGGGCGATAACCTCATCGCCGGCCTTGAGGGCGATGACAAGCTTTACGGCGCGAATGGCGATGACACGCTGTCTGGCGGCGACGGCGAAGACTCCCTCTATGGCGAACGCGGCGACGATTCGATGTCTGGCGGCGACGACGCAGACAAGCTCTA